>Ga0116144_10004042_pt1 | contig 14154 bp, 10 predicted proteins | sample AD_UKC035_MetaG_FD_89746 | JGI IMG/M metagenome (GOLD analysis project Ga0116144, IMG submission 89746) | Active sludge microbial communities of municipal wastewater-treating anaerobic digesters from USA - AD_UKC035_MetaG | ecosystem: Engineered > Bioreactor > Anaerobic > Digestate | place: USA... | reverse complement strand
TGCAAGACTGTCTGATATTTCGATGGCCCTCTCTTCCGGAACAGAACTGAGTGACCTTCTTAAAAGCATGGCCAGAACCGCCAAAGAAGCACTCGGGGCTGACGAGGTCTACTTCATGCTGCTTGACCGCGAATCATTCGAACTGTTTTTTTCTGCCTGCAGCGGTGGCAGAAGAAAACGACCTGAGAAGGTTCGCTGCCTTGACCGACGCACTATCATAAATTCTGAAGAAGAATTCGGCTTTGCCCCCTGCAGCACCGAAACCCCGGCAGACTCAAACGAAGACGCCCCGGTTGGCGAGGCACTGTTGCTGCGCAACGCTTTTTCCAGTCGCCAGCGCCTTCTTTATTCAGGCGAAATGCATGACCCGCTGTTCAAAGATACACCCTTCGCTTCGGCGATGCTGATACCGCTGATGACCAATACTCAATGCGTTGGTCTGATGGTCACCGGCAATATTGAACAAACCAAACCCTTCAGCGTTAACGATCTTGAAGAAGCCACGGTTTTTGCCAATCTTGCGGCAATGAAAATCGAGCATAACGGGCTGCTTCTCGAGCGCGAAAACCGCATTAGAGAAATGGAAAAGCTGAATGTGCTCGCCAAAAGATTTTCTTCGGTTCAAACCCTCGAAGGTCTTATCGGCCTGTCTTTCGAATATCTCTCACAGCTGATTCAGCACGACCTTGGCATAGTCTGTCTCTACAAAGATGACGAAGAAACCAGATACTTCGTTTCGCGTCTGCCTCTGGCCCCGTCAAGCCTCGATGGCCTTACCGGTCACATTGACGACATCAGTTTTAAAATCAGGGGCAAAGCCCCGCGCATTACCAGATGCCAGCAGCTTTTTCTGCCAGGCCAGAAGACCATGAGCATGGACAAAATCTTCAGGCGCAAGGTCCAGTCGTTTATGACTGTGCCGCTTACGGTCCAGGGCAAAAACATTGGCCTCATCAACCTCAGCGCTACCCGGCAAAAGGCTTTTAATCGCGAGCATCTGCGCACTTTCACTACGCTTTCGAATCTGCTGGCAACCGCTATCGAAAATGTAAAAATCCGCCTTTACCTCGAACGCCGTATTGACGAAATTTCAGTTCTTTTCGAGATTTCGCAGTCGATTACCTCAACACTGGTTCTTGACGAAGTTCTCGACTCAATTGTCAACTTCTCGATGGAAATGATGAATGCCCTGCGCTGCGAGCTGCGTCTGCTCGATCTCACCGGTGAACTGCTCGAAGTAAGAGCCTCACGGGGCTTGTCAAAGTCATTTCTGTCTTCGACTGCCATCAGGGTCGGTGAAGGCATTATCGGCAGCTGCTTTTCTCAGAGATTGCCTATTTCGGTAGTTGACGCCCGCAAAGACCCGCGCACCAAATACACTTCACTGGTCAAGCGCGAAAAACTTGCCGGCCTTCTCGCTGTACCGATCATGCAGCGGGGTCGCCCGATCGGCGTCATCACCATTTATACCAGCAAGCCGCGTGATTTCTCTCAGGATGAAATCGACCTGCTGTCGACCTTCGCCTCACAGGCCAGTATTGCCATCGAAAACGCCAAGCTGTATGCCGAAATGAAGCGCCAGTATCTGTCGATGGTCATGGCTCTGGCAGCGGCAATAGAAGCCAAAGATTCTTACACGCATGGTCACAGCACCAAGGTTATGGAATACGCAGTCAAGATCGGTGAAGAACTTGGTCTGAGTGAAGACGAAATCGAAACGGTCAGATATGCCGGCCTGCTGCACGATATCGGTAAAATCGGCATCAAAGACGTTATTCTTACCAAAGAAGGACATCTCACCGACGAAGAAATCAACGAACTGCACCGGCACCCTGAATATGGCGCCTCGATCATGGAAAGAGTCGAAATACTCAAAGAAATTGCGCCGCTCACGCTTTATCATCACGAGCGCTATGACGGAACCGGCTATCCGCTTGGCCTGAAGGGCGACCAGATTCCGCTCGGTGCACGTATTCTGGCTGTTGCCGACACTTACGATGCCATGATTGCCGATCGCCCATATCGCAAGGCTTTTCCGTTCGAGTATGTGAAGCACGAAATGAAGAAAGCTGCCGGAACCCAGCTTGACCCGGAGATAGTTAAAATCTTTTTCGAAATTCTCAAGCGCGAGGGTATCGGCAACTAGCCATCTTGATGAAATACAGCCCAGCAGAACTGATTGCCCTGCCCCACAATGCCGACCTCGACCATCTCGGTGCGGTAAGGTGCCTGCTGCTTAAATTTCCCGAAGCCAGAATTCTGCACCCGGTCAGATTCAGGCAGAACGCCTGGGAATGTGGGCGACGCCTCGACTGGTTCAAAACTGTCAAATTTGCCGAAGTTGACTTTGCAGCAGTCAGAAAAGTTTATCTTGTCGGCCTCGATCAACCCAGGCAAAACCCTGAACTTGTCGAAGAGCTTGCCCGTTTTACCCCTGCGGTAAAGATATTTTCAGACCGCAAGCACTCGTTTCCGTTTGCCTGCGAGTCTTTTCCGAACCAGAGTCTGAGTCTCACCGCGTCGCTGATGAACCAGCTGCATGATGCGGGAATGCGCTTCACCAACGAAGACATGCAGCTTTTCAAGCTTGCAGTGATAGAAAAGACATGGGCCGGACTCTCGGCTAAAATACGGGCCGAAGACAACCGGGCCCTTAATTTTCTGCAGCGGCAGTTCACCCCGCCGGGAAAGATTGCCAACAGCATTGTTCTCGGGCTGCGTGAAGGTCAGACAGGTCTCTATCACCACATGCTGAAGAACATAGAAGATATTCAACCCGGACATTGGCCGGTTACACTGATTGCGGTCAAAACTACCGGCCAGGTGCAGGATATCGAGCCGGTTGTCGATGCGGTATGGTCAGATGTTGCGCAGCCGGTGATGCTGCTTGTTCTCTCATCCGGCAATTTTTCGCGCGTCTGGGCACGCAGCAGCATCTCGCAGATCGACTTTTTTGAGGTTTTTAAAGACTTCAGGCCAGTACGCATTCGCAGATGGGTTTATTTTCACTTCTCGGGTGAAAGTCACGAGCAGAACCGGCTGCATATTCTCGGGCATCTTAAAAATCATCTTAAACCCGACATGACCGCAGGCGACATCATGTCTGCATCGCCGCAGCTGATCGACTGGCATTCGACCATTCGCAATGCCTTTGACATGATGCTTAAGTTCAATATCATGTCGCTGATTGTCATGAAAAACCACGAATTCGCAGGTATCGTCACCCGTCGCGACCTTGACCGGGCGCTGCAGATGAATCTTCTCGATGCAGAAATAGGCCCTTACGTGCCGACCAACGTGCCGGCAGTCAGCCCATCTACCCCAGTCAGGGTTCTTAAGAACCTCATGGTCAGATACAACATCACCAGATTGCCGGTTCTTAAAGATTCTGAGGTAGTCGGCATAATAACTACACACGAACTGCTCAGAGCTCTGCCTGATTATCTGCCGTTGCCCCAGGACTTTTTGCCTCTTGCAGAACAGACCGATCTGCCCCCGGCCCGTGATATCGAAAACCTTTTCAAGCGGGTCTTTTCTCTGCGCATTTTTCATCTGCTCAGCAAAATTGGCAGATTTGCAGCCCAGCAGGGAGTTGAGGTATTTGCGGTCGGCGGCTTCGTTCGTGATCTGCTTCTTGAACGGGCGAATTTCGACATCGACATCGTTGTAATTGGCGATGCCATGCCCTTCGCAGCCGCCCTGAGTCAGGAAATGGCCTGCGATCACAAGGTGTTCGACCGGTTTCATACCGCCAGACTATATCTCGAAGACCTAAAAATCGACTTCAGTTCAGCGCGCATCGAGCATTACTCAGACCCGGGGGCTTTGCCTCAGATTGAATTCAGCGGCCTGTCAAACGATCTTTACCGGCGCGATTTCACTATAAACGCGCTTGCATTATCGTTAAACCCGGAGCATTTTCTTGAAATAAAAGATTTTTTTGGTGGCTACAACGACCTTCTGCATCGCCGTATCCGCATTCTTCACTCTTTCAGTTTTCTTGAAGACCCAACCCGCCTCTATCGCGCCGTTCGTTTTGCGGGGCGCTTCAACTTCACCCTCGAACAGGACACCCGTCGGGCTTTTGAGCTCGCAATAAGCCGAGAGGCAACCTCGCGTCTGTCATTGAAGCGCATCGGTGCCGAGATATCTAAATGTCTTAACGAAGAAAAACCGCAACAGGTAGTTTCCGAGCTGTTTTCTGAAGGGCTGATGCTCAGCTTGAGCCCTGAACTCAATGACCCGTCGATCCTTCCGGGTCGTTTCAAGCTAATTCGCGGTCTGGTCAAAAGATTCGCGGTGCTGAACGAAGAGATCGACATCGAAGCGATCTACTGGGCGGGCCTGCTGTCGCTTCTGCCCGCCGATGGTGCATCCTCAATTCTCGATTCGATTGGCACCCCACACAACCGCAGGCAGAAGGTGGTAGAAACATTGGCCGCCATGCGCTCTGTGCCGGTTCAACTGAATCGCATCGAAGAATCTGATCACATCGGCCTTTTCAAATTGCTCGACAGTCTCTGCCTCGAAGCTCTGCTCGGGCTGATGGCCTACTCTCTCGACAAGCGCAATGCCCGCAAAATTCTCTATTTTATCGGCCAGTTGCGCCATACCAGACCACTGGTAAACGGCAAAGACCTCATAACAGCAGGCATAAAGCCGGGCCCGCATATGCGCAGAATTTTTGATCACATCATTGCCATGCGCTTGAATGGCGCGAAAATGACACACCAGGAGGAAATGGAAATTGCCAGAAGGCTTTACCAGAATATATAGTTTTCGACCGCCGGGTGGTATGCCGCCCGAATCTTTTGCCAGACTGCTGCGTTTCGGCTGCCTGATTGCTTTTCTGCTGCTGGTCAGCTTTATGCTGCAGGGAATCGGCTCGCTGTTATCGTCGGGCTTTCGATTGCTGGTGCTGATACCGGTTATTCTCATATCTCTGACTTTTCATGAGTATGCCCACGCCAGAATGGCCGATTTTCTCGGTGACCCCACCCCCGAACGCATGGGCAGGCTCAGTCTCAACCCCCTGGCTCACCTCGACTTTTTTGGCACCCTGTTGCTGTTCTTCACCAATTTCGGCTGGGCTAAACCGGTAATCGTCGACCCGTCAAACTTTCGCGTTCCACAGCGCGCCATGCTTTCGGTAGCCCTGGCCGGGCCGGCCTCAAACTTTTTTCTGGCCTTTGTCGGTGCTCTGAGCCTGAAGGGGCTGGCTGAGATCGTAAAGATGACCATGCTGCCACCGATGGCTGTGTTTCTGCTGGTTCAGGTGCTTGAGACTCTGATTATCATCAACCTCAGTCTGGCTCTGTTCAACCTTTTACCAATTCCACCCCTCGACGGTTCAAGAGTGGTTTCGTATTTTCTGCCAGGCCGTTACCGCGCTCAATACCGCCAGTTTGAAGAACTGGCACCGATGCTGCTGCTGATTCTCTTTGCGCTCGGTGGCCTGGGCCTGATACTTTCACCAGCTATCGAAGCCATCTATGGCATGCTGCTGAATCTTTTCAATAACCCGCTCAGAGATCTGCTGATTTATCTGAAAACCTTTTCATCAGGCGGTTCTTACTATTAACCCATAATAAAAAAAGCCCCCGGTAATGGGGGCTTTTTTTATTATGGGCTTTTTATGCGGCCGGAGTCGGGTTGTAGGGGTTCGCTGCCGCAGGGCGGGCAGCAAGTTCGCGGTCAATCATGAACATGCCGCCGGGCGCGTTGCCGGTGAGATTGATCATATCAATAACTGCTTTGGCAGCGGCTTCTTCTTCGACCTGTTCGCCGACGAACCAGTTGAGAAAGTTGACGGTTGCATGATCTTTGAGAGTGTAGGCCAGATCAACGAGATTGTTGATGCATTCTGTAATGTGTCCTTCGTGCTTGAGAGCTTCTTCAAACACCTGTTTTGCAGATTTCCAGGCCTTTGGTGGAGCCTGAAGCGCCTTGAGCTCAGATTTTCCACCCTTTTCAGCAATATAATTCATAAATTTGACCGCATGGCTGAATTCTTCAAGAGCCTGGTTGCGCATCCAGTGCTGTAAACCTGGCAGGCCTTCAGCGGCGGCATATTCTGCCATGGCCAGGTAGAGATAGAAAGAGTACATTTCTTCGTGAACCTGGTTTACAAGAGCTGTTTCCATTTTTTTAGCAAGCATTTTATTTCCTCCACAATAATGTCATATTAATTACCACCCAAAAAGTATCATTTTAAAGACAAAACTGCAAACACTTTTTGGCAAATACCTCAATTACGGTCATCATAAGCCTGAAAAAGCCTGAGAATCCTGTCAGAAGAGTTTTCATCATGGTGCCGCAAAACCCGTCTGATCAATTGCCGCTTCTGCTTGAGCCGTTTAAGCAGTCTGGCGCCGGCAATACAATGTTCGGTGTTTGCCAGAGGCAAAAGAACCTTAATAACCTTGAAAAAAAGCGTCGGCCGGGTTACGGCTTTGCCAATATCATGCACCAGAGCGAGTTCTAGCAATTCACCCCGGTCGCTTTCGCTTAAGTTGCTGTCACAGCTGATATCAGACCAGACTCTCATTACATGGGCTTTTTCTGATTTGCGCAGTTTGCCGAGCTCAGCCCTGACCTGCTCAGACAGGCTTAAGACAGCATTTTCCCAGTCATGCCGCTGCAGTTCAGGAAACATAACCTGCTTGAACTGCCAGACGCGATATACAGCCCTCTGAAACAGGCGTCGCAAAATTGCAATCATTTGAATCTTGCGGGCCAGAGCTTCTGCAACCGTTCAGCCGTCTGTTTTTCCCGACCATGGTCGGTTGGCTGATAAAAACTGGCCGGCTGCATGCCTTCAGGAAAATAATTCTCATCGATGAAACCGCCCTTAAAATCATGCGGATACCGGTATTCACGGCCATAGCCCATCTCTTTCATCAGCCCGGTTGGAGCATTGCGCAGGTGGTAAGGCACAGAAGGCTCCTGGCCGTTTCTGATTGCCTGTTTTACCATCTTTTCGGCCTTATACAGGGCGTTGCTTTTGGGAGCAGCAGCCAGATAGACCGCCAGATGTGCGAGAAAAAGGTGGGCTTCAGGCGGGCCGACAAATTCGTAAGCCTGAGTCGCCGACATTGCCAGGGTCAGCGCAAAAGGATCGGCCATACCCACGTCTTCGGAAGCAAACCTGATCATGCGCCGCAAAATGAATTTACAGTCTTCACCACCCTCGATCATGCGATAGAGCCAATAAAGACTGGCATCAGGGTCTGAACCCCGCATAGACTTATGCAGAGCCGATATCAGATTGTAATGCTCTTCACCACCCTTGTCATAGCGCAACATTTTGCTCTGAAATGTTTCAGCCACAAGATCTGGCCCTACAGCCGGGGCTTCCGGCTGCTGCTGCCTGGCGACCTCACAGCAGGTTTCGAGAACATTCAAAGCGATGCGGGCATCGCCGGCCGCCATCATCGCAATTCTTTCGAGGCTGGCTTCATCTACCAGCACCTTTGGCGGCCTTTGCAGCTTTTCATCACAGTCCATGGCCCGCAACAGAATGGTCAAAAGAGCCGAAGCCGCAACCGGTTTGAGAACCAGCACCTGGCAGCGTGACAGCAGCGCCGAAACCACCTCAAAACTCGGGTTTTCGGTCGTTGCGCCGACAAAGATCACCAGCCCCGATTCGATGTGAGGCAGAAGCGCATCCTGCTGCGCCTTGTTGAAGCGGTGAATCTCGTCGACAAACAGCATGGTTTTACGACCAGACAGCCGTCTCGATTCGGCTGCTCGATCAAAAGCCGCCTTCAGGTCTTTAACTCCGGAAGTGACCGCAGAAAGCTGTATAAATTCAGCTTCAGAATGGCGGGCCATAACTCTGGCCAGCGTTGTTTTGCCACAGCCGGGAGGGCCCCAGAGAATTATCGATCCGCTTAAACCAGCCTGAAGCAGCATCCGCAGCGGCTTGCCCTGACCAAGAATATGTTCCTGGCCAAGAATATCTTCGATACTGTCTGGCCGCATGCGGTCAGCAAGAGGCTGGTATGGTGCAGCAACCTGAAGGTTACCGCTTGCGAATGAAAACAGATCAGTCATCAACTTTTTCCCCGGCCGGCTTTTCTTCGGAAACCTCAGTGTCGAAAGAACTTATCTGGTCAAGGTCTGCTTCGCTCTGTTTTGCGACAACCTCAATTATTTTCCAGGTTTTGCGCCGATAAGCAAGTTCAGTTTCGCGCGCCAGCTGGTGCAGACCCTTGCGCGTCATTTCCATTTTCGGGTAAATCATCAACTTCTGACTGGTTATAAATCCGGGATTCCTGAGAGGCAGACGTTCCTGAACCCAGACAAGAAAATCAGCATTGCTCAGCAGCGCTGTTGAGGTTGCAATGTCGAGGCCACCAGATTCTTTTTTAATGAAGTTCGGCACACTGTTATTCTTCTGATAGCACTCAGAGCATGGCTCTAAGCCTTTAAGTTCCTGGACTGAATCGACCCAGATACGCTCTGTGCCGCTGGCCCAGGCACATTCAAGAAATGGGTCATGATAAAGTGACCCGGCTTTTGTCACCCAGGCTATGGTTTCGGCATCTCTTTTTGTCTGACGCCTGACCGGAGTCTGATCGAAGCCGACTACTTCCGGCAGCTCACCGGGCTTGCCTGAAGACACTACCGTCTTTTCACCCGAACCCGAAAAAACACCGGTGAGAATTCTCTGCGCCTTTGCCGGCGGCCTGTTTTTCTGACCCTTGACCGGAAAAATATAGCCCTCGGCACTGGTATCTATTTTCTTCAACTCTTTGCCCGAACTGGCAACCGCCGGGCTGTTGGTAAGCACCACAACTCCAGCCTTGTTTTCTACTTCGACAATCTGGGCCGAAGCCTTTATTTGAGCACCTGCAATACAGAGCAGAATACTGCAGAACAGCTTGAATCTCATCTGGATTCCTTTCAAGAAAGTTGTGCAGCCATTATATCACAGCCCCAACCATGCTGCACTTTCGCTGCAGCGCAATCAGAGCAAAAAATTTTGCAACCTCGACACAGCTGCAGTATTGCGCTAAACTTCAGACTCTATGTCTATCACAACCGAACAGACCAGTAACACGCTGCTACAGCCGCAGTCGGTATCTAAAGCTCGAAAACTATACACGGCCGGCCTGTATCTTTATGCAGCTACCTGCCATTTTTCGATTTCGGCATCGCAAATCAGTCTGGGACTGGCGCTGATCGGCTTCATCATTGAACTATACCATGGCAGAATCCGAGTTACCGGAACCAGTGTCGACAAGCCCTTTGCATTTCTCTGTTTTGCCTGCTTCCTGTCTGTCTTCAGAGCGAACAATCCGTTACAGGCACTGACTGATTTAAAAACCTTTCTGCTGATTCTTTGCTTTTATCTTCCTTTCTGGTATAAGCCCGAACAATCTCAGCAAAAGCGGCTGCTTACAACATTTATTGTTTCAACCGGGATCGCGGCAACCGTAGTTTTTTATAAACATATGTTTATTTTTGAGAGCGGCACAAGAGCAAAAGGTTTCTTCTCAAGCCCCATGACTTTTGGCGAGTGCCAGGCAATGGCCCTGCTTGTCATTGTCAGTGCAATTGCCTTTGTCAAACAGACCCGACATTATCTGCTGTTATCAGCAGCCGCTGTTTTCTCATGCTGCGCCATTGTTTTTTCAATGGTCAGAGGCGCGTGGCTCGCACTGATAACCGGCCTGATCTATATCGTCGCCAAAAAACCGGCAAAAGTGGCTCCTGTCTGCGCAATCATGGCATTGGCAGTTTCTGGCCTTTTTATCGGAGATATAAACATCAGAGAGCGCCTTGATGGTCTCAACCCTGCGTCTACAATTTCGACCGGCAAAATAAGGATTGGTGAGGAGCAGCCAGGAGTTTCTCTCAGCGCGAATTATCAGCGTCTGCTGAACTGGCATCGGGGATTTGAAATGATCAAAGACAGATATGCATTCGGAATCGGTATGAATAATGTCTATGACTGGTATGAAAAACTGTGCACAGATTATGAAAAAGAAAAGAAATGGGTGTTTGGCCACATGCACAACAATTTTCTGCAGTTTCTAATCACAGCCGGGCCACTCGGATTGATAGCTTTTCTCTGGTTTTTCTACGAATTGTTTCTTTTGTATTCTGTCAGACAAAACCACCGGAAAATACCATTTCCTGGCTTTGTGAATTTGGTGGCAGAAGCATTCTCATCTGTTATTTTGTCACCGGCTTCTTTGAATACAGCTTTGGCGACCAGGAAGTAACAATGATGGCATTTTTTCTGACAGGAACATGTGCTGCAGGCCGAACTACTTATAATCAGGCGCTGGGGCAGATTTAACAACCGGAAAACTTATACCCGACGCCGAAATCGAAAAACTCATGACCAGAACCGCCATGTTCAAAAGTGTTGTGAAAGCAAGATTTGTTGCAAACAGCGGGAAAAAAGCCCCTAAAAATGGCAAAAAAACAGCAATAAACATAACAAATGCAATTACCGCATGCCATAAGCGGTTATTTTTAAGCCCAGTGATGAAATTCTCTGAATGGAAAACTGACCAGAACAGGCTCAGCAGGAAGGGCAGAACATAAGGCCATTTCCAGAGAGCAAACCATGAAGTTGCAGAACCTGCATTCGCAAGAGCCCAAAGCATTGGCAAAAAGGCAATAAATTCATCCGGGATAAAAAACAATGATGCCAAACGTCTTCTTCGCCAGAAAATCAGCAATATTATCAGCAGAAGCTGCAGCAGAATTCCCGCAACAGTCTCTATAGTTGAAGTATGAAAAGACCAGAGCATGAAAGAAATAACAAAAGCTGCATTCAAGACCTGAACAGCGATTGAAATTTTAGCCCCTTTAAAGACCAGCATCGATTCCCCGCAGTTTCAAAGTCTTCATGTATATTTCATTAATTTTTGCGCCAAGACCGTCTACAGAAAACTTTGCGCTCCATTGCCTGCGAAATTGCAGATCGAGCTTTTTCTCTGACCAACGGCAGTTTTCGAGTGCTTTTTTAAGTGACAAGGTAAATGCTTCGGTCTCAGGTGGCAGAATAGCGCCATATTCTCCGCCTTCAAGCAGTTCTGCAACCCCACCCACGTTAGTTGCGGCCACCGGGCAGCCAGAAGCGAGTGCCTCGATAATTACGACCGGCGTACCTTCATTTTTTGAGCTGAGGACCAGAAGATCCAGGTCGGCATAAACCTCTTCAATTTCACTTATCAGACCACAAAAATGCACCCGATCAGAAATTCCTGAAGCAGTAGCCTGTTGACGCAGGCTGCTTTCAAGTTCGCCGCCACCGATTATGGCAAGGTGAAGTTCCGGAATGGAGTCAGTCAGCTCTGCAACCGCCTGAAGAAGCAACTGATGATTTTTAACCGGTACCAGTCTGGCGACTATACCCACAAGGAGATGATTTTCTGACAGGTTGAGTGATTTTCGCCAACCGGTGGACCGCCTTGGAGTCATCAGGTTTTTATTCAGATTCAAACCCAGTGATACGGTTTCAATCTTTTTGCTGCCGTTTAAACCAAGCCGTTGCGATAATTCACCTGCCAGAGACGGAGTCAGGGATATCAGTCGGTCGGTCATGCCGGCCAGAAACCTTTCAACTCCGACGATCAGCTGTGAAACCGGCTGAGAGAAATAACCGCTGAAGATAAAGCCGTGATAAGTGTGAAAAATTGCCGGAACACCGCACAGAACTGCCGCAAGTCTTCCGAGAATGCCAGCTTTGGTTGTATGAGTATGAACAATATGTGGCCGAAAAGACCTGATCTCGCGCATTATCTGCTGAAAAGCCGCAAAATCCGACAGTGGCATAACCGGCCGGTCAAGCCTGGCAACAATTGCCGGATCAACCCCATAAGCATGTGCAAGTTCAAGCATACTGCCTTCTGCAGACTCTGGAATCCCGACCAGAAGGCGGGTTTCGTAACCATATTTCTGCAGGCAGGCTGTAAGATTGATAACATGCCGTGATGGCCCGCCATAATTCATGCGGCTGAGAACCCGCAGCACCCTGATTGAACTTGAATTTGAGTTTTTCATTGTTTTTGCGGCTTTATAGTGCCACAGCCACAGAGTATTTTTCAAGAAAATCAATTGTTATGCTATAATGTCGAAAAAATGATTGTGGAGGCTTGTGCATGCTTCATCAGGCTGTTTACAGACATCCCGGTTTCGCCGGAATTGCACAGCATTATTACGCAGAACTGGTCAGTCGCAACCCCGTGCTTGCCACCTGGCTTGGCGAACACAGTTTCGACGGTCTTCTACCAGAAACCGGTGCCGAGGCGACTGAGCGCAACATCGCTTTCCTTCGCGAGCTTAAAACCGCTTTTTGCACCCTGCCAGAAAATGAGCTCAGTATTGACGAGCAGATCGACCGCCAGGCAATCATTCACTTTGCCGAGCAACAGCTTTTTCTCGACGAAGACCTGCAGCGCTGGCGCACCGGCCGAGACCTGGCCATGAACATTGGCGACGCCCTCTTTCTTCTCTTTATCAGAGACTTTGCACCGCTTTCTGAGCGTGTCAAATCTATGATCAGCAGATTAAAGGCTGTTCCGGCTTTTCTCATGAGCGGGCGCACCCTTTTTCAGAAAGTTTCACAGGAAAAGGGCGAGCTCTGCCTCGAGTCTGCTGCCAAGCTGCCTGCATTTCTTGCAACGATCGAGTCCAGTCTGAACCGACATGTAACCCACGATCTGCTGCAGGAGTTTTCAAGAGCCGTCGCAAATGCGACCAAAGCGATCGATGATTACAGCCACTGGCTTAAACAGGCAATTATGCCAAAGGCTGAAAAAGAACAGACTCTTGGAATGGGCCCCTTTCAGGCACTGGTAAGCACCAGAAGAATCGGCATGACCCCGGCCGAAATCACCGATCTTGCCAGACAGCTTTTTCAGGAATCAACCCGGCAGCTTGAAGCTCTCAGCTGCGTCATTCTTGGCGAATCTACCGGAGAGGCCTCAAGTGCCCGCAAAGACGCACAGAAACGCATCAACCGGCATGCCCCAAGCAGCTTCGACCAGGTTATTTCCGTTTATCGCGAGAATTTGAGCCGCACCCGTGCTTTTCTTGAATACAGCAACTTTGCTACCCTGCCTGCCGACGAAGAGCTTGAAATAATAGAAACACCTGCATATATGCGGCACATCATAACCTCTTCGGCCTACTTTGCGCCCGAAAGAAAATCGGCGGTTCAGCGCGGCTTTTATCTGATAACCCGCGACGAAAGTTCGCTGTCTGCACGTCATAATTATGCCGAGATAGCTAATTCCGTTATTCACAAGGCTTACCCCGGGCACCATCTGCATCTTGCAACCCAGAACCAGCACCCCGGAATTCTTCGCTCATTCACAGATTCTGCTGAAATGATCGAAGGCTGGGCAAGCTACTGCCAGGAAGCGGTGCGCGAAAAAGGCTTCGAAACCTCTTCTGAAAGCCTTTTCGTTCAGGCGCTGGACAAAGCCAGAGCAGCGGCTCTGCTTAAAACCGAGGTCAAACTGCAGACTCGGAGCTGGACAACACTTGATGCGGTGGACTTTCTTGTTAACCGGGCCCGCTTCGAGAAAGAAGCTGCCGAAAACGAGATCAGGCAAATCATGCAAAGACCTTCAATTTATTCAGCCCGGCTTACTGGTCACCATCAGCTGCTGCTGCTGAAAAATGAAATGCGCACTTCATTTTCGCATGATTTTACTGACAGAAGCTTTCACGACCTGATATTATATCAGGGTGGAATTCCGGTGCATCTTGCCCGCCAATACTTTCCGCAGCTGATGAAACAACAGCTTAAATCACTTAACCGAGTCTGAGAATGCCTTTTAAACAGCAATTATTTGTACCAAACAAGCGCGAATACATTACCGGGCTCAGCCGCCCTTCTGTAGACTGCATCATCTGCTCGATCGTCGGTGACGAACCGGGTGTCAAAAACCTCACCATCTGGAAAAACGAGACAGTGGCGGCCTGCGTTAATCTATACCCCTATAATGCTGGTCACCTGTTGCTTTTTCCGTTGCGGCACATAGCCGACCCAAGACAACTCAACCCCGAAGAGCACAGGCAGATGCACCAGCTTCTGAGCGCATCAATGGATCGCCTTGAGTCTGTTTACCAGCCGCTCGGTTTCAATATCGGCTTCAACATTGGCGAAGCCTCGGGCGCAAGCAT
>Ga0116144_10004037_pt1 | contig 14165 bp, 12 predicted proteins | sample AD_UKC035_MetaG_FD_89746 | JGI IMG/M metagenome (GOLD analysis project Ga0116144, IMG submission 89746) | Active sludge microbial communities of municipal wastewater-treating anaerobic digesters from USA - AD_UKC035_MetaG | ecosystem: Engineered > Bioreactor > Anaerobic > Digestate | place: USA... | reverse complement strand
ATGCTACTAATTTGAATGAGGCTCCACTTTGGTCAAGTTGGGCTATGTTTAAGGGTGAAGACTTGGGTATTTTGACTACGAATAAAGATGTAAGTTTCGAAAATGGAAACTTATTAAAAATATCGCCAAATCCAGCTAATGAAATTATACAATTGAAATTTGATAAAGCATATTCTGGATTGCTTAATATTTATAATGAAATAGGCCAGTTAATTTATTCTACTAAATTAAAAAATGACAAAGAAGTTAATTATGATGCAAGTGGATTAATTAATGGATATTATAGTGTTCAATTCATTACCAATAATAAGATTTTAAAATCTCAATTCATTAAAACTAATTGATGTAAGAAACAAGCATTTTTAAAAACCAATGAAATATACTTTAAGATTGGAGTTGAAAAGAAACTGGAATTAACACAGTATTGACGAACATGCCACCAAAAAGCTATCTTTTTCAGGCTTGGCATAAAGGTAAGATATTTTTCACTCTTGGTATTATTCAAGTGGTGGCACGTCGTCAATACTCAACCGTTAATTCCAATTTCAAGAACTAAAACAGTTATGAAAACGTTAAGTTAAAGATATAAACAGTCAAAAGACAATAAAAAAAGCCCACGACCACCTATCGAAATAGGTAACGCAGGCCCTCTTATAGGAAATAAGGCCGCAAAAATAGGTTTTTATAATTGCTTTTTAGCTGTTTCGTTAACAATTTTTATTCATCATTAAAAAAATTTAAAAATGAAACATTTATTTTTTCGAGGATTAGGATTATTAATCTTAATCTCATTTTTCACTATTTCATGTCAGAATGAGTCTGATAAGTCCGAATTACCAACAAAAGACCAAGCTTTTAGCTCTGATCAATTTAAAGAATTTTTTCAGAAAGTCAATGCTCAATTTAAAATTGGCAATGCTTTATCTACACGTGGTATTATTCCTCCACAATTTTCATCTGCATGTCAACCACAACCACCTGCTACTGGTTTGACTTGTGCAACAGCTCATATAGTCCAGACGGTTACTTTACCTCCAAATCCAACCTGTCCTATATGCACCACTGCTACAGTAGGTTATGATGTAAGAGTTTGTTATGTATTTAATGGGGGAGTTCCAACGTATTCATTTACATTTTGGAATTTTGGACTTGCAGGACTATCACCAGATTGCGAAACATGCATTTTTAATCTTCCAGGTCATGGAGGAGATGTGGTATTAGATCAAATGTCTTATCAGGCTTCTTTAATTGTTGAGAGCGAATATGTGAGTCCTTGGGTTAACACATGGCATCCTCCTTGTGTAAATAATTCATATTATTCATCCGATTTTATACGTCAGACTTGCTACCGCTGGTGTATTAATTTAAGTAATTTTGAAATAAGCCAAATTACTTGTGGCGATAAATGTTGTCAGCGGACAAGAACTTTTTGCTGGGAGCCTCTTCCTGCTCCTGATGGTACGATTAGGATCTCTCCACCTGTATTTCAAACTATAGGAGCTTCAAACTGTGGTATTGTAACACTAACATGTAATGGCTTGCAATTACCATGTGATGATAGGCCTTGTGGAATTATTCCATAGTATTGTTTTATTTATTAACTAATAATGAGCGACTCATTAACAGTCGCTCATTATTTCCATAATTTATGGTTATAAAAGAATATGTTTTAAAGCTTAACTTTAATTGCAATTAAAAAAGATAACAGTGAAAAAAATTCTACTCCTTTATTTGACGATAAATTTTGGTGGTTTAAATATTATTGTATCCCAGCAATTTACACCTTTACAATTCAAAAATTATTCACCTTTATGGTATCATCTGCATAATACAGAAAAAATTCCAATAAAAAGTGGTAATTGGATTTTTCTGGAACAAAACTTTTATAGAGCCCCGGCAGTAATTGACAAAAATGTCTTATATAATGTGTATAATGTAGTTTTTGGTCCTGCATGGATAGGTGGTTACTATGTTGAGGCAATTGATATCACAAATGGAATGTTGTTATGGGATCAAATATATTATAGTGAAACTGTCGGAGAGAGGCGTTATGCGAATAGACCAATTGTTAATGGAGATACACTGGAATTATTGATCCACGAAGAATATAGTAAGTTTGATACATTATTTAAACCAATATGGTTTGTTGCGTCTGCTAGAAGGTTGATTTTAAACAAAAACAATGGGGAAATACTGGACTCAAGCTTTTCAATTCCAAAAGATCCACATGCAAGAAGAATTCCTGTTCCCTTTCCCTATGGTCCTACACATCTTTACTATATTGATACAAACTTTATTGTCATAAATCATTTGGTCTTGACAGACACAGTTTCTGGAAAAAGCAGCATCTGGTATAATCGAATAGTACTTGACCTTAGTAATAAAGAAATAGGCAATACTGAACTCTACGTTCCAACTAAGTACCATAAATTGGTTGATGGATTATACAATTATGATAATAGCAATAGTACATTTTGTACATATACTTCAGAAACTCATCCTGATTCAGTGGTGCAACAAGACTTTGATATTGGGTATTATTACATGGACAAAAACTTAAATATTCTGAATTCGGGCAATCTGAATATCTTAAAAACAGCTGATGCAAATCAATTTGGACCATCATATATTTCAGAAGATCATTTCATATTTAGCTCAGGTTTTTATCAGGATAATCCTTACTATTTCCAATCTTTGGGTTTTATCCTTTTTGATCGATTGGGGAATCCTATAGAAAAAATAGATCTTAGGCCTTTGGAAAGTGATTCAAGAAAGGCAAGATTCACACTAGCTACATTTTTAAATACTTCAAAAGGCCCTAGGATATTAATTTGTGTTCATTCAGTAACAAAAAATATCGTAGAAACCTACATATCAGATGGCTTAGGGAACATAAATAAAACAAATACATTTTTTATTGATCCTGGAGCTAAGACTGAAATTTTAATAAATAAATTAGATATAGTAGGAAATAATTTATTGCTCAATTTTATTTATAGGGAAAATCGTACAGGTTTAAATGAGTCTCCACTTTGGTCTAGTTGGATTATGATTAAGGGTGAAGATATTGGTATTTTGACTACAAATAAAGATGTAAGTTTAAGTAGTGAAAGTATATTAAAAATATCTCCCAATCCAACTTCTGATATTTTGACAATAGAATTTGATAATGTAACTTCAGGAAAGCTACAAATTTATAATGAAATTGGTCATTTGATTAGTTCTAAAGATTTATATGATGTTAAGAATTATAATTACAATGTAAGTGAATTAGTTGATGGCAAATATCACATTAAGTTTATCGACGACAATAAAATATATAATGCACAATTTATTAAAGTTAAATGATGGTATTATACGTTAATGATTAAAATTAGAGTCCGAAAAATAAAATTAGGCGTAAGAAAAAATGAAACTGGAATTAACACAGTATTGACGATCATGCCACCAAATTACTTACTTTTTCAGGATTGGTATAAATGAATATTGTTTTTCACTCTTGGTTTTAATCAAATGGTGGCACGTCGTCAATACAAAACGTTATCGGCAACCCTAACCGACCACCGTGCAGACATCAACAGACATACCAAAATCCAACATCACACCGACCGACATTCCCGACACGACAACCGACCCTATTGTATTTTTATTTTCCCTACCGCACGAAAAAAATGAAGTTTTAGCCAACCCCATTGGCACATTTGAGGCTGTCCTATCCACAAAATCCAACACACAACAGCCTCAAAAGAGCCAAGCCCACCCACCACCCCAAACCTAAAATTATTTTTAATCAAATGATTAAAATATTTGTTCAATTCAAAAATTTATTTCTACATTTGTCCCCGAAACGAATTTTAATGCAAAATGGCAAAGAAGAAAGAAGCGAAAGCATTAGACACGACAACGGAAGAAAAAATCAAATCCGCTGCCCGTGTAGCGTTTCATAAAAAAGGATATGCCGCTACACGGACAAGAGATATTGCCGAAGAAGCGGACATAAATCTTGCTTTGCTGAATTACTATTTTCGCAGTAAAGAAAAGTTGTTTGAAACTATAATGTTTGAAACCCTTTTTAGCTTTATGCAAAATATGGCAATGGTGCTGAATGATGAAAAAAGCACCTTAGAAAAAAAGTGGAACTTGTTGCTGAAAAGTATATTGACCTTATTATCAAAGAGCCGAATGTCCCGATTTTTATGTTGAGTGAAATTCGCAACAATGCTGAAGGATTATTAGAAAAATTACCGATTAAGCAATTAGTAATGAACTCTTCATTTTTCAAGCAACATCAGGATGCCGTTGCAAAAGGAAAAATTACCGAACCAAATCCATTACATTTTTTAATGAATTTATTGAGTTTGGTTGTGTTTCCTTTTATGGCACAGCCATTGTTACAAGGAATTGGAGGAATGAATAACAAGCAATTTAATGAACTAATGCAAGACCGTAAAAAACTTATTCCTGTTTGGATAAAAGCAACAATGAAAGCGAAGTAAATTTTTTTGCCCATTTATTAAACAGATGATTAAAACAAAATGATAAAAAAATGATTAAAAATAAACAACTTGCAGTAAGTTGGTTGATTGGCATAATGCTGTTTTCAACGCATTGGGCTACGGCACAACAAAATAATTCATTGAGCATTGACACTTGTTTGGCAATGGCAAAAAGGAATTTTCCGTTGATAAAGCAATACGGACTAATAGAGAAATCCAAAGAATATTCTATTGACAATGCCAACAAAGGTTATTTGCCGCAGTTCAATATTGTAGGACAGGCGACTTATCAATCTGCCGTAACGCAAATTCCTATTTCGTTGCCGAATATGGTCATTCCGACAATCAGTAAAGACCAATACAGACTTTACGGTGAAGTTTCGCAACCCATTACCGATTTGTTTGTGGTGAAAGACAATAAAAATTTGATTGAATCAAATATGCAAGTGGAAACGCAAAAAGTGGAAGTTGAAATTTACAAACTGAGAGAACGTATTAACCAACTTTTTTTCGGCATATTGTTGATTGATGAACAACTAAAACAAACGGATTTACTCAAAAAAGACATTCAAAGCGGTATTGACAAAACAAACGTTGCCATTCAAAACGGCACAGCAACTAAAAGCAGCGTAAACATTTTGAAAGCGGAATTGCTGAAAGCCAACCAACGCACTATTGAATTGAAAGCAACCCGAAAAGGATATGCCGAAATGTTGTCGCATTTTATCGGAACTGCGATTGACGAAAATACAACTTTGCTGAAACCCGCACCGCAACTTGTTTCCAACACTATCAATCGTCCCGAACTGAAATTTTACGACTTGCAGAAAAAAACGTTTGACTTGCAAAACAAACTGATTACCGCAAAAAATCTTCCACGTTTCAGCTTGTTTTTTCAAGGTGGTTTGGGCAGACCTGCGTTAAATATGTTGAGTAACGATGTGCAAGGTTACTACATCGGTGGTTTGCGGTTGAATTGGAATTTAACAGGTTTTTATACTTACAATAAAGAAAAGAAAATCCTTGCAGTCAATCAGGATTTCATAGACATTCAACGGGAAACATTTTTATTCAACACCAATCTGAATTTACGACAACAAAATTCGGAAATAACAAAAGTGCAGGAGTTGATTGAAACAGACAGCGACATTATTTCACTTCGTGAAAGCGTGAAAAACACAACGAAAATACAGTTAGAAAACGGAACGGCAACAACCAACGACTACCTTATTTCTGTAAATGCAGAAGACCAAGCACGGCAAAATTTGATTTTGCACGAAATACAGCTTTTAATGGCTCAATATAACTATCAAACAATGTCAGGCAATTAAACATCAAAAAATAAAATCAATGGGAAAAATAAAAACTATCGCATTTGTAACAGGCATTGCAACATTGTTTGCAGCTTGCAACAACAACAAAACTTCTTTTGACGCTTCGGGAAGTTTTGAAGCAGAAGAAAGAATTATTTCATCGGAAGCCACAGGCACAATTAAGCAGTTTGAACTTGAAGAAGGGCAAATGCTTCAATCGGGACAAACTGTCGGTTATATTGACAGCACACAGTTGTATTTGAAGAAAAAACAACTCTTGGCACAAACGAAAGCCACCGCCAGCAGAAAGCCCAATGTATCGGCACAGTTAGCCGCTTTGCAATCGCAGCTTGCTACTGCACAAAAAGAAAAAGTGCGTATTACCAATTTGGTAAATGGCGATGCCGCACCGCAAAAACAATTAGACGACATCAATGCACAAATTGATGTGTTGAAAAAACAAATTGAAGCACAAAAATCGTCATTGGATATTTCTACCGAAAGTATCAACAGTGATGTGTTGCCGTTGCAGGTGCAAGTGGAACAGTTAAACGACCAATTAGCAAAATGCAAAATCATTAATCCTGCAAACGGAACGGTTTTGACAAAATATGCCGAAGCCAACGAAATGACGGCAACAGGAAAACCGCTTTACAAAATTGCCGATTTGTCAAACATCATTTTGCGGGCTTACATCACAGGCGACCAACTGACACAAGTAAAGCTGAACCAAACAGTAAAAGTGCTTACCGATGACGGCAAAGGCGGTTACAAAGAAACAGAGGGCACGATTAGTTGGATAAATGACAAGGCAGAGTTTACGCCAAAAACCATTCAAACAAAAAATGAAAGAGCGAATATGGTGTATGCCATTAAAGTAAAAGTGAAGAATGACGGCACTTACAAAATTGGTATGTATGGCGAAATAAAATTTCAATAGCAATGGCAGATGTTGAGTTACATAATATTGTAAAGACATACAACAAAGGCAAAGTGAAAGCCGTGAATGATGTTTCGTTTTCGGTAAATGAGGGCGAATTGTTTGGTTTGATTGGTGCAGACGGAGCAGGTAAAACAAGTATTTTCCGCATACTTACAACCTTGTTGTTGCCCGATAGCGGTAATGCTTCTGTAAGCGGTTTTGATGTAATTAAAGACTACAAAAACATTCGCAGTAGTGTGGGCTATATGCCCGGAAAATTTTCGTTGTATCAGGATTTATCGGTGGAAGAAAACTTAAACTTTTTTGCTTCTGTTTTTAATACTTCGGTAAAAGAAAATTACGATTTGATTAAAGACATTTATGTTCAAATTGAACCGTTCAAAGACCGTAGGGCAGGAAAATTGTCGGGCGGTATGAAACAAAAATTGGCTCTATGTTGTGCTTTAATTCATCGCCCGAAAGTGTTGTTTTTAGACGAACCGACAACAGGTGTGGATACTGTTTCACGAAAAGAATTTTGGGAAATGCTGAAACGCCTGAAACAGCAGGGCATTACGATTTTGGTTTCCACGCCTTATATGAACGAAGCCACGCTTTGCGAACGCATCGCACTCATACAAAACGGAAAAATTTTATCCATTGATACACCCGATGAAATTGTAAAACAGTTTCCAGAAAATCTTTTTGCCGTAAAAGCAAATGATATGAGCAAGTTACTAAACGACCTGCGAAAAAATAACGAAATAAAAACCTGCAATGCTTTTGGCGAGTTTCATCATATCACGTTTCAAAATGACAATGAAAATTCGCACAATGAATTGATACACATTTTACAAAAAGCCAATCATCAAAACATTGAACTCAAACACATCACACCGAGCATTGAAGATTGTTTCATAAAACTGATGAACTGAAATGACAAACGAAACCGTAATAAAGACAGACAAACTCACTAAACGTTTTGGCGATTTCATCGCTACAAACGAAATAACCTTTGAAGTATATGCAGGTGAAATTTTCGGTTTTCTCGGTGCGAATGGTGCAGGAAAAACAACCGCAATGAAAATGCTTTGCGGACTTTCAACGCCTTCATCGGGAAATGCCACCATTGCAGGTTTTGACATTTACAAACAAACCGAAGAAATTAAAAAGAACATCGGTTATATGAGCCAAAAATTTTCCTTGTATGAAGATTTAACAGTGTTGGAAAACATTCAATTCTTTGGCGGTATTTATGGTTTAACGGATAAGCAACTAAAAGCAAAAAGCAATCAATTGATTGAAACATTGGGTATGCAAAACGAAGCTAAAAAATTGGTTGCTTCATTGCCCTTGGGTTGGAAACAGAAATTAGCTTTTTCGGTAGCCATTTTGCACGAGCCGAAAATTGTGTTTTTGGACGAACCCACAGGAGGCGTTGACCCCATTGTTCGCAGGCAGTTTTGGGATTTAATTTATTCGGCAGCAGACAGAGGCATTACCATTTTTGTAACCACGCACTATATGGACGAAGCCGAATACTGCAACCGAGTTTCGATGATGGTGGACGGAGTAATAAAAGCGTTGGACACACCCGACAATTTGAAAAAACAATTTTCCGCTTCATCAATGGACGATGTGTTTTTTGAATTGGCAAGAGGTGCAAAACGAAAAGCAGACTAAGAAAAATGAAACAGTTTTTGACATTTGTAAGAAAAGAATTTTATCACGTTTTCCGTGATAAGAAAACACTGTTAATGCTATTCGGCTTGCCGATTGTGCAGATTGTTTTATTTGGTTTTGCTCTCACAAACGAAATCAAAAATTCCAAAATTGTTATTTGCGATTATGCCAAAGACGAAGCCACACAGCAAATCATCAACAAAATAGAAGCAAGTCAAAATTTTGATATTCAAAAAACGCTATTCAGCCACCGACAAATTGAAGAAGCATTTAAAGCGGGGAACATAAAATTGGCAATTATATTTCCTGCCAATTTTAACAACGACCTTTCACATCTTCATCAGGCACAAGTTCAAATTATTGCAGATGCTTCCGACCCGAACACCGCTAATACATTGACAAATTACGCAACGGCAATCATTATGGATTATCAGCAGGAGTTAATGAAAAACAATGTTGTTCCGTTTCGCATTGTTCCCGAAATACGAATGTTATACAATCCCGAATTGAAAGGGGCAACCAATTTTGTGCCGGGCGTAATGGCATTGGTGCTGATGTTGGTGTGTGTAATGATGACTTCTGTTTCCATTGTTCGTGAAAAAGAAAATGGAACAATGGAGGTGCTGTTGGTATCGCCTTTCAATCCGTTTTTAGTGATTATTGCAAAAGCAATTCCGTTTTTATTACTTTCCATTGTAAACCTTTCCGTCATTCTTATTTTAAGCGTAACTCTTTTGGATATGCCGATTAACGGAAGTATTTCATTGCTGTTTGCAGAAAGTATTTTGCTAATTATTACAGCTCTTTCGTTGGGTTTGCTTATTTCAAACGTAGCACAGTCGCAACAGGCAGCAATGCTGATTTCATTGATGGGAATGTTAGTTCCTACAGTGTTGTTTACAGGATTTATGTTTCCGATTGAAAATATGCCTGTTCCCTTGCAGGTAATTTGCAATATCATTCCTGCAAAATGGTATTACACTATTGTAAAATCAATAATGATAAAAGGTCTTGGATTTAGTGCTATATGGAAAGAAACATTGGTGCTTTTCGGAATGACTGTTTTTTTATTGGTAGTGAGTTTCAAAAAATTTAAAACTCGATTAGTATGAGAACACTAAAATTTTTATTGCAAAAAGAGTTCAAACAAATCTTTCGAAACAAAGCATTGTTGCCGTTGATTTTTGTTGTTCCGATAGTGCAGTTGCTCATACTTCCATTAGCAGCCGATTATGAAGTAAAGAACATCAACATTTCAATCGTTGACCACGACCACAGCACATTTTCACGCAATCTTATTTCAAAAATTACTTCTTCGGGTTATTTCCGTTTGGCTGATTACAGTAATTCATTTCAAAGTGCATTTAATCAGATTGAAAGCGACAAATCCGATTTGATTTTGGAAATACCGCAAGGCTTTGAAAAAAACTTAGTGCGTGAAAACGAGCAAAAATTATTTATTGCTGTTAATGCAATCAATGGCGTGAAAGCAGGTTTGGGCGGTGCTTATCTCAATCAAATTATTACGGCTTACAACGCTGATATTCGTTTGCAATGGTTTCAATCCGATAAATTTAATACTGCGCCTGTTATTACTGTTGCTTCTTCAAATTGGTTCAATCCGTTTATGAACTATCGTTTTTTTATGGTTCCGGGAATTTTAGTTGTGTTGGTAACAATGGTAGGTGCGTATATGTGTGCATTGAACATTGTGAAAGAAAAAGAAGCTGGCACGATTGAACAAATAAACGTAACACCCATAAAAAAATATCAGTTAATTTTGGGCAAACTCATTCCGTTTTGGATAATCGGAATGTTTGTTTTTAGTGTCGGTTTGTTTGTTGTGGCACGGTTGGTTTATGGTATTGTTCCTGTCGGAAGTTTACTCTTACTGTATGGTTATTTGTCCATTTATCTGATTGCATTATTGGGCTTAGGCTTGCTTATTTCCACATTTGCCGAAACACAACAACAAGCAATGTCGGTAGCGTTTTTCTTCATTATGATTTTTATGCTGATGAGTGGTTTATTCACTTCGCTTGACGGAATGCCGCAATGGGCTTACATCATAGCAAAATGCAGTCCTGTAACGTATTTCATTGAAGTAGTGCGAATGGTTGTTCTGAAAGGAAGCGGGTTTTCCGACATCAAAAATCATTTTGTTATTATGATTGGGTTTGCCGTTTTATTAAATGGTTTGGCGATTTGGAATTATAAAAAGACGAGTTAGAACCAACACACAGGCACACACATTTGCAAACCGCTACAAGCCAACGCACCTACCAAAGTTTGCAAAAGAGTGTGCCTTTTGCCGACCTCTAAAACTTCATTTTTTTCTTTCCCCTCTTTGAAAAAATAAAAATACACCAACCACACACACGACACAACAACCACGACAGACAACCAACCTGACAGACAGAAGGGCAGCCGATAACAAGGGCTTGGCGTAATGGCGGGCGAAGTGCCTCATATGAAACTTTTTGCTAAATTTGAACTTTGGTGCTTCGTATCAACAGTAGTGCTGTAAAACCGCCACTACGCCAAGCCCCGAAACGTTAATTCCAATTTCAAAAACTAAATTAGTTATGCAAACGTTAAGTTAAAGATATAAACAATCAAAAAGCAATAAAAAAGCCCACGACCACCTATCGGAATAGGGACGCAGGCCATCTAATCGGAAAATTAGGCCGCAAATGTATGACTTTTAAATTGTTTTAGATTGATTTTGTTTTTTTATTCACAATTTAAATCTAAATTTATGAAAAAGTTTATTTCATCCTTCTGCTTCTTTTTACTTATTTTAAATTATGAGTTCGCCCAATGTTTATTTGAAAATAGTTCAGGCAACTTTCCTACTTATTATCCTGGATGTGTGCAAGGTAGTCCTAAGTGCGTCAAAATTAAATTTCATTTTATTAACAACACAGGCGGTGCAATGAATTCTCCCACTAATAAGGAATTTGCAAAGCTGTTAGATGATATCAATGCAATTTATTCTGGTTCCGGGCTCACATTTGTAACTTCTGATGAATGTATTCATCGGGAATCTATACAAGGGGTCTCACCATCTACATTAAGAAATGACTTAGGAGTACCGGCCACAGATCCGCAATATTCACAATACATTATTCCAGAAGATGTACCTCCATACCATTACAAAAATGGCTTTATAAACATTTTTTTTTATCAGACAAGTGGTTTCGGCACAGGCGGAACCACGACTAGAAGTCCTAATTTTCGGTTTATACATATTGGAACTGATCCTAAGGCCATAGCACATGAATTAGGACATGCATTATCCTTAGACCATACAAGTTCTAATCAACTTTATACAGACTCTACTACCTGGGAATGTATAGGAGGAGATGCTACTAAAGCAGATAGAATGCCGGATACTGATGCAGATCCGTTTACAATGGATATTGATGGTGATAAGAGTAGAGATAATACAAAATGGTATAACAATAATTGTACTTCAAAATCTATCATTTTTCAATTTGCGGATAATTGTGGCAATAAAAATTGGAAAGTACCTTATGATAATTATATGACTTCAGAATATGGCCGTGAATGCTGGAAGAAATTTTCTGCATGTCAAATTTCTGCAATGCATTATGAGCTAGATAACAACTTAATAGATTATGTAGTAAACTGTGTTCCAAACTTAGATCCAGTCTGTACAAGCATTGTTATTAATTCTCCAACCACTTGGACTAACCAAACAATTGTAATGTGTGCAAAACAAAGAATTACAATAACGCCAAATGGGACATTAACTCTGATTAATACAAAAATTACAAAGCATACTGTCAATAATTCATGTCCTGAACTTTCAGGAAATTGGGACGGGATCTACATTGATTCTGCTGCTTATGGTCCTGCGCAATATCCCGGGGGCCCTACTGTTCCAAGTGGTGGAAGATTGAATGTAACACAAAATTCAATCATTGAGTATTCTGATAATGGAATTCAGGCTCCCGGATCACATAACGGAATATACATTAGTAACAGTAAAATGGAAAATAATGGAATGGCCATATACTCAAAAGGTCCGGGTGGACTTGTCTCTTCTGGGAGTGTTGTAATAACAGCAAGTGATATTACATCATCTGAATATTCTGATGCTGTTTTAATCAGAATGGATGGTAGTAATCTTACTGTTCAATCCAGTACAAGTATTACAAACTTAGGGGGTTCAGGTATTACAGGTATCAAAAGCTACAATGGAAGATTGACTGTTAGGAATTCAACTATAATGGATTTTGGAGTCGGAATAGACAAGGATTTGAATGGAGGAGCTGGAATTGGCTTTGTGCTAAATGGTAATCATATTCTTGGAAATTTGACTTCGGTCAGAAATACTTCATCTGGAGTCACAGCGACAAAGAATTACTTCCAGGGGAAAATTCAACAATTTGGTAAAGCATACGGAAGATGGTATGCTAATAATTTTAAAAAGGAAGTTATACTTGACAATCCATCACTTAGTTATGCCTTTACAGAAAATCAGTTTGATGGTTCGCGATTAGATCTTAGTAAAAATCAAAGTCTGACTGATGCCAGATGCAATATCTGGAAGAATACAGGCACAGCCTGTGATGGAAGACCAAATTCAATTAAACCAAGTTGGGGTAGTTCACAGACTTCATCAGGTAATAAGCACGTTGGATCTATGCCTTATATGGGTATAGATATGGGCAATCCAATTACTCATTATCATTGGGATTTTGATCAATTTACGATATTTACTTATGATGGTACCTACTTTACAGGTTCTGGTGCTATTAGTGCAAACCCAGATTGTCAGTATAATTTATTCCCAACTGAATTTACAGGTGGTGGTGGATCTTCTGAAGAGTCTTATAATAATACAAGCAATAATCAATCTTGGCAAGGGTTGAATCAACAATTAAGCACCCTTGAATCTCAATTGGGCTCAACAACTGGAACAGCCTTGCAAAATTTGATTAATCAAATAGCAGATGTTAAAGTAGCAATAGGGCAGAGTGTTTTATCCGCATTACAGAATATTGATCCATTTGATTCAACAACCAGTTACAATATTTGGGTAAGTCGAGCTGATGATATTGTTGGACAGCAAGCTATGATGACAGGATTTTGGAATGCCTTAAATTTTTCTGGCCTGATCACCTATGTCAATAGCTTAAGCTTAAGCGGAGAAGAAAATCAAGATAGAGCTAATTTGCTTAGAGGACTTGATACATTAATCAGTTTTCAGTCACAAGCAAAGAATATAACCCAATTGGCAGAGGAGGATTTAAATGTTTTAATCGATATCGCATCCTCATCATTTGGATCCTATACAGCATTACTACGCGCATGGCTCAATATTCAGTATGATATCCGTATCGATCCACCAGTTGAGTTAAATTCTTATTCTCGTAAATATTCAAAGCCGGATTTTTGTGGAAAATCTGATGTTATACTAGTCCCAAATCCGACTTCAGACTGTTTAGAATTATTTTGGAAAGGAACAGAGTCGAATGTTAAAATTGCTATTTCTGATTTAACTGGGAAATTTCGATTTTCAGGGTTAGGCTTCAAAAATAGTCCTATTTGTCTAAAGGATCTACTTGGCAGTGGGATATATATCCTGCAAATTTCATCAAATGGTTCATCCTCAATTTGCGAAACTAAGAAGCTTATAATTGAATAATTAATACCAATTGTTGGGGTGTTCAAAGCATCCCAACAATTTTATAATAATATAATGAAACTGATAAATATTCT
>Ga0116144_10004026_pt1 | contig 14184 bp, 31 predicted proteins | sample AD_UKC035_MetaG_FD_89746 | JGI IMG/M metagenome (GOLD analysis project Ga0116144, IMG submission 89746) | Active sludge microbial communities of municipal wastewater-treating anaerobic digesters from USA - AD_UKC035_MetaG | ecosystem: Engineered > Bioreactor > Anaerobic > Digestate | place: USA... | reverse complement strand
CTACCATCATTTCCCAGGTTCTTACAAGTAGTCCCACCAAAACACCACCAACCCCCGAAAAACCAAATCCCTATGTAAACGTTACACCACTAGATATGCCCAACAACAATTATTTGATAGGGGTTGTCATAATGATTATTGGCATAATTATTATTGTTGTAACTGTATTGGCATTTAGAAAAAAGTATGATATATTGGAGTGATACACATGGTATCTGTTAGACTTCTACCATCTGGTTCTCTTACTATTTTTACGTTTATTCCATATGAGCGTATAAAGTCAGATGAACACATTTTGAGATATTATGATGAGATTATTGAACACATACACCCCGCGACAAATGGGTGTAATATCATTATGAAGCCGGGGGCGCACACCACAAAATCAATGCGAAAGCGAACGATTGTTCAATGGCTGATACTGGACATTGTTGAATCTGAGGCGCACGGAGGATATTAATGCTGCGTGGTGTAAAAAAGAAACACGCAGAAATAGCATCACAAATCTACAGTATGTACGGATATCGCCCATTTACTCCAAAAGACGTAAATAACTCGATTGGAAACAATCGGTTTACTGGGTTTCTTGTACTTACTATGAAACGCAACAAACAAATAATCGAGATCGACAGAGAATATTTCTCCAAAGACGACAAATTCATTAGTACATACAGACTTTCAAAAGACATGATTGTATGGCTTGAGAAACACGGGTATATTAACAAAGGAAGCGATTAAAATGGTAAAACAAGTGAGTGGATTACCAAACATAAACGAAATTGATCAAATGAGCAGTACGGAAATTCGAGAACATGTTGCGGAATACCGAACCGCACTTATGACGTTAAATGGGCAGGTAAAGGGACAAAAGAAATCAATTGAAAACCCAGCGCAAATAAAACATATTAAACGAACTATTGCCAGAATGATTACAGTTCTTGTACGTAGAGGAGAGCGTGTTGTAGATGTCAGGTCGTGATATTATGAAATCCCACAAGTCCGCACAATACAAAAAGTATAATCATCTATCAATCAAGAGCAAAATGGTAATGATGGATATTTATGATGTGGTTGGCACAGGAACTCCATTTCGATTATCTGATATAACAAAAGTCACTGGAAAACCGATTCCGCCTGGAGCATTTGCAAATTTAAAGCGGAGCCATTGCGTTAAAAAACATTCTGAAACGAAAACAACAAGAGGGGATCGCCCAATTATACGGTGGGTTTTAGAACCCGATTTTGCAGAATGTATTGAAATATATGGGTGGCGCGAACGGTTGGTGGTGAACGACGGGTGTTTGGTATAACTTGGGAAGATGTGATATCTGTTATTGTTGCGATATTACTATCGTATGTTATTTTTATGTGGATCTGGAAATCGTCAGGGTGGTTTTAATCTAATCAAAGAACATATAATCATGTAACGCACATACATTTTGGCGATATAGTTTGATTTGGCAAGATGTTGTAATAACCGTTGGAAGTTTGTTATTCACAGCGGTATTAATTCCTCAACTAATTGATTGTTGCAATGGTAAATCGGTTAATGTGGTAAGTGCGGTGCTGACCGCAACTATCCTTGGTATATTTTGTATTGTATATGCAAGTTTGGGACTATGGCTTTCTGCCATACCGTTTACCGCGACATTATGGGGCGCAATTGCATACAAAAGCTGGAAAAATAAATCAACAACATAGTGTTTTTATTGTTGTTTCGCATATCGGTACGCATGGCGGTACATATTGCTCCAGAAAAAAAATATGATTTGTCTGTTATTATTCCAACATATAATGAAAACGATAACATAGAAAAAATACTGCGTGCGGTTGAGCGGGTTTTCAATTATTTTAATTTAAACGGGGAAATTCTTGTTGTTGATGATAATTCCCCAGATGAAACACCAAAATACGCACAAAAAGTTGCAGATGTATATGAAGATATACGTATAATTGTAAGATTAAACGACAAGGGGTTATCTCAATCGGTTGTAGAAGGATTCAGACAAGCAAAATCAGATATTCTTGTAGTAATGGATGCTGATTTCTCTCATCCCCCAATGTGCGTTCACAGTTTATACAACGAAATAAAAAACAATCACGCAGACATTGCAATTGGATCTCGGTATCAACCTGGAGGCATTATTAAGGGGTGGGGGTGGCAACGGAGTTTAATATCTGGGGGCGCAACCGCAATTGCACGTATATTATTTCCAGATATTAAAGATCCCGTTTCCGGGTTCTTCGCAGTTCGCGCGGATATATTGAATGGCGCAGACCTTCGACCGTCTGGGTATAAGATTCTTACAGAAATTTTGGGAAAGTGTACATATGATCGTGTTGTAGAACTCCCGTATAAATTTATTAACAGAAAAAGCGGAGAATCTAAACTTGGATTGAAACAAATTTTAGAGTATGTTATTCAAATTGCTGATATTATCGCACACGCAGCGACAAACCACAACACAAAGGTATGGGAGGAAGTTGTAACCGCAACCCGGTTTGCACTTGTTGGAACATCTGGAATATTTGTAAATCTTATGGTATTATATTCTCTTGTTGAATGGGGAGCAATAAATTCGTTGTTTGCGAGTTTTGTGGCGATAGAAGTTGCAATTATATCCAATTTTCTACTCAACGATAAATGGACGTTTGTAGATTCCCGCAAACTTTCGCGGTGGAAACGATTCTATTCGTTCCATGCTGTTTCATTCGGAGGATTGCTCATTAATTTCGCAATATTCGCCATTCTTATCGCTATCGGCGCATGGTATATTTTTGCTCAACTCATAGGAATATTTATTGCCTTTGCGTGGAATTTTGTTGTTAATCGGAGAAGAACATGGGCACCCTGAAAAAAGAACCGGACATGAAATTTAACAAAACGCAGTTGAAAATGGGAACAAAAGTTGAAATGGAACATACTAATGATCCTAAACTCGCACGGAGAATTGCAACACACCACCTTGAAGAACATCCGCAATATTATACATTTCTCAAAAAAATGGAAATGAAAATGAGAAAGAGCAAAAAGAAATAAATACAACTACAACTAATATTTTGTATCACAATGGCGAATAATCCGTTTGTTTCAATGAAATGGTGTGAAGAGGCGGCAACGCTCTTTTCCGTGGTTGGAATGTCAATTTTCACCAGCATTACGCTTTGTGAACACGGAATTTCAAGAAACAATGCAAATTCATTTATTCAAATTTTAAAGCAGCGTCGTGCAATTGAACACTGTGGGAAAAAAAGAATGAAAAGCGCGTGTGGTTCAAATGATGTAATAAACCAGTGGCGATTTACTACACATTACAAGAACTGGCACGATAAACATTATCAAAATATAACACACAGCATAAATCGTAAACAACATGATCGGAGTTACAGTAATGAGAATTAAAACCGTTATTATAATAGCTGTTGTTGTCATGCTGACAATTACCGCGTGTAGTGCAATTACACAGCCGCCGTGTTACAAGAACATAAAAGTCCCAAGTAATTATAAGAATATATCATCGTTTGGAACTGTAAATATTACGTGTGTAAAGTCGGGAAGTGTCTTTGCGCGCGTTCCTGATATATCCTGGCTAAAGGACGTTCAAAACAAACGGTGAGTGTATGGCTCAACACAACGGATTTACTATGAATGGGATAAAAGATCCCATTATACGCAAAAGAAAACTTATCGAACGTCAAGAACACATAGACACCCAAATCCGGGAATTAGAAGATAAAAAATGGCTTATATCACACGAAATTAATTTAATTGACAATGGGGTAGTACATTCTGGGAGTGATTAACGGTGTTGGATTATAATGGATATCCAGATGACAAATCGCTTGAAGAAATAGAAAATTTTGATCTTATGAAACCGCGATGTTTAGAACGATTGCCTGAGTTTGTCAAATTGATCTATGATAATTGGAACTACGCGGATTTTCATGGCATTAAATATTGCAAAGAAGGGGGCATGCTTGAATTACACACATTCGGTTGGTCTGGAAATGAAGATGTAATAAACTCTGTAAAAAAATCAAAATCGCTATTTTGGAATTTCTTTTGGGAAATATCAACTCGCGGCGGGCATTATTGGTTTAAATTATATCAATTTGACCAAGATGGAAAAATCAAATCCCCAGAGTTAAATTTTATTAAAAACGGAGGTTAAAAATGAATCGTTTCGAACTGGAAAAAGAATCAAGTTTGTTATATTGGTATCCAAAGGTCAAGAACACATTGAGAACCCCAAAAACGGAAGTGCTTGTTTTTTCAAAAAAAGAAAAACGTGCGATGTATGATGTATTGGACGGAGAACCAATTCCAGATGAAATTATACGTAAAATTCATGCCCGCGCAGATAAAATTGGATACCCGCTCTTTCTCAGATCTGATCAGGGTAGCGGGAAGCACGAATGGCGAGAAACTTGTTATGTTCCGGATAGAGAAGTTCTTATTAAACATGTTATGCAGTTAATCGCGTGGCACGAATGCGCGGGGATTATGGGTCTTCAATGGAATGCATTGGTATTCCGAGAATTTATACGGTTTGAATCCGCATTTACATCGTTTTGGGGCATGCCCGTGTCAAGAGAGCGGCGTGTGTTTGTGCGAGACGGCGTTGTAGAGTGTATTCATCCGTACTGGCCCGAAGATTCCATTTGCGAAGACCGGGAAGCCCCACTTCTCCCCGATTGGAAAGAACAACTAACACGCCTAAACGATATGTCGGGAGAAGAAACCGGGCAGTTATCGTATATGGGAAAGATCTTCGGAGAATTGGTTCCTGGATATTGGTCGGTGGATTTTGCGTATGGACTTGATAATAAGTGGTGGTTGATTGACGCTGCACGTGGAGAAATATCGTGGCATCCCCAAGATTGTGCATATTGTCCGGATGAACAAAAACCATCGACCGATAAAAACACCGACTCTCTGATTGTGGCACTTGCAAATCTGGGAGAAGACGATGACAAATAACACCTTACAAGAACAAATTGAAAATTATATTAATTTTAATTGTAAATTTTGTAAAAACGTAAGTTCGTGTGAATTTTATCCCTTTCTTGTAACACCAGGCGCAATTGTCAAGTGGGATATTACACGTGGAGACTATGCGTGTGCAAATAGGGAAAAAGACCACGGCGCACGAATTGTACGCATTGAAAAAGTAAGTTAGCCCGAATGATAATTCCGCTATGCGGAATTATCTTCGTCTTCCCCGTCCTCGTCCTCTTCCACCGGTTCCCCAACTGCGCCCCGATTTGCCAGCAATTGCGCCGAGTTGGTGAAACGCACTCCCTCTGCTTGGTCTGAATGGTTTCATTTAGTGTCTTCACCGCCCATTGATTTTATACTCTCTTCAATGTCTTTAACTTTTTGCTCAATGATATTTATTCCCGCAATGATATCCCATGCGAGTAATCCAATTATTACAATTATTCCCGCGAGAAGAAGCAGGATTACTTTTGTAGCTGCCCACAATTCGTTGGGAACGGGAAAATCTATAACCGCTGTAAATATAAACACTCCCGCAATTATTGTCATAAGACCAAGATTTACAAATGCAATAATTGCTTTCTTCCATTCTTTTTTCTTTTTTTCGTCCACTGTAAAGGACAGGGTTACAGTTGTCATATTTGATAATTAACCAACCAACTTTAAAATACTTCGCAGGTGATACATATACCATATGAACCGAATAGCATTTGCTTGTTTTGTGCTTATAATAAGCACAATTATAGTTGTATCTTCGGCATTTGCATCATCTCCACCCGCATTGCCAATGTCCGTAGAAGCAATAGTAATGATTGATGATACTCCCGCCCCTATTGATACTGTTGTAGAAGCTTCCTGTGAAAATATATATGAAGATACTGCGCGCATATCACTTATACGTGAAGGAGAGTTTGGAAATTATGGCCCGTTTGATCCGAGAATTATCATCCAGGGATCAGACGTAGTTCCGGGAACCCCGGTTACATTCACGGTAGATGGGTATTCTACACGTATAAAATATATCGGGCAGGAATTTGGAACCGCAATCGCATACGTTCCAGGAGAGCATGCGGTTCTTGAAATACACGTAATTGTTGAAGAGAACCAATCCGAAATACTCCCAATGGCGGTTGTAACGCCAGAACCTACACCCGCCCCAACAATCCTGTTAACCCCAGAACCCACTCCAGAACCCACTCCAGAACCCACTCCCACGTATTCATATCTTCCGCAATTTTCTCCAGAAGATCAATCAGTTGTTGATTACATGAAGACAATTGATGAACGGTATGTTTCTGAAACCGCATACAACTTCGAAGTGTATCGTTTGTACTGGTATATTCACGATTACACTCCAAACAAGGACATGATCGATTGTAGAAAATCGTTCGATCCTGCAAGCGTCGCGAAGTTTAATAGAATGTTTAGATACGCCGAGTGTGGTGGGTATAAACCCCGACCAGATCTCAACGCAATGCTCGAAGCACAGAACTATGAGTGGTTCCGAATGTATGGAATAGAGTGGACGTACAGTGGGTGGAGCAGAGTGCCAAAAGAATGGGTTGGGCTTTATGGATTGCCAAGTATGTATGTTCCGTCTGAAGCGATTGTGCGAATGTGTGAATGCCCACCAGATGGTTCGTGCTGTATATCTACCTGATATACACCATATTTATTATAACGAGGGATATCAAACTTATTACCATCACCCCGGCACTGGTTGCAGATATAATATCGCCACCTCTTAACCGCGAAGATATTTCTCCCGATAGTTCTTTTTTGTTAAACCATACAACCCCACAAATAATAAACAATGTAATTGATGCTTTCAATATAGCAATAGACCCTATAAACAACACAGGATCGTGGAAAAACTGGTTAAATACCGGATTAAGCTCTTGAAACCCATCATAAAATAAGTAACCCCACACAGTTACCACAACATCTATTGCCATACACGCCGAAAAGACAATTAGTGCCCATTTCTGGAAGTTTGTTACACTTTTTGTATATAGCAATATGCGGTTTATTTGATTATTCATATTCGAGTTTGCTCATCAGCAGAGCATATTCTTCTTCTGTGATTACTTTTTTCCGCACCTGCGCCTGGAGTGTTTTTTTGGCAAATGTTTTTACACGTTGTTTGCCGAGAACTGGTTCAAGTGCTTTTATTTGACCAATCATTTGTTCAACCTGGTCACTGGGATTCGACATGGTTTGCCTCCAGTCCCCATGCATCCCAGTTGGGGCGGGTATATCGTGCAAATAAATCAATACATGGCATTAAATTCTGCTGGAATATAATTGGTTCGATTTTCTCCCAAAACTCTTCGGGTTTACGTGAATGTCTAGTAGGTTGCGCATAGATAACATTTGGCGTTTGGTTGTTGAATGCGCGTACTTTTCCACGTATACCCACAAAACAAATTTCTGTGTTTACTCTGAACCATTTACCCATACCAAGCCAGTTGGTTTTAACCCATACCAGTGCAGTTTTCTGATTGAATCCCCACGCGTCTAATACCTCGATTCCATTTCGCAATAGTGGCATAGTTGCCCATAAAAACAATACACACCCTTCATCGTCAACAATATCGGGAACGTTAAGTTGTTTAATTTCTTCGAGGTCAAGAACCGGATATTTTGTAGATGCTCCTGTCATTCCATTTGATGTACGTGTGGGTGATGTGGCATATGTATTATAATATTTCCACGGTGGATCTGCAACAATACACTTATATTTTTTATCAATGTCTATGTAAGGCATAATCAATCAATCCTGTGAAACAATCCGTTTCTTCCAATTGGGGTGTAATTAAAATATTTTATGATTGCAAACGTTATATATCTTCTTCGTGTCATTCTATTCATGTTGGTTGGTATGAGATTATGATCATCTGCCCAAAATTCGATGTGGTTTCGTGATAGGGTTTCGGGAATACACCCGCGGTATTCAAGATATGCACGTACAATTTCTGTGAATCTTTCAGTATTAATATCGGATGCGCGGTTTTTTGTAGTAGACATCCCCCGACCATTTGCACGACGGGCACCTAAATTTCTGCTTGACAATAGAACTACCTCGCTTGTTTGTGGATGCTCCTACACGTATAACCGGCGTTCTACATTTCGGGCATTTTGGAATCATGAACAAGTCTTTGACTTTACCCATATATGAATGTTACACTGCCCGCAGCCGTACAAGATGGCGGGTTCTATGATACGCATTTCGCCAACCGCGCTTTTTTCGCCACAGCGTTTTGTAACAATATAGGCTTCTTTAATGAATTTCATTGGTTCGTTACACTTAATGCATCTGTTGGTGTTTTCTCCGGTTTTGAACCTGGTTTCAAGTCGTTTGAGTTCTTTTGCGGCATATATCATTTTCTGCATTTACTCATCATCTCCTCTACATAATCAAGCGCGGCAATTGCATCTTCAAGTCTACACCCGGCTTCGAAATCACTTCTTCCGGATTTTAGTCCAATAAAAAATCTACACAGATCTCCACTACCTGGATATACGTATAGTTCTTCTGGTTCAACAACGGTTACTTTTCCATCTTTGATATTATATTGTATTACTGGCACATTATCTGGTTCTGTTGATTCTTCTTTCCACAGTTGACATTTAAGGTTGAGATACGGAAATGCGCGTGCAATTATTTTCCATTCTTTTTCCACACATTCCACGGATGGATATTTCCCAATGTTATACGAATTGGTAAAAATTGTGCCGTCCCAGTTGCACCACCCGTGTGGGCCACCTATAAATGAGCTTACAACCTGCCCACCATTTTTTAGATATTCAATGCCATATAATACCCCGTATTTCTCCATAACTGAACGATATTCTTCGTCTGTTGTGTAGTAATCTCCAATTGTTGAATGATATTTTTGCTGTTGGCTTTTTCTTTTAAATATGTGTTCGTAGAGAGCCTGAACAAACGCATGATTATTTGAAACAAAAAACAATCCACTTGTACGTATAATTATTTCTTTTGCCTGGTTTTCGGTAATCTTTTTACCAACAACTGTTAGCGCAGGCCATTTCCCGAGATATGGCAAATTATTATTCATTCTGTTTGTCTCCTTCGGGGGTTGAATCGTAGAAATGAAATCCCATTTCTTCTAGTCTCTGTTTTGCTTTTTGTATATCTTGTTTTTCTTTTTCGAGTTCTTCTGGGGTTTTCGGAAATAGTTTTTCGTAGATGGGCCAAATAACAAACCATTGTAATTTTTCCCATATTGACATTGGTAATATTGTCATATTATTATCCCGCGAGATATGCGATTGTAAGTGTTACCACCATTCCAATGCCGCACCCGGCAATACAATATAATGCGAATTGCGTGTTTGCTACAAACCCAAACGTTCCCGCAGTAGCAATCGCTAGTAACCATACAAAAAACACAACCGCAATGAAATCGGCAATTACGGAATGTCTATCTTTGCGCTTTTCGCTTGATGGGGGTATTAATTCAATTTCTGCCATTTAGTATCGCCCAAGTCCCGCAGAAGTAGGGTTCCGACCATTGCGTAGGGACACACAGATTACATCTTACCAGGAGATAAATTGCGTCTAGATGCGCGATCTCCTGATTAATGTTCTACCTGGTATGCGCGGATCAGAGTTGTCCTAAATCTGTTTCGGTTGGTATACTAATATGTTTGTTGTAGTAGTATAAAAAGATTATGAGAATTCCGTGGGCACCTGATCCCATATGGGGCATGATTCTACCATATCAAGGAAATCATCTGCCGTATACGTGGCACCATACTCGTCCTCTACTACCGGCCTGGTAAGACCGCGCATCTTTTTCAGCCGCCAATAATGTTTCATCAGTGTCCACGTAAATGATGAACATGATGATACACCCGTTGGTTTTTCACGTGCAGCACGTTGAAATCCAAGTTCAACCATTGCAGATGAATATGAATGTGTTTTTCTATTGTATGGTTTCCCACACGCAGGGCACACATCTGACCATTTGCCATTCCCGCTATGAACGTCGTGTGTTCCGTAATGTACACACAGTGTTGTTCCACAGTCCCAGCAGTATCGTCCCGCCGCGCTTCGCTTTCCAATGTGATCCTGGATATTATCCCGATCTTCTGATGTTTTCTTAATCCAATAGAAATTAGTTCCCATGTTAATCTTCTCCTTGTTTTTTACGTAGAATTCTATCGGTTGCCGCTGCAATCGCAATCACGGATATACACATAACTATACATCCCATTACTAACACAACCATAAATCCAAATGTAGAAATATTTCGAAACCCACGATACCACACGCCATTAATAATTATTGTCCCCCCGTATACAAGTCCTGAAAGTAACCACACGTCCATGATTTTATCATAGTGGGTTCTCAGGAATTGTTGCATGTTTCTAGCGAGTCCTAAGAAACTCATATAAAGCTTGTTCTCGCGAGGCTTTTCGCTTTTGTTCGTCTCTTTTTTTCTCCCTATAATACATGACAGTGGCTATTATTAATCCACAGCCAGCAAGCAATATTCCAGCTGAAAGAGCCGCGCCAAGGGAATTAAATTCCATTTGTTCTTCTGGCACCGTGCTCCCCGATTGTATGTAAATTTGCTCTGTTGGAATTTCATATGCCGTGTTTGAGAACAACGAGAGCATTACATATATTACAAATGCAACAATCATTATTGCAAATATAACCATACTAATTGTGTTTTTGTTCATGTTAATCTCCAAGCAAATGCAATAATTATGGCAAATTTAAAAATGTGTTTGGGTTCCATTAACCTACACGTCCTTGGTCAATGCCATCGGAAATCCATCGTCTCCAAGCTGAAGATACGCGGTACTCTGATGGTTCTGCAAGTTCTGCAACCAATACCACTTAAGGTATTCCGGTGTCAGACTGTTCGATATAATCTGATTAGACCGAGCAATCCCGCTTGCCTCAGCAACCTTTCGGTTTGCTTCCTCAACCTCTTTGTTCACCTCGAATTTCTTTTGTGCAATCTGCTGTTCCATTGACAGCTTAGCTTCAATTGAATCAGTAACCACCTGCGGAAGTTGAATGTTACGAAGACCAATTTGCTCTATGACAATACCCCGATCAATATAATTACCATTGGAATCGTGGTTGATGCGGCGAATTATCTCGTCTTGAACGCTCTGTTCAATTTTAAGTCTATCTGGGTTGTCAAGTGTGTTTGCACTATACAGCGTCTTTGCGTCATACCTGCTAATGATATCGCGTGGAACTGCGTGAATTGGAGTGCGCATAATAATCAGCGGATAGTTTTCGCCAACCGTTCTATACAGTTCATCTGCGCGTTCTGGAACAATTCTATACAGCACGGTATATCCAACTGCTACTTTAAGCCCCTCGTTAGAGAGAACATCAAGTGTAATGGTATCGCCACTATCCGGTTCAACGTAGGGCTGAGTCCTGGTTGACATTACAACTACGCGGGTAAATGGATTCTTAATATGAATTCCAGATGGAAATTCATTTTGGTCAACTACACCAAACGTATCCTTTACTCCAATTGTTCCGGCGGGAACAACTGTGATAAACGACCCTGCAAAAAATACTACGAATAGCACAACCATTATAATGATGCCGATCTTGAAGATAAGACCGCCGCCACTGTCGTGATCCCTGTTGCTTGGCATTTAATAATAACCCCGCCACTTGTTAAATGTGGCAGAATAGTATTTGTATTAGTAGTATATTATTGTATTGGTTTCGATTCCGATTCGTTATTGAGTAACCGCTTAAATTCTCTTCGTTTGTTTAATTTTTCGCGCCGCGCTTTCATAATATCTTTACAGAATTTACAATGTCCACAACAAAATTGATGGTAAGGATGATAAAACAAATACCACCCACCTTGCCAATGCATTCCCCGCCGTATTTTGTTGTAGATTCGTTTAGTCCTGCTCATTTTATTGTTTCTCCACGTAATTATTTAGTCCTCCCGTTGCATCAATTCTGCAATTTCTGAATCGGTTGCTTTCCCATAATGTAACATCGCGGTTCTTACATCATCTCCTAGCAAATATGCTGCTTGTTCAATACTCCATCCCTCGGCTTTCCTGAATTTATAACACGTCCCTCTAAGCGCGTGAAATGGTCGGCGTTCAATCCCTGCGCGTTCACACAGGGAATTTAATCTTCTCCACGCAGTGCTATCACCATGTTCGGATTTGCCCCATGAAAATAAATATTTTTGATTTTTTGGAAGTGTTGCCAGGTATTTTCTTAGCAGTGTACACGTTTCACGTGAAAGTGGAAGTGTGCGATTGCGGTTTTTCTTTTCTTCGTAAAAGATTAATTTCATGTTATCTAAATCAATATTTGCAATTTCTATTCGCGAAAGATCATATCGTCTCAATCCAAGTTCTACTGCTATTCGCAACATTACTTCATCTTCGAATCGATTACACGTAGAAAGCAGCAGTTGATATTCTTTACGTGAAAGTGCATACTTGGTATATGATTCAAATGCGGGTTTTTTCTTTTTTTTCACAGATGTATTATCACTCATTTTTTTCTTCCTCGCGTTTTGTCAATGTTCTGTATTAGTTCTGATAGTTCCCCATGTAGTATCATCCATGACCCTATAAGGAGTTTGAGGAAATCCCTATCAAACATATACTCCAGATTGTGATCAATCGCAAAGCCATATGCTCTTGAGTGTGCTCCAATATTTGACCCGTCGATATTCATGCTTACCTCAATCTCTCGTTGCATATTTCCAACATCGAATTAACACATATCCTCCCAAAACAATGCCAAATAGCGCAATTGCCCAACCTGGGATTATGTAACTGCAACATTGTATTCCAGTTGTTGAATCAACCGGGCAGATCGTTATGAAATAGTCCTGCATTTTCCACTTCCTCGCGTGTCAATCGGTTCTTCTGCATATCTCCATGCTCTCCGCTCGATCTCTGTCCATTCCCACTCAATGTTTATTATTCCCATATTGGCGATGGGATGATACATTTTGAATGTCATTTTGCCTCTGTAACGTTAACCCCTACCCGAACATTGGGGCAGTATCCCATTGGAATTCCATTTGGAGAATCAGAACATTCATTACACGAATCACAAATCTCCTTAACTTCTATAATTTTATTAGGCCCGTGGCAATATCCAACTTGTATAAGGGATATTGTACTATACAAATGGTTTTCTTTTAAAATAATGTCATTTGAGTTATAAATGTAAGAGTTTCCATCTATTGCCGTAAAGTAGGTTTCCGCTTTTGTGTTTGCGCCGCGTTCTATATGGTATGGATCTTCGGTGAGTGTTATGTTTTTAACGCAAATATATCGTTGGATTTCATAATATCTATCGTTTTTGCCACATTCTCTCCCAGAATCAACCCCCCTATTTCTGAATTCTTCTGTTATATCAATCTTACAATTTCCTTTTTCGTCAAGAACACAAACAACATTGGAATCGGAAAGACCACTAAACAAAATTCCGGGAATTATAAATACCACAAACGCAACAAAAACAATGAACATAATATGAACATACTGCATATTCATTTCTCCGTCGTCTCTGTTCTTCTTTTCCATTTTCTTTTCCACTCTCCACACCACAATCCAGCACTGGTATCAATTATTTCTGGATAGCGCACACATCGACCACCATCATCGTCATTCAAGTCTAGGAGATTATTAATTTTCTCTTGTGCGTTGATGTCTACTTTAAATATTTCGTATATCTCTTCTTTTGTGCAAAAGAAAAGACAGTTCCCGCAATTTTCATCTTTAAACCTCATTCTTCACCTCACTTGTCAACCTCGCACATTTTGGTGTAGATCGCTTTTAACATCCAATAACATGCTTTGTTTGAACGAGCAATAACAACGGCGGCGCTATATTCACCATTGGCTTCATCTCTTCTCTCAGAGGAGTTATAATATTCTTCTGCGTTTTTTACCATCTCTTCAGGAGTCATTCTCTCACCTCGTTTTTCAACGTGAATTACCATATTTGTTAATTAAATAAAAGATGATCAGAAACACACCGACAACGATAGATGCAACAATAAGTGTTTGAATTGGCCCTTGTGATGCAAATTCTAATATACTTTTGGTGTACTCTTGAGTTTCAGAATCCATTCTTTCTCGCCTCACTTGTCAACCCTCTTCTTACTACACTTTTTCAACATCCACTCATGGGAT
>Ga0116144_10004024_pt1 | contig 14186 bp, 12 predicted proteins | sample AD_UKC035_MetaG_FD_89746 | JGI IMG/M metagenome (GOLD analysis project Ga0116144, IMG submission 89746) | Active sludge microbial communities of municipal wastewater-treating anaerobic digesters from USA - AD_UKC035_MetaG | ecosystem: Engineered > Bioreactor > Anaerobic > Digestate | place: USA... | reverse complement strand
CTATTCCAGGGCGGCCAGCAGGGCCCGGCGCCCCCGGCGGAAGACGGCCGTGTCGCGGGTGTAGTCGTCGAAGGCCCGGAAGACCGGCCTGATCACGGCGGCCAGCCGCCGCGGGTTGCGGTCACGGAGGCGGCGCAGCAACTCGTAATCCTCGAAGCCCTCGCGCTGGGCCTCCAGGCGCAGGCTGGACCAGGGTCCGTCCGGCCCCGGGTAAACCACGTGGGTGTCGCCGGCCGGCCAGGACTTGGGGGTAATGGGCGCCATGACGCTGGTCCGGAAGGGGTCCCGGCCGGGCTGGAGATAATTCAGGCCCCAGTGCAGGAAACCGTCGAGTCCGAAATGGGCCGCGCCCCAGCCCAGCAGGGCCGGCCGCAGCAGCTCCATGTCCAGCAGCCGGTTCAGCCAGGGGCCGCCGGGCGCGCAGCAGGTGTAGAACCAGACCAGGTCACCCAAAAGCTGGTACTCGACGAAGCGTTCCCGGTGCTTCTGGTAGGAGCGGTTGAGCGGGCACCAGATGTCCACCGAGCCGGCCAGGGCCGGGTCCATGGTGGCATCCAGCAGCGGCAGGCCGGGCAGGTACTTGCGCGCCATGCCGCAGAGGATCCGGTAATCGGCCGCCAGGCCAGCGGTCGGCTCATCGGCCACATGCTGAATCCAGCGGTTCCCCCACCCCTGCCCTTCGATCTCCGACCAGAGCTGGCGGCCGATGGAGGCCAGCAGGGCGTTGCCCTCCGGGCTGGTCGCCGCCACCGGTTTCAGAACCAGGTCAAAATAGGTGGCCGCCCACTCCCCCTTGTGGCGGGTGGCCAGGTGGCCGCCCTCGATGTAGTAGAGGCCGGCCTCGGTGAAGAGCTTGACCAGGCGCCTCAGCCGCGGCCGGTTCAGGACCGGCCGGTCCTTCTGGAATTCGAAGACCGAACCCAGCGAGAGCAGGAAGGTATTCTGGCGGGCCCTGGCCATCAGCTTCGCGTAGCGGCCGAGTATCCGCCAGTGGGCCGGGCTCCAGGGTTCCAACCGGTGGTTTCTGGCGATCGGCTCGCACCAGAACCAGTTGGTATAGGGGAAACTATCTTTGCCGGAGGGTGGAATGGCCGGCCGGTGCACCACGGTCTCCAAAATAAAATTCTGCCGCTCCCCGGCCACTTCAACCTCGATCTCGTAGCGGCGGCACCCCGGCTTCTCCTGCCGGTCAACCGGTATCTGCAGCCGCAGGGCCATCGCCGGCCCCGCAACCCGGAGCGACCCGGCCACCGGCTCCATGGCGTCATACACCTTGAAGGGCGCCCGGCGGATGACGTGCGGATTCGGCTCCCCCTCCTTCTCGACGAAGGCCTCCAGGCCGGTGTTCACCTCCACCGGCACCTCCACCAGCCGGAACCAGCCGGCCCCGGCCACCGGCCGGCCGCCGCTCCGGACCCGGCAACGGAGGCCGGCGCCGGTCTTCAGGCCGTTGAGGAGCAGGTGGACGCTGGCCGTGGCGCCCCGGGCCAGGTCGAGCTTCAACCTGGAGACCGGTTTTTCGCCGACCGGCGAATCGGGGAAGAGGAATTCGAGGCTGTCCCGCAGTTCCGCGCGCATAAAAACCTCCTGGTGGGTGAACCGGCAGGCGTTTCCAGGGAGATTATAGCACCCGGGCGGCGGGGAAGAAAGGCAGGGCGACGCTTTTTCAGGGCGCCTTCTGGAACTCGACCCGGGAACGGACGTTGACCACCTGGACCTGGTAGGGCGGCTCCGGCGGCGCCTCGTCCTTGTCACACTTTTCGGTCGTCACGTCCCGGTAGTAGATGATCACCCGGTCCGCCTTCTCCTCGGACCTCAGGACCTGGTAGGCGCGGTTCTCCTGCCGGGTGGGCACGGCCACCACCATCTGCTTCCGGAAGTCGACCGGCGGCAGGGGCAGGGAGAGGTTCTGGACCGTGTTCTGGGTCTGCCAGAGGCGGGACCAGTCGCGGCTGTTGCGGATGAGCAGGTTGGCGGGCGCGGCCGGCAGCCGGGCCAGGCGCGGCCCGCTGTCGGACCCGGTGGCGGCCGTCAGGGTATCGCTCCGGCTGGCGCCCTCCAGGCCGCGGACCTCCGCCTCCTTTTCCAGGGCGCCGGCAGTCGAAATGGAAGAACGGCGGCCGGCCACGTCAAGCGCACTCCCGGCCACCGGACCGGCCGACTCCCGGGCAACCGAGACCGCCGGCGCCGGGGCTTCGAGGCCGGGAGCCGGCCGATCGGCCGTCCCCCGTCCGGATTCTTCATTCATGGCGGCGGCCGGCGCCGACATCATCGGTGCCGGCGGCCGGGCGGCCAGTTCGCCCTTCGACAGGGTGGAAGCGGATCCGACCGCGGGCGCTTTCCTTTCGACCGATTCCGGCGCCGCCTCGTAAGACCGGGCCTGATCATCCAGCTTAACGGCGGAACCGCCGCCTTGGGCCCGGAGAGACTCCGCGCCGGATTCATTCCGGAATCTCCCGGCCGATTTCTTCTCCTCCCCGGCCGGCTTCGCGGCCCGAACCGGCGGCCCGGCCTCCGGAAGCGGCGCCGGCGCTTCGGACGGCTGGACCTCGAGCAACCGCTCCGGGCCCGTCTCCATCAGCGGCGCCGGCCGCTGCAGGTAGATGGCCACGATGAGTATCAGGCCGAGTCCGGCCAGGCCGTAAGCCGTCCGCCGGTACCAGGCGGCGAAGGCATACCGCCGCCCCCGGTCCCGCGCCCGTTCCAGGACGGCCCGTTCAAAGCCCGGCCCCGGGTCAGCCGCCGGCAGCTCCCGCATCAGCCCCCGGAGCAGTTCCAGCTCCTTCAGGCGGCGGCCGCACTCCCCGCAGCCGGCCAGGTGGGACTCGAAGCCCTCCCGTCCGGCGCCGGCCAGCCGGCCGTCCAGGTAGGCGGAGAAATCCGCCGGGGTCGCGTGTCGTTCGTTCTTCTTCATTTCAGCCAGGCCTCAAGATATGGGGAGGCCTTCTCCCGTAAACTCTCGCGGGCGCGGGCCAGGCGCGATTTGACCGTGCCCAGCCGGCAGTTGAGCACCGCGGCGATCTCCTCGTAGGAGCGGTCCTCCACCTCGCGCAGCACGATGATCAGGCGGTCGGCCGGCTCCAGCTGCTCCAGGCAGCGCCGGGCCAGCTCCAGCCGCTCCTCGGCTTCCAGGGCCCGGTCCGGCGCCGGGGCCGGGTCGGCCGGTTCCCAGGGCCGCCGTTCCGGGTCGTCCGGCGTCAGGGAGAAGGAAGGATGACGGCTTCGATGGCGGATCCGGTTGCACCAGAGGTTATAGGTGATCCGGTAGAGGTAGGTGAAGACCCGGCTGCGGCCGCGGAAGCGGCCGAAGTTCTCGCAGGCCCGGGCAAAGGTCTCCTGGGCCAGGTCCCGCGCCTCCTCGCGATTTCCGCAGAGCCGGTAGGCCAGGTTGTACACCTTTTTCCCCTCCTGGTTGACCAGTTCCTCGAAGGTCAACCGAAGCTCATCTTTTCCGTTCTCCATCCTGCTGGCAGATAATTGGACACCGAAAAGGGAAAAAGGTTCCGCGGCAACGCCGGGTCGGCCGGTCTCCGGCCGCCCTTATTCCGAGGGAGTGATGGCTTCCAGGTTATCCAGGTAGGGGCGGAGGGCCGCCGGCAGGATCACCGAGCCGTCCTGGCGCTGGTGGGTCTCCAGCAGGCAGGCCACGGTCCGGGCCAGGGCCACGCCGGAACCGTTGAGGGTGTGGACCAGGCGCACCTCGCCGGTCCGGGTCCGGTAACGGGTATTGCAGCGGCGGGCCTGGAAGTCCTCGAAGTTGCTGCAGGAGGAGACCTCCAGGAACCGGTCGACGCCGGGCGCCCAGGCCTCCAGGTCGTAACACTTTGACCCGGCGAAGGAGAGGTCGCCGGTGCAGAGCAGCACCACCCGGTAGGGCAGTTCCAGCGCCTGGAGCACCGCCTCGGCGTCGGCGGTCAGCTTCTCGTGCTCGGCGCCGGAATCCTCGGGGCGGCAGAACTTGACCATTTCCACCTTGTCGAACTGGTGCAGGCGCATCAGTCCGCGGGTGTCCTTGCCGTAGGCGCCCGCCTCCAGGCGGAAGCAGGGCGTGAAGGCGGTGTAACAGAGGGGCAGCTGCTCCTCGGAGAGGATGGCATCCTGGTGCAGGTTGGTCACCGGCACCTCGGCGGTCGGGATGAGGAAGAAGTCCTCCGACTCGACCCGGTACATGTCGGCCTCCAGCTTGGGCAGCTGGCCGGTGTTGAACATGGACCGCCGGTTGACCATCAGGGGCGGGGCGATCTCCCGGTACCCCTCGGCCCGGTGCCGGTCAAGCATGAAGTTGATCAGGGCCCGCTCGAGCCGGGCGCCCATCCCGGTGTAAAGGGCGAAGAAACTGCCGGTCATCCGGCCGGCCGCCTTGAAGTCGATCAATCCGAGCAGTTCGGCCAGCTCGTAATGGGGCAGCGGCTTGAAATCGAAACGGGGCGCTTCGCCCCAGCTGCGCACCACCACGTTGCCGTCCGGCGGGTTCCCCTCCGGCACGTCCGGGGCCGGGATGTTCGGCAGGTAGCTGGCCAGCTCGAAGAGCTTTGCCTCCACCTCGCGCAACCGGCCCTCGAGCTCCTTGACCCGCTCGGCGTCGCCCCGGACCCGGTTGATCAGCTCCGAGGCGTCCTGGCCGGCCTTCTTGAGCCGGTTCACCTCTTCGCTGGCCCGGTTGCGGTCGTGGCGCAGGGCGTCCACCTCGCCCAGGAGGCGGCGCCGCTCCTCGTCCAGGGACAGGATGGCGTCCAGGTCGACCCGGGCATTCTTCTGGCGGGCGGCCCGCTCAACCAGGTCGCGGTTCTCGCGGATGAATTTAAGGTCCAGCATGGTGCTTCAATTTTACGATATGGGCGAAAATAAGGTCAAGCGCGCGGCGATGATTCAATCCCGGCCGAGGTGGCTTCCGCACCAGCGCCGGGCCTTCTCGACGAACTCGTCGGCCGCCTCCGGGCTCTCCGTCACCACCCTCAAAAGCAGCCGCTCCGGCCGCAGCCGGCGCACCAGGAATTCCGCCTCGGCCGGCGGGCAGTGCAGGTCCAGGCCCCGGCCGGCCGCCTGCACCCGACGGTAAAGCTCCAGGTAGGCCGGCCCGTTAGGCGCCACGCCGGCTCCGGGCACGAACTGGATCACCTTGAGGTAGGGGCGGGAGAGCAGGGCCGGCAGGTGGACGACGGCGCGGGGGCCGTCCAGGTGGTACCAGAGGGTATTGAAGCGCTCGCCCATCCAGTCCATCTCGCGCAGGACCCACTTCTCGAAGAGGGCCGGCGAGATGAGGGCCGACATGTCCGACTGGGTGAGCAGCACGTAGTCCGGGTGCCAGAGGCCCGGCCAGCCCCAGAAGCACCCCTTCTGGTAACCGGCGATCAGGCCCCGGAAATGGTTGAGCAGTTCCAGCCAGACCGGCATCACCTCGTCCAGGCGCCGCTGCCAGCGCTCCGGCGCCTCGACCAGCTCCATCAGGAACGGCTCGGTCCCGCGCAGGAGCATCAGCAGGTCATTGGGCGGCACCTGGCTGTGCTCGCCGACCAGGAAGCGGTTGCGCCCCAGCTCCAGGAGATGGAGGATCACCCGGTCCAGCTTCCGGCGCCAGGGGTCGCCCTCGCCGGGCGACCAGGCCAGGGGTGCCTCCGGACCGGACTCGATGACCGGGTGCCAGACCGTGTTCGGGGCGAAGACCACCTTCGGCCCGCAGCCCAGCGCGTAACAGCCCATCAGGATGCTGTCGGTCGGGACCGACTCGCCGGCCCAGTAGGTGCCCTGGACCGTCCGGAGCCATTTCCGACCGACATAATCGGGATCGAAGTAGCGGTCCTCGAGGTTGGCCGGCGCTTCCAGCGGCGGCCGGCCGGAATCCACCGGGGCCCGGACGTCCAGCAGGGGCCGGTCAACCTCGCTCCCCTCCCAGTAGGCCAACCAGCGCCGGCGGGCCGCCGCCCAGCCGGGCTTGCCGGGGAAGGAATCAACCGTGGTGGTATCGAAGATCCCGCCCGAATTGGCTGCCTTCTTCAATCTCCGCCTCCGTTATCTTCAATTCGTAATCGCGGCCGGCCGCCGTCTTCCAGGCCGCCTCGAGCGCCGCCTTCCGGAAGCGCCGCACCAGCCGCTTCCCGCAACGCACCTCGATCCGGGCCGGCCGGGGCAGGCGCAGCCGGCAGGTCCCGCCGAACCGGGAATGGACCCGGAGCCCTTCCAGCCGCCCCTCGCGCCACTCGATGTCCACCGTGAAGCCGCCCCGGCCGACCAGGCCGCGCACCCGGCCCGTCCACCAGGCCGTCGGGCAGGCCGGCAGCACCCGCAGCCGGCCGCCGTGCGACTGGAGGAGCATCTCGGCGACGGCCGCGGCGCCGCCCAGGTTGGCGTCAATCTGGAAGTAATGGGGCGGGTGCAGGCCCAGCAGGGAGGGCGTGACGAACTTCGAAAGCAGGACCGTCAACGCCTGCAGGGCCCGCTCCCCCTCGCCCAGCCGGCTGAAGCAGGCGGCCACCAGGGCGCTCGACCAGCCGCAGTAGCCGCCGCCGGAGGCCAGGCGCCGCTCCAGCGTGCGCCGGGCGGCCGCGGCCAGCTCCGGGGTATCCTCCGGGGTGATCAGCGCGGCCGGGTAAAGGCCAAAGAGGTGCGAGATGTGCCGGTGGCCCGGCTGGAGCTCGTTGTAATCCTCCAGCCACTCCTGCAGCTGCCCCCAGCGGCCGATCTTCGGCGGCGGCAGCCGCTTCAGGATCGCGCGCCAGCGGGCCCGCTTCGCGCCGTCCACGCCCAGGATGCGGCTGGCGGCCAGGCACTCGTTCAGCAGCTCGGTGATCAGCTGCAGGTCCATGGTGGCCGCCGCGCCGAGCGAAACCGGCCAGCTGCCACCCTCAAACTGGTTCTCCGGCGACTGGGAGGGCACCGGCACCAGCCGCCCCTGCGGATCGGCCGCCAGGTAATCCTCGAAGAAGGCGGCCGCCTCCTTGAGGAACGGGTAGGCGCGCTCGCGCAGGAACTTCCGGTCCAGCGTGTACTGGTAATGCCACCAGAAATGCTGGGCGATCCAGGCGGCCGCGCCCACCCAGACGTCGTGGCCGTAGGACTCCGGGGTGGCGCGTCCCCAGCAGTCGGTCTGGATCGGCAGCCAGACCCCGCCGCAGCCGTAGAGCTGTCGGGCGGCCTGGCGGCCGTGGGGCCGGAACCGGTCGACCAAGTCAAAGAGCGGCGCCGTGCACTCGGAGAGGTTGCCGGCCTCGGCCAGCCAGTAATTCATCTGGATATTGATGTCGAAATGGTAGTCGCACTCCCAGGGCGGGGCCAGCAGAGGGTTCCACTTGCCCTGCAGGTTGGCCGGCAGCTCGGCGCCCCAGGAGCTGGCGATAAGCAGGTAGCGGCCGTAATTGAAAAAGAGGGCGTAGAGGTCGTTGTCCTCGTGGCCATTGGCCAGGAAACGGAGCCGTTCCGGGGTCGGCCGCTCCGAAAAGTCGCGGCCGGCCAGCTCCAGCCCGACCCGGCCGTAACGCCGGCCATGCTCCTCCCGGTGCGTCCGTAAAAGTTCCGGCCAGCCGGCCGGCACCCCTTCGAAGCCCTTCCGGCACTCCGGCGCCGGGTCGCCGCCCTCGGGCGAAACGGCCGCGGCCAGCAGGATTACCGCCTCCGGCGCCGCCTCCACCTCCAGGCCGCCTTCGGGCAGCGGCCGGCAGCGGCCGCCGCCGGGCAGGTGGAGCCGGGCCTCGACCGCGAAGCTGAGCCCCTCGCTGAATCGCCCCCGGAAGCCACAGGCCGCCGGCTCCGTCCAGGCCTCCAGCCGGCAGTCGGGATCGGCGCTCCGCTCCAGCCGGAGCCGGAAACCAACGGCCGGCGCGCCGCTGATCCGGACGGCGATGACCGGGTGACAGGCGTGGGCCAGGAATTCGCGCCGCACCTCCCCGGCGCCGGTCCGGCCGCAGACCGTGACCAGGCCGGCGGCCAGGTCAAGCTGGCGGCGGTACTCGGCCGCCTCCCCGCCGTCGAAATCGAGCCGGAGGTCACCCAGCGGCTGGTAGGGATCGACCCGGTTCAAACCCCGGGTCTTGCGGGCGGTGCCGCCGGCCCCGCCCAGGTAATCGTTGGCCCGGTCGCCCGCCTCCAGGACCTTACCCTCGAAGAAGAGGCGGCGGATTTCGGCCAGCCGGGCCGGCTCCTTCGGCTCGTTATCCTTGAAGCGGTTCCGCCCCCGCCAGAGCCATTCGTGGTTGAGAAGCACCCGCTCCGACCCGACGCCGCCCAGCACCAGGCCGGCCAGCCGGCCGTTGCCGATCGGGTAGCCCTCCTGCCAATCACCGGCCGGCCCGGCCGCCCAGATTAAAGAACTCATCAGCCTTTTCTCCTTGTGAAAAAGGGTCCTTTCAAGTTATAATATTACATATATAGACCATAATTGATGCGGTCTTGGCAAGATTTTAACATGCGGAACCGGCGGAAGCCAGGAGAAAAATGAACCGGAAAAACAACCTCTCGCTCGATACCTGGCGGGTCTTCCACATCATGGCCGAGTTCGTCGACGGCTTCGAGGCCTTCGCCGGGGTGGGAAAGGCCATCAGCATCTTCGGCTCGGCCCGGGTCAAGGCGCACGACCCTTACTACCAGAAGGCCGAGAAGCTGGCCCGGCTGCTCGCCGAGAAGGGCTACGCCATCATCACCGGCGGCGGCCCCGGCATCATGGAGGCGGCCAACAAGGGGGCCAGCGACGCCGGCGGCCAATCCTTCGGCCTCAACATCGAGCTGCCGATGGAACAGAAGCCGAACCCCTTCATCAAGACCATGCTCTCCTTCCGCTACTTCTTCGTCCGGAAGTACATGTTCATCAAGTACGCCGCCGGCTTCGTCTTCTTCCCGGGCGGCTACGGCACCACCGACGAGCTGACCGAGGTCCTCTGCCTGATCCAGACCCGGCGCAGCCCCCGGGTGCCGCTGGTCCTGGTCGGCCGCGACTACTGGAAGGGCCTGCTGGAGTGGATCGAGAAGACCCTGGTGGCCGGCAACTACATCACCGCCCAGGACAACGACATGCTCGTCCTGGTCGAGGAGCCGGAGGAGGCCCTGGAGTTCATCCTGAACTTCCAGGCCAAACCCAACGGCGACCAGGGCTGAAGCTGACCCTGCCGGCTATTCATTCAATTCTCTTCCCACCCTTTCCGTATTCTGGCGTTATCGCCCGCCCTTACTCCCGCATGCCTGCCCACAAATATTCCGCCTTAATTGACAGATCACACCTGCCCAGGAATATAATAGCGAACGGGAAAAACCGTCAAAATGGAAACGAAAGATACCCTCGACGCTTCCCGGTCAAAAGATCTCGACGCCTGCCGACTGGCGGTCAAAAACAACCCGAGGGACTACCGCGCGCATCTTGATTTCGGTACCGCCTGTTTCAACCTTGGTCATTATAACCGGGCGGTCAGGGCCTTCCGGTGTGCGATTATCCTCGCCCCGGATAATTACGAAACGCAGGCCGCCCTCGGCCAGGCATACTTTTATCTCTCCCGTTACCGGGAGGCGCTTCCATTCTTCAAACGGGTCGTTGCCATCAAGCCCGATTTCGCCGCGGCCCACGCTTCTCTCGGTAGAATTTATACCTTTCTCGATCGTCCAGCGGAGGCAGTCGAATCTTTGAAACTGGCGATCAGATACGATTCGACAGACACCCACACCCATACCCTGCTCGGCAACGTCTACATCCGTTTCGATATGAACCGGGAGGCGGTCGCGGCCTTCCAGGAGGCGCTCCGTCTTGACCCGCATAACGCCGAAGCGCGGAACAACATCGGAATCGCTTATTTCCAACTCGGTCGAAACCGGCAAGCGCTGGACGCATTCAAACAGGCGGTCAGCACCGATCCCGGCAATGCCAAAACGCATTTTTGCCTGGGGTTACTGCACGTCCTGGAGAGCAACCCGGCGGCGGCTTTAAAAGAACACGGCATCCTAAAAAAACTGGACCGGGAACTCGCCCGGGAACTGGCCGGCCATATTCAGAAATACCGGGATTTCACCAGGGATCTGGCCGATTATATCCAAAGCCAGAAAAAACCATAAAATCCATCCCGCCCGGCTGATGCAAGACCAAAACGTGAATGTATCGGAGGATTGACAGAGGGGCCAGGAGCCCTCTAGTTTGCGGCCTGGATAAAAACCCTCTTTCCCTTGTCCCGCAGTTATGAATTTTTTCAAGCGGTTGCGTGAGAAGGAATACGAGAATTTCAAATCGGAATTAGAGGCCCGGTTAGAAGACCCCTGACGCGCCGTGCGGACCGATATTCCGTAAAACAGCCGCACTCCGAGAACAAATCCTTAACCTGGCTGTCCGGCGCAGCCGCCTCCCTCACGGCGCCCGGAAGGGCGAAGCGGGCAGCAGCTCCCGGTTGCAGAGGTTGCCGTCGGCCATATTCTCCCAGCCGTAATAGACCGCCGCCGGTTCGGCCACGCCCTCGCTCCAGACCACCACCGTCTTCCCCTCGATCCGGGCCGACGCCGCCTGGAATTTGCCGTCGGCCGCCTTGAGCACGAATCCCCGCGGCGGCTTCCCGTCCAGCGTGGCCAGCCCGCCGCCGGTCTCTCCGAAAGATATCACCGCCTGGCCGTCCTTGAACCGCACCGAATCGACCCGGGGTCCGGAATAGACCGCCTTCCGTCCGTAAACGCCGCCCAGGGCGGCCAGGGCCAGCCGTTCGCCGATCGGCTGCTTGGGCACCGGGTGGAGGTCGCCGTCGGTGACGTCGAAGATGACGGCCATGCCGGTCTTCGGCTCGGCCAGGGACTTCCGCTGCTCCTCGCGAAGCAGCGCCCAGCTGGCATCCTCGCGGAAATCCCGGCTGACGCCCTCATCCTTCTTGATCCGGGCCAGCTGAACATACAGGAAGGGAAAATCGCCCTGCGCCCAGAGGCGGCGCCAGGAGCGGATCATGGCCCGGAACTTCTCCTCGTAGCCGGCACCGAAGAAGCCGGCGTTGGACTCGCCCTGGTACCAGATGGCCCCGCGTATCGCGTAGGGAAGCACCGGCGCGATCAGGGAGTTGAAGTACCCGCCGGGCGCGTGGCGGTAGCCCGGCCCGACCGGATCGCCCGGACCGGCGTACCTGGGCAGGGGCTGGCCCGCCTGGCGGGCCTGGTCGCAGGCCGCCTGCCACTCCTTCCGGGCCGCCTGGTACTTGACGATAAGCTCGGGATACCTGGCCAGCTGCTCCCGGTACCAGTCCAGGTAGGGTTTGGCCGCCGGGGTCGCCTCGAGCGTCTCCTGGGGCGTCCAGGCCTCGACGGCGGTGGCCCCGCGGGCGCAGACAATCAGACCGACCGGCACCTGCAGTTCCCGGTGCAGCGCGCGGCCAAAGTAGTAGGCGACCGCCGAGAAGTTGCCGCCCAGCCGGGGGGAACACTCGCGCCAGCAGCCGTAGGCGGCGTCGCGCCGTTCCAGGTCCTCCAGGGGCTTCTCACGGGAGGGACCGGCCAGCGCCACGAAGATCCGCAGGGACGGGTAGCCGCTTTCGGCGATCTCGGTGTCGCGGCCGGGCATGCCGGAGAGGTTATGGGCCATGTTCGACTGGCCGGAGCAGAGCCAGACCTCGCCGACCAGGACATTCTTGAAAACGATCCGGTTCTTGCCGGCCACGACCATCTCGGCGGCCTGGCCGGACTTCTTCAACGGCGGCAGCTTGAGCCGCCAGCGGCCGTCGGCGCCGGCGGTGGTCTGACGCGATTCCGCTCCAAAGGAGACGGTGACCGGCTCGCCGGGATCGGCCCAACCCCAGACCGGAATCCCCCCTTTTTCTTCACACTGAAGAACCATGTTGTCGCCGAAGATGGCCGGCAGGCGCACCTCGGCCCGGGCCGGCGCCGCCGCCAGCCATAGCAGAAGCCCGGCCGCCAGGAAGAGGTGTTTTTTGTTGAAAAAGACGCGCTCCGCGATTCCCTCGAAATCCACCCGCCGCATGCTCTCTCCTTTTTCAGTGTTAACCGGCCCCGCCGGCTCCGGGTATATTAGAACAGAACGGCGCAAACTGCAAGCGGAGGGGAAGATTCTGTAGGCTTCTCCCTGCCTTAGCGGACACCCCCCCGGTTCGCATCAAAAATCAGCGCTTGACAATGGTGTTAGCCAAGTCTACAATGGGGTTGTCCGGTATACGGTTTAACGGGGGAGCTGAAATTCATCCCGGCACGAAACACTTCACACTTTCCAAAAAGTAGCGCAAAAACGGGAAAAATCATATGGAAATGAATAATATGTTTTCAGTCTTCCAAACTATCCTGACGATTATAGTATCGGCGGCCACGAGTTTTGTGATTTTTCGTTTGACACTCAAGCGGGATTCGGCCTACGAGTGCGAACGCCTGTATATGGAAATAGCCAAGATTTTATTAGCCGAACCTAAATTGTGGAATCTGTACAAGGTCGGCTCCGCGGAAGAACAGGCGAGATGGGACGCGCTGTCTGATGACCAGAAACGGGAGTATATCTTTTGCGAATTGAATTATTTTCACTTTGCCTTTGTTTATCGGGAACTCAAAGCAGGAAGGGTGGATGAAAAATATTGGAAACCCTATGAATTATGGCTGAAAAAGCTGGTCGGCGATTTCCCAACATTTAAAAAGGTTCACCTGGACAGCAAGGACCATTTTTATCCGCTATTTCAAAAAATGATTGAAGATAATATACAAAAAGCACAATAGGCATAAACCTCACGTCAGCCGCGAAATCTCCTTTTGATTCCTTGTCTTTTTTATCCCCGCCTTTTTTGCGTGGCATAATCATTTAAAACGGCTGTTAAACAATTATTTTTTACCCCCCCTCTAATATTTATGGAAAAAGAGGAGGCTAAAATGAACGGAAACCTGTCAATTAAAACAAACCGGCGCGCGGTTTCGGCATTATTCCTGCTGATCCTGCTGCTCCTGGGCAACGCCGCCGGGGCCGGTGAGATAATCTACGCGCCCATCCTGCGCGGCGAGCCGGCCGGCATGGTACCGGGCGGCTACCTGGGCACCGCGCCGCTGCCCCTCAAGAAATCGGGCGGGACGATCGTCGGCGGACCGATGAACGTCATCCTTCTGCCCGGCGCCGAAGGCCGGATGATCATCGAGGGAGATATCGAGGCCGTCCTCCTGCCCGGCGCCAACGGCGGCATGGTCATCGGCGGGAACCTCAAGGAGATCGTCCTGCCGGACAACCGGGGCGGCATGGTCATCGGCGGCCCGATGGATGTCATCGTGCTGCCCGGCGAGAACAGCGGCCTGATCATCCAGAGTCAGCCGGACTACAATCAGCCGGTGCGCCGCCGGCCGCCGCCTCGGCGCAGCACCCGGCGCTGACCGCCCTCGGCGAAGCGGGCCAAACCGGTGCTGCGGGCCCCCGGACGGGAGATGAGTGAATTCCCCGCCTGGCTCATCCTCCTTTGGCCAAGCCTCCGCGACCCTTGCCAATGGCCGCCTGGCTGACCTTGACCGGACTCCGGCAAGGTGATAAGATTTTGATTGAAGCTCCACGGCACGTTATAACTTTCAAAGAGAAGGAGGGTTATAATGAGTAAAAGCCACGACATCAAGAAAGAGGCGAAGAAGAAGCCGGTCAAAACGCTGAAGGAGAAGCGCCTCGAGAAGAAGGCCAAGAAGGCCGGCAAGTAAAGGGAACCGGGCGTTCTCCACCGGCGGCTGAGCGGAAACCGGCGCCGGGCTTTCAATCTTTTTAAAAAGGGGGATCAGGACATGGGTGACAAGGGCAAAAAGGACATCAACAAGAAATCCAAGCAGGACAAGGCGAAGAAAGACGCCAAGAAGAAGAAATAAGCGAGAGAAGAAGCTTCTTCAGGTTGCCCCGCAGTCCGCGGTGAAGGCCGGGTGAAAAATAGTCCGGATTTTTGAACACGGCTGATGGTTTGGAGTATAATTAACCCTGCGGTACAACTCCCGGGCGGTTGGCTCAGCTGGTGAGAGCGCTACCTTCACACGGTAGAGGTCATAGGTTCGAATCCTATACCGCCCACCTACATAAGAGAAAAACAGTAAAAACCCCAATCAATATGTGACTTCTCACACCCACCCTCTTCTATCTCCTTTTATCGTATTACCATATTTACATCTGTTTTAAGGTTGGGGGGGCAAAAGTATTGCATTATTTATTACAGTCAAAAAGTTTTGCTTGTTGGAGAACAAACAATCCAAATTTGCCGGACAGGGAGGGATATGTTTATAAGCAGTATTGT
>Ga0116144_10004022_pt1 | contig 14188 bp, 13 predicted proteins | sample AD_UKC035_MetaG_FD_89746 | JGI IMG/M metagenome (GOLD analysis project Ga0116144, IMG submission 89746) | Active sludge microbial communities of municipal wastewater-treating anaerobic digesters from USA - AD_UKC035_MetaG | ecosystem: Engineered > Bioreactor > Anaerobic > Digestate | place: USA... | reverse complement strand
GAGGCCTTTCAATGTTTCGGTCGTGCCGGCGCCAAACAGGATCGCCGACGCATCGATTGCAGCCTGGTAATCGGCTTCGGAATGCACCCTCACCGTAAGGTCCTTTGCCAGCGCTTTCTGCAACTCGCGCTGGTGCGGTGCCTCTTTGTGGCGTGCGATCATTTCATCGATCTCTTCACGCGTAAACAACGTAAAGATCCGGATATACTTCTCTGCATCCTCATCCGAAGTATTCAGCCAGAACTGGTAGAATTTGTATGGGGAGGTGCGTACCGGATCGAGCCATACGTTGCCGGTTTCGGTCTTCCCGAACTTGCCGCCGTCGGCTTTGGTGATCAGCGGGCAGGTGAGGGCATAGGCGTCGCCGCCGTTCTTGCGCCGGATCAGCTCGGTGCCCGTGGTGATGTTGCCCCACTGGTCGGAGCCGCCCATCTGCAGTTTGCAGTTCTTATGCTCGTTGAGGTAGAGAAAATCATATCCCTGTACGAGCTGGTAGGTGAATTCGGTGAACGAGATCCCTGTTTCGAGCCTCTTCTTTACCGAATCCTTCGCCATCATATAATTGACTGTAATATGCTTGCCGACATCGCGGATAAAACCCAGGAAGGTGAACTCTTTCATCCAGTCGTAGTTGTTGACCATTTCGGCGGCATTCGGCTTGTTACCGAACTCGAGAAGCTTTTCAAGCTGTCTTTTGATACAATGTTCGTTATGACGGATGATCTCTTCGCTAAGCAGATTCCTTTCTTCCGACTTCCCCGATGGGTCGCCGATCATGCCCGTTGCCCCTCCGACCAGCGCCAGCGGCTTATGGCCGGCAAGCTGCAGGTGCTTCAGCATCATGATGCTCACCAGGTGGCCGATATGAAGCGAATCGGCCGTCGGATCGATACCCACATAACCAACCACCATTTCGTCCTTTTTAAACAGTTCTTCCGTTTCGGGCGTCATGTCGTGGATCATCCCGCGCCAGCGGAGTTCTTCGATAAAGTTCATAAGCCTAAAGTTTATGCAAAGGTAGGAAAAAGCGTTAATTTTGCCGCATGATACTGGTAACAGGCGCAACGGGCCTGGTGGGATCCCACCTGGTATATGAGCTGGTCCGGTCGGGGCAGTCGGTCAGGGCATTGAAAAGGCCGGGGAGCGATATTACCATGATCAGAAAGGTATTTGAACTTCACCAGGAAGACCTTTTTAGTAAGATTGAATGGGTTGAAGGCGATATCCTCGATATTTATTCGCTGGAGGATGCGATGGCAGGGGTCGACACCGTTTACCACTGCGCCGCCCTGGTTTCGTTTCTTCCGAAGGACCGGAAAAAGCTGATGCGGATCAATACCGAAGGGACAGCCAATGTGGTGAACGCGGCGCTGGAGAAGAAGATCGCGACGCTGTGCCATGTTTCCTCCATAGCCGCACTGGGCCGGCCGGAAGATCAAAACGATGTGATCGACGAAAGCCTGGTATGGAAAACCTCAAAACATAATTCGGCTTATGCCGTCAGCAAATACGGCGCCGAACGAGAGGTCTGGCGCGGCACCGCCGAAGGGCTCGATGCGGTGATCGTCAATCCATCTATTATTCTCGGCGTGGCTGGTCCGGGAATGGGCAGTTCGAGGCTGTTCAACACTGTCTGGAACGGCCTGAAGTTTTATCCTCCCGGAAAAAACGGTTTTGTCGATGTTCGCGATGTGGTTCGGGCGATGATCCTTCTGACCGACAGCCATATCCGCAATGAACGGTTTATCCTGAATGCGGTAAATCTTGATTACAAAACGCTGTTTACACTGATGGCCAGGGAATTGGAAAGGCCGGCTCCCTCAATATCGGTCAGTCCATTTTTTTCCGGTTTTGCCTGGAGGCTCGAGAAGATCCGATCGGCCATAACCGGCATAAAACCGCTCATCACCCGCGAAACAGCCAACACAGCCGTTCAGCAGTTTGAATATTCGAACCTCAAAATCAGGAAGGCGATTGACTTTGAATTCATCCCCATCGAAGAGACCCTCCGGCATTACTGCCATATCTTCAAATCAACTCTGAATTCCTGATTTGGATTTCGCACCGGTCGATTCGGGCAATACAGCCCGGTGGTGCAGTCTGTAGGGATAAATTTGTATTTTTACCAAAAATCAAAATATCATGTTCAAAGTCAATGAATATTTCGACGGAAAAGTGAAATCGATTGCTTTTACCACCCCGGACGGACCTGCAACTTTAGGCGTTATGGCGCCTGGCGAGTATGAATTCGGAACCTCCACGGTAGAATATATGACCGTGGTGTCCGGCATGATGACCGTCAAGCTGCCGGGCGAAGCGGAATTCAGGGATTACAAACCCTTTGACACATTCATCGTGGCAAAGGACTCGAAATTCCAGCTCCGGATCGTTACCGATGCAGCATATATTTGCTTATATAAATAATGAGAGTTCTTGCTGAGGTTATATCAAAAGTAATAAACCACAAAGGAACACCAAGGATTTCACGAAGGCGCACGAAGCTTATTATTAGATAATCAGATACTTTGTGCGACTTTGTGACGTACTTTGTGCGACTTTGTGGTTAAATAAAAGACTTTTGAGAAATCCTCCAAATCAACCACCGCAATGCCAACTCTTTCCAAATCGACCTTTCTCCGCGGATCGCAGTGTCGTAAATCGCTGTATCTCCACTTTAACCGGCCTGAGCTGAAGGATCCCATTTCCCCGATGCAGCAGGCCATCTTCAGCCAGGGTCACGAGGTGGGTAAACTGGCACAGCAGCTTTTCCCCGGAGGGACCGATGCCGGCCTTTATGTTCCCGACAGGTACACCCAAAGCATTGCATTGACGCGCAGACTGATCGAAGAGGGCACGGAGGTTATCTATGAAGCCGGTTTTGCTGTTGATGACCTGCATTGCTTTATCGATATCCTTGTCAGGGATGGAGATAAATGGAAAGCATACGAAGTCAAGAGCTCCACACAGGTAAAGCCGGTGAACCTGCTGGACGCCGCTTTCCAGTATTATGTCATCACAAAAAGCGGGTTGCATGTTTCCGATATTTCACTGGTTGTGCTGGATACAGGCTACGAAAGAGAGGGTGATCTTGATATCCGTTCTCTCTTCAAAACCATAAGTGTACTGGAACCGGTGCTGAAATGGCAGGATAAGATTGAACAATCCGTTGAAGACTTCTTCTTCATGCTGAAATGTCCCGTGGTACCGGAAACCGGCATCGGTCCTCACTGCAGCGATCCGTACGACTGTGATTTCAAAGGGCATTGCTGGGAGCATATTCCCGACTATTCCATCTTCAATATTTCCCGGCTTAGCGCCGATAAGAAATGGGAGCTTTACCGCCAGGGGATCGTGAAGTTTGAAGATATTCCTTCGGATTTCAGGCTGAATGTAGCCCAGTGGCAACAGGTCATCGCGGAGTTGAAAGGGGAGACGCATATCGACAAAAAAGCGATCGGCCGCTTTGTCTCCGGCCTCAGTTATCCGCTCCATTTCCTCGATTTCGAATCGTTCCAGCCAGCGGTGCCGTTGTACGATCACAGCCACCCTTACCAGCAAATCGTCTTTCAGTATTCGCTGCATATTTTGGATTCACCGGATGCCCTGCTGCAACACCGCTATTTCCTGGCCCCGGCCGATAAAGCGGACCCGCGAATCCCATTTATCTCCCAATTGGTAGAAGATATAAACCCTACCGGCGATATCCTTGTTTTCAACCGCTCCTTCGAAGCCTCCAGGCTGAACGAAATCTCCGCCACGTTCCCGAATTTCCAGTTTCAAATTTCGAATCTGACCTCCCGAATTAAAGACCTGATGGACATCTTCCAGAAACGGTATTATTACGTCCCCGAAATGAAAGGTTCTTATTCCATTAAGCAGGTGCTTCCCGCACTGGCGCCGCAATTCAGTTATGAAGGCTTGGCCATTGCCGACGGAGGCTCGGCCAGCCACGCCTTTATGGCCCTGCATTCCGAACCCAACCCTGAGAAAATCGCAGAAACCCGGAATAACCTGCTTGAATACTGTAAACTGGATACCCTGGCCATGGTGGAGATCCTGAATGTTTTACAGAGGATCTAATCAGCTTTTTTCATAAAATCCCATTCCAGGGTCTGCCTGACTCCCTCAGCCAGAGGTGTTATATGGTAATCCAGTTCCCGTTCTGCTTTTGCGCTGCTCAAGCACCAATCGTTGAGATATTTAAGAACAAAATCTTCGGTGATCAGCGGAGCGATGCCGGTAAACCGGGCCTGCCATTCCATGGCCCTGGCTATACATGCCATAACGGGTACGGGTAGATGGATCATTTTACGCCTTCTTCCGGAAACTTCTGCCAGGATTCCGAAAAAGTCTTCGAAGGTAACATTCTCACCGCCCAGGATATACCGTTCACCTTCACGCCCTTTTTCAGCGGCAAGAATATGGCCGCGGACCACGTCACCGATAAAAACATAATTCCCGATTTTCGAACCATCACCCGGAATTATCCTCCATTTCCCCGACTTATATCCAATCATCATTTTAGTGGTTGAATTGCTCGGATTTAAGGGTCCCGGGCCGTATACCCTTGATGGATTCACCATGACGACGGGCAAACCCCTGCCACAGTATTCCCTTGCTTTTGATTCTGCTTCTGCTTTTGTCGTTTCATACGCATTGAAGTACGGGATTGTCCGTTGAGTATCTTCATCAACGGGAAGGTCGCCGTCGGATGGAGACATTGTTGCGGCTGAAGAGGTGAACACAACCTTTTTGACACCGGCTTTTAGCGCAGCTTCAAAAACATTAACGGCTCCTCCGACATTCACGCGATGCGGATAAGCCGGATCTTTCGACCAGGGTTTGGCGAAGGCAGCCAGGTGAAAGACTGCATCGCATTCCTCCATGGCCTGCAACAGAACAGGGGTATCAAACAGGTCGCCCTTAAAAATCCTGACGCCCGGATGATCAGCAGGGGATACTTTTTCAGGATTCCGGACAAGTGCATTGACGGAATGCCCGTTCGAAGTCAATTCCCTGGCAAGGCAGGATCCTATGAAACCGGATATACCGGTAATAAAATATTTCATAACTTATTAGATATTAATCGGTTGAATTTCATTTCGGGATTACGGTAAATACAGAATAATTCAAATGAAACGGCCTGTATGGAATGAAGGAGAATAGCCGGTAAAACAGACCCGGATTTAACGGTCAGGAAAATGACGACAGCCCCGAAGGGGATCGTTGCCACCGACTCTTTCAGCCCTTTAGGCAGATGAAGGATAAAGTACAACGACAGGTTGATGATCACGGCCGGCCACAAACCGAATGCTTCCAGGCAGGTATGCAGAAGCAAACCCCTGAACAGCATCTCATATCCCACCAGGTAAAGGATCCACCCGAAGGCGAGGACCAGGGCGGAGCCCGGACCCCAGTTTTCGAGGCGGAGCTCAGGATAGGCCTTTTGCAACCGGATGTTGGATGAGTTGAAGTAATTCAGGGCAGTCAGAAAAAGTGCAAGTAGAGCTGTATAAGGCAGCCAGGTAACCGTTGTCCCGGCCCTGAAACCTGATTCAGCCAAACTCTGACCGAAAACGAACCAGGCAACGGCTACAGGCACAACGCCGAGGACCAGGAAACCGGTGATTTTCCTTAGCAGGTAACAACCAATGGCCACGCTGCAGGTTCCCGGTTTCTTCATTTTACCGATCCGGTAAAGCACGAAGTAATAAGCCACTGAAACGGCTGCGGTGGCCAGAATTGCATAAACGGCTTTGATAGTATCCGGTTCCATGGCAAATGTTTATTTAAGCGGCAGTTCTCTTTTCAGTACATTGCTCAAAACGCTCAGGCGGATGTCTTCAGGCACCAGTTGCATCAGCAGCCGGTTTAACCTGTTCCAGATACCGGGGATGATCACGTTCTGACCTTTCTCGGCGCCTTTCAGCGCCTTCAGCGTAATTTCCCGGGCGGAGAGGACACCCAGCCGGGCGATAAAGCTCTGCTTCATGATCCGCCTGGCCACATCGGGGTTGGAGATAAATGGCCCGGGCGCCACCACAACCACTTTTACACCGGTATCTATCAATTCCCTGCTCAAGCCCCTGGAGAAGGAATAGATGAATGCCTTGGAGGCAGGATAAATGGTTTTGTATGGCAACGGGCCAAAGGCGGCCAGGCTGGAGATATTCATGATCAGTGCGCTGGGATGGCGTTTCAGTTCAGGCAATAAAAGCCGGCTCAGGATGGTGGTTGCCCGGATGTTCAGATGGATGATCGTATCGAGATAACCGGCATCGGCCTCTTCAAACCGGAGAGTGCCCCCGATCCCCGCGTTATTGATCAGCCGGTCGACCGAATAGTTCTCTGTCACCCAGGCCGCCAGCTTTTCCAGCTCCGCTTCATGGCTCAGATCACATTCGTAACATTCGACATGGTGCCGAAAGTCCTCTTTCAGCTCGTCGCGCAATTCCGATAAGCCGCTGCCAGGCAGCGCGACCAGCAGCAGATTCTGGCCCCTACGGGCACATTCGGTCGCCAGTTCTCTCCCCAGCCCCATACTGGCGCCGGTAATCAGGGTATAGGTCTCCTGTGTTTTCATGACATAACAGTATTTAATTTCCTGTAAAATATCGACCGGGCCAGGTAAAAAGCCCCGAGAGTCATGGGGATGCTGAGAAGCAATCCGCCGGCAAGCAGGGATACAAACACATCCGCATTACCGAAAAAGATATCCTTTACCGCTCCGAATGTCATCCGGTCGGGTAATTCAAACGTATTCTCATAACCACAGACCGATTTACCGACAAAGTATGCCAGGGCATAGAAGAACGGCCCGGTAAGATAGTTGACCTGAAGGATACCGATCATGCAGGCGGTCTTGTTCCATTTGGCCAGCCACACGATGGGCAGTGCCACCAGCCATTTGAAACCGATGAACGGCGTGGCGCTGATGAAGGTGCCGAAAGCAAACCCGTAACAGACCTTTTCCGGATCCGATTTGATGCTTTTGAGCTTGTTGACGGCCAGAGTAACGGGATTGAAGGTGAGCTTTTTCATTTTTGCAGGGTTTGAGAATATTCAACTCCGGATAATTGACCGCGCATGCCTTCCATCAGGCTTATGATGCTTCCGGTTATAATAGGATCTGTGATCCAGCGCGGGATGACAGAAGCCTTGGAGGAGATGAAGTAACATTCAACCCTCCCTTTTTCGCCGCTTCCGGGGCAGATAACGAACGAACCGTTGATGTCCTTCATCCGGGTAATCCCATCCACCTCGGGAATGTAATCGGGCCGGCAGGTAAACCGGATCGTCGATTCACCCGATGGTTCTGTTGATAAAGAATACTGAAGAATGCAATCCTGGTCGGCCAGGGGCCAGGGCGCGCTGAAGCGGATATAGCTGAACCATTCACCAGCCGTCGCCTCTTTCAGGTTGCGGTACTCCCGGGCAGATGGGATCCAGGCCATGGCCTGCTGTTCGTTTTTAAGAAGGTACATGATATCCTCCTTTGTCCAGCCTCCTTCAAAGACCGCCTTCATCTGCCTAACCCGGTTGCCTTCGGGCATGACCATCCAGCGGTAAAACAGGTCTATCCCGTTTTTCTGCTTCATTAACCGGAATTCTTCTTCCGGTGTTACGGCCATCATCTTCAGGCAAATCACTAATAAGGTGATCAGGATCAGAAGGTGCTTTGCTTTGTCATTAAATGATAGTGTTTTCATAGCTCTTGTTTTTTGATCCAAAATTATATCCTGCAAATGCCTTAACGAAAAGGCTTTATGCCATGGTAAGCCTGAAAATTTGCAGTTGGTAAAAATCAATCTTCCCCGGGAAGGTGTTTTTATGGAATTCTAATTCTAAAGACAGGGGAAATCTTAAAAGGTCTATTTTTTGCAAATCAATTTTTGATGAGTTGCAAAATTTCCCGGAAATAATGGGCATTTTTGCTGTTAAAGCAAATCTTATGTTAATATCGCAAGAATGGAAAAGCGGAGTTATAATACGGGAAGTAGATTTGTGGATATTTAGAATTTGTGATATTGTGATATTTTGAACTTGTGATTTTTTGGTATTGTGAGCTTGTGAGCTTTTGATTTTTTGATATTGTGAGCTTGTGAGCTTTTGAACTTTTGATTTTTTGATATTGTGAACTTGTGATTTTTTAACCGGTAACCCTTAACAATAGCGCGATGCTACAGATAACTACCAAGACCATTTATTTTGAGCGAATTAACAAGGTGCTTGTTTACATCGACCGGAACCTTGGGGAAAAGATGGATCTGGAGATGCTGGCGTCGATGGCTCACTTCTCGCCGTTTCATTTTCACAAGATCATGCGGGCGTATCTGCGCGAATCCCTCGGCTCGTATATCATAAGGGTCAGGCTCGACACAGCCGCTTCCCTGTTGATATATTCCAGGGAGCCGGTTTCGGATATCGCCTACCGGATCGGTTATGATACACCGGCCGCCTTTACCAAAGCTTTTCAGAAACGTTTCGGTACGTCGCCCAGCGACTATCGTCAAAATAAGGGATCCCTGCGATTAGAAAAAGTAGAGTTATCCACATTTAATTTTAAAGCGATGAATTTGAAACCTAAGATCAAAGAGATCAAGCCTATTCCGGTGGTATATGTCCATGCCATCGGGGATTACAACAAGGTCGGCCCGGCATGGGAAAAGCTGGCGAAGTTCATGAAGGAAAAGAAGTTGTTTTCGTTCGGGATGGATTTCATCGGTGTTTCGTACGATGATCCTTCAGTCACAGAGACGGAGAAGCTCAGGTATGATGCCTGTGTTACAGTTAAGAAAGAGATCAGGCCGGAAGGGGAGGTCGGGTATAAAGTCCTCGAAGGAGGATTGTATGCGATTTTCCGCCATACCGGTCCGTATGAGAATTTTTCGAAAACTTACGACCAGATCTATTTGAACTGGTTGCCGGAAAGCGGATATGAACTTCGTGACGAACCGCCGCTGGAGTTCTACCTGAACGATCCCGATCGCACCCGGCCGGAGAACCTGAAGACGGATATCTACGTGCCGGTGAAACGTGAGGCGTGAGCAGTGAAGGGTGAGCAGTGAACAGAAAAAACTCTGGGGCCCTCTGTAATTTTAACATTAATTCGTGTAAATTCTTTGTATTCGCGTCTATTCGTGTTCTATTAATAGCACACGAATGACGCGAATTTATACGAATGAACACGGATCTTTCAGATCAAACCACAGACACGTTGATAGAAATTTTCAACAAAAACTGTTACTTTTGGCCCGAAAATGTTAAATTATCCAAGTTATCCCGGGGTACAAAGCGATGAGTGAATTTCCAATTAGGCGAGCGATGCGGAAGATTTTCATTTTGTCTGTTTTCGCCACTTTTTTTACCCTTGCAGGTTTTTCGCAGGATACGGTTATGATGCAACCGGCGGATTCCTTGGCATTAGCCGACAGCACACTTCTTATCAACCACTTATCCGACAGTGCTGCAAAAAAGATCATCACTGTTTACGACGATTACTGGGTGACCAATTCCATCAAATGCGGCTGGAAGACGACCGATACCGCCCTGATCGGAACAGGCCTGGAGCTGTGCGATACGGCACATCCATTCGTCAGGCCGACTATCGGGAAGCTTTGGCGGGGATGCACATACTATCATGCCGGGTGGGATATCGGGCTTGATTACGGTTCGCCGGTATTAGCCGGGCTTAACGGGAAGGTGCGTTATGCAAGGTATTGCAGCGGATACGGCAACCTGGTCATCGTGCGGCATTACAGCGGGATGGAGGTCTATTATGCCCATCTTTCGAAAATACGGGTAAAGACCGATCAATGGGTGGAACCGGGAGATACCATTGGGCTCGGAGGCGCTACGGGACGCGCCAGGGGGAACCACCTGCACATGGAGTTCAGGATTTGTGACCGGGCCCTCGACATCGCCGACATGTATGTCCACAACGATACAGTCGTCAATCTTTACAAGATCAAGGAACTCTCCACGAAGCAAAACCAGCCGCAAACGGCAGAATATCACAAAGTGGTGAGTGGGGATACCCTATCCGGAATTGCAAGAAGATACGGGACCACCGTCACCAATCTGTGTACGTTGAACAGCATAAGCCGGGAAACCATTTTGCAGATCGGGTGGCGGCTCAGGGTGAAATAACGAGTTCAAAGTTCAAAGTGCAAAGTTGAACTGGCTGAGGTAGCAATGAAAGGCAATACGGCCCGGCTGTAGGGTTTCAGGAGAATTTCTTCGAGAAATTTTCAATGACTGCCATCAGCTCGTCCGGCAGGATTTGCAAGACCTTTTTTACGATCCAGCCTGGTATTTCCTTGTAGAAAGCTTCGGCGATGCCGCCGGTGATACACGCCAGCGTATCGCTGTCGCCGCCGAGGGAAATGGCCAACCGGATGGCGTCTTCGTAGTCGTTGCTTTCGAGAAAGGCGATGATCGCTTCGGGCACAGTTCCCTGGCATGTTTCGTTGAACCGGTAACCGGGCCGGATGTCATCAATTCTTCTTTCCAGGTCATAACCAAACGTATCCTGGACATACTTTTTAATATCCCCTTTACCGGAACCCTTTCGCGCCATGAACACGGCAACGGCAGTAGCCTGCGCTCCTTTGATCCCCTCCGGATGGTTGTGGGTAACCTCCGCGCTTCTTTTAGCCTGGTACAGGACCTCATCCAAATTGTCATACGCCCAGCCGACGGGGCTCACCCGCATCGCCGAGCCATTGCCGAAGCTGTTGTAAGGCCTGGGATCCGGAACATGGATCCAGGAGCTGAAATAACCGCCATAACCACGTCCCGGGTAATTCCGTCCGTAAGATTGGTAGGCCGCAGCATAATCCATACCGGAGAGGATGCTGTCCATTGTGGCAATGGTGAGGACGCTGTCGTCGGTAAAATCTGTCCGGGGATTGAATAACTGAAAATCGGTGGTTTTCACGTTGTTCCATTCAAAGACCGACCCGATGATATCGCCGGTAACAGCGCCCAGGATAAGGCGGGGAGAGGAGGAGAGTTTCATTTCTTTTAAATTTTATCTAATGGATTAAGCATCTTCTTCAGCGCCTCAATATTTCTTGCATTGACGATATTCTTCCCTTCGGGGGTGTATAAAAAGTCAAATTTATCCCGGTGATATTCAGTTACTCTCGCCCTGACGACTTTTCCCGTACTGTTGAGCAAAGCATTGTCGATCGTAAAGGGTTCGTCAATGATAGCGATTGCGGCCGGCAGCCACCGGGCAGGGAATAGATCGGCAAAGGGGCCGCCCGGCTTGTACCGGTTGATTTCCGACTCGATTTCCATCAGAAGGGTTTCCAACCCTTCAGGATGGGCGGGTGCTAAATTCCTCTCCTTCAGCCACCGCATCAGGGCTTCTTTATTCGGGACCAGGAGTGCGGAGGTGTATTTGTCCTGGTTGTTGTGCAGCATCAACTGGTCGATCAGCTGCGATCGGTCGGTGATCGTCTCTTCTATGCCTTCCGGGCTGTATTTCTCCCCGTCGTCGGAAATGAGCAGGCTCTTGAACCGGCCCAGGACAAAAAGAAAGCCGTCTTCATCCAGGTAACCCATATCCCCCGTGTGAAGCCAGCCGTCGCGGAGCGCCTCCCGTGTCGCTTTTTCATTCTTCCAGTAGCCCTTCATAACGTTCTCCCCCCGGATGACAATCTCTCCTTTCTCCTTAGCCGGCAGTTCTCTGCCCTCTTCATCGCAGATCTTCAGTTCAAGATGCCCGACGACCCGGCCCGAAGAGCCGAGCTTGTGCCGGTCTGCCATGTTCCCGGAGATGACGGGAGAGGCTTCTGACAGGCCATAGCCCTGGTAAACGGGGATCCCTATTGCATAGAAGAACTTCTGGATCTCTATGTCGAGCAGCGCAGCCCCGCCGAAAAAGAATTTCATCCTGCCGCCAAAATTAGCCCTGATCTTTCTGAACAGTATTAAATCGTATAATTTGTACAACGGCTTGAGCAAGATTCTCATCCCTTTCCCGCGGTCCCATCCGGTTCTGTTATATTTATAAGCAATCCGCAGTGCGTGGTTGAACAGTTTTTCGGTCATTTTTCCCTTGTCCCTGATCCCTTTTTCGATCCCTTTGCGGATATTCTTGACCAGGGCCGGCGCACTCAGTAAAAATACGGGCCTGATCTCCCGGATGTTCCCGGGGATATTCTTCAGGCTGTCGAGGTACGACCTGCCAGGTTGCACGGCTGCAAAGCTCGATCCTGTGGCCATCATAATGTAGATCCCTACCGTATGCGCAAAAGAATGGTCCCACGGCAGGATCAGCAGGGTGGTCCACCATTCCGGGACATCCAGCAGCGTCAGCGTCTGTTCGATGTTCGCCGTGTAATTGCGGTGCGTGAGGATGATCCCTTTCGGATCGGCCGTGGTCCCGGAGGTATAGCTGATGCTGGCATGATCATCCGGCCCGATCGAATGGATGACCTCCATTAACCGGTCTTTGTGTTCCTGCAGGTATTCTTCCCCCGTTTGCTTCAGATCCCCGGCATATATCCCGGCTACCCCTTTGTTTTCAACAGGATCGAGGAAGATGATCTTTTCGACCGATGAGAGATCTTTAGCGGCAGCGATGATCTTCCCGGCCTGGTTGCCCGAAGTGATCACAAACCGGGTCCCTGAGTGCTCCAGCCTGAATTTCAGGTCGGCTTCCTCCTTGATCAGAACAGAGAGCGGGACGCTCACGCCGCCGGCGTGCAGCACAGCGAGTTCACTGATCACCCAGTCGGCGCGCGATTCGGAGATCAAAGCCACCCTGTCGCCTTTTTTTAAGCCCAGGCACAGCAATCCGGCCGCAAATTTAAAAACCTCTTCCCCGATCTCCCTGAAGGTAAAAGACTCATAAAGAGTCGATTTTTTTTCATGGATGTAGGGATTGTCCGCATACTTCCGGAGACTTTCCTCAAAAAGAAGGGTCAGTGTTTTCATAGGACAGGCGTTTTAATCTTCGATGATCAATTCAGCCACTTTATCGCGCATCTCCAGGAAAACCGGGCGGAGAGGGCTGTCGCCGTCCGTTCCGTAGTTGACGATCATGGTCATAATGGCATTGTGTTCCGGGAAGAAATCGAGGTCGGCGCTGTAGCACAGATCGCGGCCCCGGTGGCCGATGGAATAATCCTTCTCCGGGTCGCCGATGTCGATAAAATCCTTGAAGCAGGCCACTCCCAAAAGCTTACGCGATTCCACCACAGGATGGAACACCAGCATCTGGTCGAGCGAAGCCTGTGTCAGCAGCGACTTTTCGACGAAGAGAGCTTCTGCGAAAAGGTACATGTCCCAGACCGTGCTGTAAACCCCGCCGTAACCGTTGCCACTGCCGGTGTTCCAGGTCGACAGGTTCATGATCGAGCCGTTGTTGTAAAGATCATAGTATCCCTGGGCCACCCGGTCGTCCGGCAGGGGATCGTGCCAGAAATAATAGGTATCGCTCAGCCCGAGCAGGTCGATCACCTCCTCATGCAGCACCCGGGAATGCGGTTTGCCTGTAGCGGCTTCGATGATCATGCTCAGCAGGGTGAAATTGGTGTTGCAATAGCCCGCCGTATCCTCCGGATCAAAAGCGAACATCGCCTCTTTGTTGTAAACGTATTTCAGCAGGCCATCTGCGGTCCAGTGCCGGGCAGGATCGTTCAGGATCTGAAGGTAAAAGCCGGCATCTTCGATCACTTCGTAGATTCCGCTGGTATGGTTCATCAGGTTCCTGACGGTAATGGGTTCATTGCCGTTAGCAATCTTATCGAGCTTATCCTTATCGATGTATTTACTGATCGGGTCATCGAGGGAAAGGATCCCTTTTTCCTGCAACCGGAGGATCGCTACCCCCAGTTCCATCTTGGTGATGCTGGCTATTTTGGAGACATGGCATGGCTGCATTTTGATGTCGTTTTCTATGTCGGCCATGCCGGCGGCACCGATATAGAATCCATTATCGTCTTTCACCAGCAAAACAATGCCCGGGAGCCCCTTTTGGACGTATTCTTCGATGAGGGCCTGGAACCGGCCGCTTTTGGGATTTTCGCGGTAAACCGGGTCCTCTTCCAGCAGGCAGTTCAAAACGGCAGGCCTTCCGATCTCATCTTTTTTGCACGATGCCGGCACAGCCAGCGTTATGATCAGGGGGATGATCCATTTGACGGCGGTTTTCATAGCATTACCCGATTTTCAG
>Ga0116144_10004016_pt1 | contig 14197 bp, 6 predicted proteins | sample AD_UKC035_MetaG_FD_89746 | JGI IMG/M metagenome (GOLD analysis project Ga0116144, IMG submission 89746) | Active sludge microbial communities of municipal wastewater-treating anaerobic digesters from USA - AD_UKC035_MetaG | ecosystem: Engineered > Bioreactor > Anaerobic > Digestate | place: USA... | reverse complement strand
TGGTTCTAATTATGTTTTCTATATCGCTAAACTAGATAGTAACCTTAATCCTATTAAACAAATCACTATAGCTGTTAATACCACTGGTAATAATTATGATTTTTTTAGAGCTATCACTACTGATTCATCTGGTAATATCTATGTAGCAGGAAATACTATAAATGGTTCTTCTGGTTTTGATTTCTATATAGCTAAACTTAATCTAAATGATATTCCTAATGGTACCACTACACTATCAGGTCCTATAAACTATACTATAACTACTCAAACATGGCCAGCTACCACTCAAACCTGGTCAGCTACTACTCAATCTTTCCCAGCTACCACTCAAACCTGGTCAGCTACTACACGATCTTTCCCAGTTACTACTCAAACCTGGTCAGCTAAAATTACTTCATATAGTTAATACTATTAACACCAGAGGAAGGCTTATGACCTTCCTCTGGTGTAAACAGTTAAAAAACTTTAGTGTTTAAATACATTGACATTCTCCTCGGCCTGAAGTCCTAGGAGAATGTCAAATTGTTTCTAAATAATTCCATTAAATTCAATTTTTTTAATTTTTAATGAAAAGTATTTTTTGACCATAAAAGGACTAAAAAAATGCTTTATTTAGAGACATTTTCAGAAAACTACTTGAGTAATTATCCAGTTTCTGGCATCATTATTCCACCAGTTCATGACTATTTAAAAAGACTTTATATATTCAATAGAGACGCTATAGTAAATTATTACCATAACCGTAACTATGCTGTTAAAAATACAAATATTCTCAGTAGACTATTAGAACAAATCCCTATTCTTATCAATTATGACGATTATGCTTATGTCGACTATATGATAAATAAATCAGAACAATTAACGAGACTATTTCGTTTTACTTCTGATATCACTTATGGAGAAGTTCACCCCCCTTATTTTTTTGGTAATAACGGTGAAGAGATTATCATAAGTATTTATGAACCCTTTAACATTAAAGAAGTAGGTAAAAATTGGAAAAATGAAAAAGCTATACAGGTTTTAAAGTGTGATCGAGTAGATACAAGATTACTTCTTCCTTTAGGTAAAGAAGATGGTTGTCGAAATACCTATTCTGTTATTATGATAAATATTCCTAAGCTTGCTTTAATCTATAGAAAGTTTATCATTGAACAGATGTTAAAACCTGAAACAGAAATAAAATTAAACAAAAACCATTTTGTTATCAAATATGTACTTCCTAGTATGATTGAAGATATTATTGATTTTATGTTTCTTAATAGGATTATGGCAAAATTCTATCAAGAGGAAATTCCTACTCCTAATTTTAGACATAAATTTAAGTTATTTGAACCAACAGAACAATTAAATCAGTATGTCGATACCACTTTAGATGTAATAACCAGTAAAAAAATAGACTTTATAAACTTAATGAATAACATTAATTTAATATTTAGAATCAATATGACTGACATGATGATTTTACCTGAACTGGCTAACACCAGACAAGTTAAATGGTCTTTATTAATAAGTAGACTACCCTATATGAAGTTTATCTATGATGTCAGTAAACATAAAGACACAAGTAAACATATTATCAATGATTGGAAGCGCGCAGTAACACGAGCGGAAAAAGACAGTAACTTCACTAGAGTGTTAGAAGGTACTGGTATAGAAAAACTCATAAAAGAAAAAATAAAAGAAATTAAAGAAATGTAAGACTCTGGTAGGTGTTAAACCTACCAGAGTTTTTTATACCTTTAGAGCACTAACCCGTCTTCTGTGTTAGAGTTTACTTCTAGTGATTTTACTTTGATCGTTTTTCTGTTTTCTTTCAATACTTCTAATTCTTTTTCAAGATGTTCAATAATAATAGGTAGTTTACCAATCGTGTTATCGATTCGTGTATCTACTTCACTATAATCAGGATCAGTAACAATACAAGTTGCTAAGTAATCCGGTTTAGGATTAGAGATTTTGCTATTTGGGTTGTTGGTAATGAAAATACTTGAGACCACATGGGTATTTTTCTCACCGATATATTCAACGTTGGGAGATACTGTTAAAATACCTACATCAGGATCATTTTCTGTTACATTATCATAGTTAATAAAGTTATGTAGGTCAGTTAGATCAAACTCTTCAGTAATTTGAGTGTTAAGCAAAATGTTACCAATTACATTAATAAAATCAAGTACTTCTTTATCTGCTTCTTCACGGACATTATTTTCTACATAGTATAAAGCAATAGGTTTACCTGTAGCGTTAGAAATACTTTTATAGGATTTTAGGGTTTTGACACTATTTTCAATCTCAATAGCAGAGTTTGTACTATCAATTCCAATTACGATAGTACTATGTCCATTTTCAATGAGTTTTTTGGTGATCAAAGGTGAAATAACGCTACCAGTACCACCTGATAAAGAGCTGATAACGATATTTAATGATTTACTTGGTTTAAACTTAATTAGAATAGTTTCTGCAAACTCTTTAAATTTTTCGTAAGTAATCTTTCTGTTCTTACCCGCACCATCCATGTCTTCCACTAAGAAGACATATTCGGAATTTAAGTCTTTAAGGTTACTGCGACTACTATCTATAAAGTAAACCGAAAAATCAAGGTCATTAATACGTTTACCGATGTTAACACCAGTACCACCGCAGCAGTAGATGTTTAGGCTCATTTGAAATCTCCTATAGTTTAAGGGAACAAACGCAATTAGCCAAAACATGGCTAATTACAATTATTATATATAAAACTATTCTTTTTTCTAAAAAAAGCTATAGCCCTGAATTTTTTGGTTCATTCTAAATTCATGATAAGGAGAATAAAATGCCTGTATTTGTTCTTAAGAAATACCAGCCTAAAGATAATCAAACACCAGTTGAAAATGAACAAAATTCTCAAAAAGAACAACAAGAAGAACAACAAGAAGAAAGTAAAGAAGTCACTATAGATGTAATAGGAAGTATCCCAGAAATCGTTATTAACGCTCTATATAAAAAGTTTGGAAATGATGCCAAAATAGAAAAAGTAGAAGGAAACGTAGAAAATCCAGATATCAAAGTAGTTTCATCTGAAAGCATTAATACAAATGGTTTAGCTGTGTTGAGAAAAATCAATGAAAATGATACTGTATATCTATATCTTAATCGCTTTACTAGCACACAAGAATCTTGGTTTATGCATAACTTAGAATTTAAAACAAAAAACATCATCTTTACTATGGAGCGTTTCCTTAACATAGTAAGAGATAAATTAAATAACACCGATTAAAGGAATAAAGAAATGAAGGTAAAAGATATTTTAGATTCTCTCATTGGAGAATATGAGTATGATACGCGATTTTATAGAACTATAGTAAAAAACAACATTGAATTTATTTCATTAGATTCTGAAAGAAGAAACCTATTTGGTGGAAGATTAATTGGCTGTTATTATGTAAAATATACTGCATACGATAAAGACCTTTTTTACTCTAACCTATTTGACTTAAATTACGATATCGTAACTAGCGAAATCAATAAAATCACAACGATTCCTAAAAACTTTAAAGTAGCAAGAGACGATATTAATCTAATTTGTTTCTATATTGCTCATCGTTTTTTAACCAATAAAGACTTAACCAAAGAACAACAGTTCGAATATGCAAAAGAGATTTTAAACTACTTTAACTATAGAACCCTTGTATTACTATCTAGTAACTACTTTATTTACCCTATATCGGAAGAAAAAGCAGTTACCTTAATCGAGAAACTCTCTAATAAGTATCTGATTAAAAAACTAAAGAATTGGCATGAATACTGTAATTATCGTTCTGAAGAGTACTTAAACAGTAAATATAAAGAGTTATTAGTTAAATTCAATCAAGACGACGAATTACCTAACGCTATCTCTGATTTATACAATAGAACCAAAGAAGCTATTAAAAACATATATCGAGAGTTATTAAACATGTTAGAAAACGATGATATTATTAAATCTAATAAAAGCGTTATTGAAGATATAGAAGGTGAATTGGTATTAGCAGAAAAAATATTAACACCAGAAACCTATATAGATAGGTTAGAAAGCGCATTAGTAGATAAATCGATTTTCATCAAACCAAGTTACATTGATGTCACAGTAAGTATAATTGATTCTGTTTCAAAAAAACAATTGGAAGAACTTCTTAATCTCATTGTAGACTATATCTATATCGATAAAAGTAAGTATAATGAAATTGTCAATATTTTCAAAGACTATATCGTGAATATTATCGAATACTTAAGAAATAGAAACAAAGATATTGCTTCAAGCAATGACATTATTGATATCATAAATACCATTTTAGGTAATTTGCTCTATGCAAGAGGAACTGAGTTAACCATTACTAAAATTAAAGAAAACATGGATAAAGAGATAAAGAGAATCTATAAGCACTTTAAAGTTAAGTTCTCTAATAAAACGTTAAACAATATCAGAAACGCTTTGTTTGTCTATATCACTTTAAGAATTCTTATTGAAAGTAATTAAAAACTACCTAAGGGAGTTATCTCCCTTAGGTAGTTAATTGTTAAATAGGTCTAATATTTTTTCTACTAAGATCTACTGAATTAACAGGTATTTTAGAAGTATTTGGTACTTCTAGATTAGGTACCTGATTCTGATTACGATTTTCTTTAATAATAGAATTTAGCTTATCAAAATCGATTTTTCCATTAATGACATCAAGTACTTCTTTAATCTGCATAAGTGCATTAAGTTGTTCTTTAGAGATAGATTCTAACGTACTTAAATCAATATTGATAAGTGGTTTTTCTTGAGTTTCAATTCTACGTTGTACACCAACTGGTGTATTTGCTAATTGCAATGAAGTTATAGAGGGTTCAGTTATAGCTTTACGTTCTATAGATTTAGGTTTAGTTTCTAATGGTATTAAATTAGTTTTTTCATCTTGAGCTATTTTGATCTGTGATTGACCAACTTCTTCATTAGAATTAATTGTAGTAGGTTTATCCATATACCTATCTATTTTATTGGTTAGATAATCTAAGTAATCTTTACCTGTTTTACCTTTTAATTCATTATAGTTTGCTCTATAGATTTCACCAGATACCAGTTTAGACATAGGAGCATTTGGATTTTTTCTAATTTGTTCGATCAGTTTTTTAGCACCATTTGGACCGTAATGGTGGATCATATATGCAGCAGTTTGATCATTAATTCCAAGCGATTGGTAATCACCTAACTTAGTAAGATTATCTTTCATATATAAGGAAGCAAGTAACGCACTATAATAGGGATGATTTGGTTCAGCATCATTAGGTATACCATAAGTTTTACCATATTTGTTAACAACATATTTCCATGTAGATTTTGTAAATTGGAATAGACCTGTTGCTGATGAATTAGGATTCTTAGCATTAGGTCTCATACTTGATTCAATCATTGCTACAGATTTTAGTAGATTGGGATCAAAACCTGTTTGAGATGCTGCTAATTGTATCGCTTTTTCAGGATCTATTTTTTCTAAGTTAGAAACTTTAGCAATTTTGTTATTAAATGGATTATCGATATATTCGTTTTTATTGTAATTAGTAGTAAGGTTTGAAATTTGTGTTGGTTGAGCTAATGGTTGCTTTTCAGCATTAGAACTTAAAACAGCATCTATGTCACTAGTCATAGTGTTAGAAGTAGTAGCTATATCTGATTTTGGTGTTACTGAAGCCATTTGAGCTAATGGTTGTTTTTCAGCATTAGAACTTAAAACAGCATCTATGTTACTAGTCATAGTGTTAGAAGTAGTAGCTATATCTGATTTTGGTGTTACTGAAGCCATTTGAATCGGTGACTGTTTTTCATCTATATTTAATGGTTGGATATTTCCTTTTAAGGCTTGTGCTAATTCATAACTATTTTTAATGTTTTCTGGCTTTATTGGTTCTTTAGCAGATTTATTGTAAATTTCGAGTTGGTAGAAATAGTCTCTACCATATTTTCTTGCATTTGATAGAACACCATATCCATCACCACCTTTACCTGGTGATGCAAGTGTTGCTAAATTAGCAAAATTTGAATCTTTCTTTGCTAAGGCAGGATTAAGACTTACACCTATAGGTTCTAAATGCCATTTTTCTTCTCCAATTGGTCTTGTAAACCCATATTTCTTTAAAAGACCTAATTGATCTAATTCATCTGCAACAGCAGAAGGTATATCGATTGCTAACCCATACTCATGAGTAGAGCTACCTGGGTTAGCTGCTCTGCCTCCGCCATATTTTCTATATATAGCCATTTGATCTTCAGTAGACCGGAATGCTTCGTAAATTGGTAGTTTTTTACCAGTTAGATTATTATACTCTTTAGCCATACCAAGTAGAAGTTCTTTTACATTAGGATTAAGGTTTTCTATTTTTTCAATAGGAGTTTTAGAAAGATCTAGATACTCAATACTACCTTGTTCTATAGGACCTGGTGCTGAGTTAATATTAACAGAAGGTTTAAGTGATTTTGTATTGGTATCAATACTTGCTTTACCTGAGCCTAATTGACTGTCTTCTGTATCTTCATTCACTATTTGAGATTTAGCAGTTAGTGGTTTATTAGATGTTTTTTCTTGAGGTTTATTTTTGGATACTTCATTGTAGTAATCAGTTAATGTTTTTTCATTTTTTAATTCTACAGGTTTAGTAAAATCATTTTGTTGTGTTCTCTTGATATATTGGGTTAGATTTTGGTTATAGAACTTCTCTATATCTTTTTTCTGTTCTTGCTCTTTAAGGCGTTCAACAAGCATATTAATAAGTTTAATTTTTTCACTAAGTAAAAATTCTAATTCTTTTACACTAACAAGTTTAATAAACGGATTCTGATAAAAATCTTTGCTACCTGCTAAAGTAGTTATATTAGCTGGTAATGTACGTATGAAATTATAAAGTTCTATAGTTGTTAAAGTATCCAATTTATCTATCGTTACTGTTTTAGAAATTCTATAAAGATTTATTGCAATTTTAGCAACTTTCACAGTAAAGTCATTTGTTAAAAATACTCTTAAATCAGACTCTGTTATGTCGTTAAATCCAGCATAGTTTAATAGATCTATGATTTCTTGTAACTCTCTACTTGAATATGTAATACTACCTGTATTGATATTTTCAATTATCTTTCTATATGCAATAATTTCTAAAGCAAGCATGGTTTTTATCAAAGTAGCTACATCTTTATTTTTACTTTTATCGGGTATAAACCCATAGTAAATTACTCTATATTTAATTAATTCTTTTAGTGCTAATGTAAATAGGTTTTTACTATTGGTGTCATAAATAGTGTTGTAGATTTTTTCTGCTTCAGCAAAGATCTCTGGTATTGTAACTTCTGGTAATGTAACCTTTAGTTTAGAAGGTTCGTTATTTAACCTATGGGTAATTTGTAAACCACTTTCTGGTGTTAATTTAATATTAAATCTACTTACTTCATTAAACTTAAAGTTACTAAATTTATCTTCTATTTTCTCAGAGGGTTTCTTTTGATCTACCTTAGTACCTTTTTCTTCATCTGTTTTTTGTTTACTAAGTATTTTCTCTACTTCAGTATCTATCTCTTTTATGAGCGAATCTATAGCTTCTCTTGTAACAACACTATTTGGGTTATCAAATTCAGGTATTAGCGGTACCTGAAGTACTCTATAGTTAACTTTTAAGCTCTTATAGTATTTAGCAAGTCCATTTTTATCTAAATCATCAGTATCTAATAAAGTATAGTCTGTATCAAACTGCTTAATCTTAGTTAAAAATTCTAAGTAAATAGGCAAGAATCTATGATATAACCATTTAAGTAGTATAGAGATTTTTTCTTTTTCTTTTTCTAGCGCGACAGGATCTTCTGTTTCTACGTCAATACCAAATAGGTTATAAATTTCAGCTAATTGTTCTTCTGTAATTTTATTAAATCCATAACTTCCATCTGCTCTTTTTACTAAGTTATCAATAAGAAGTAACTCCAAATCAAGAATTTTACTTAATCTATCTACATTGGAATTATCCCCAGCTAAGCCAAAGAAATCACCAATTTTATTAAGAAAGGATTTATCTGTATCATCTTTTACACTATAACCATAAAGCATAAATCTTAGTTTTTTGATCTTACTAACAAGATCATTTTTAAATGTAACTGCATTTACTCTTTCATATCTTTTATACCCGAGATATCCGGCAGTAGCAACTAGAGTTGCTCCTAGAACAAAAGGATTAGCTAGACCAGGTAGAAGCGTCGTACCAAAACGTAAAAGAAATGACCCAGCTGTTCTACCTACCCATCTGGTAACACCAGGAATATTTTTTATCGTTTTTACACCAAGTTTAAATGCACCTTTTACTAATTTTCCCACACCTTTTTGCGTAATTTTAGAAATTATTTTAGTAAGTTTAACATTACCGTCTAGTACAGTACCAGAAATCAAATCAAAAACAAATTTAGATCCTAATACCTTACCAACAAGTCCAAATACACCAGAACTTATTGTCGTAAGTATAGAAGTAATTCCTTTAATACCAGCTAACATTGCTGAGAAAAACCAATTTCTACCTTTTTTATTGTCTTTATCTTTTTCTTTTGATTTAGCTTTTTCTTCTCTAATTTCCTGTCTTCTTCTATTCTCTATCTCTTTTTGCTTTTCTAACCAATTAGGTATACCTTTTACGGTTTCAACGGCTTTATCCTTAACACGAGATAAGAACGATTTATCCTTAGATTCTTTAGATTCAGATTGAGTTTCCTCTGGAGGTCCTTGCTCTTTTTCAGTATCTATTTCGACTTTTTCTTTAATCACACTTGCAACTTTAGTAAATGTATCTTTCAAGTACTGTTTCTTATCATCGGACTTAATAAAGTCAGTAATAGTTTTTTTAGTGGTTCTAAATCCCTCTTTTGTTTTTTCTTTTAACTCACCTATATCGATATTTATTTTACTCTCTTTAGCAATACGATAAAGCTTAGCGATAATCTTCTCTGTTGTTTCTTTGATATTGGTTAAAAGATCATAAATTTTACTTTTATTTTTAGAGACTTTATTTTCATAAAAGTCTCTTATTCCTTTTCTTAGTGTATTGACATACTTATCTAAAGTCTCTTTCATAAGTCTACCCCTAACCAGTAACTAAAACAAAAAAAAAAACAGCAGTCTATTTTAAGACTGCTGGCAATTAGACTTATAATTCTTTACTTTGCTTTTCTTCTTCAGCATATTTTTTATCAAGTTCTTCTAGCCAGTTGGTTATATCACTTTTTAAAGTATTAAAATTTTCTAAAATAGTTGTTAAAAATGTTTCATCTTGATTATCTTTACTAAGAATTATAGTATCTTTGATATTATCTAATCTTGATCTCAATTTTCTACCTATTTCTAATTCTTTATCATATATAGAACTTAACCTATTAAGTCTTTTTCTTTCTATTTCTAGTTTACTTAAAAGTTCTGGACTACTATTACCTTCATTTATAGTCTTTTCCATTTCCATAATAGATCTACTAATTGCATTTAGCATAGTATTTTTAGCTTCTTCTTCTTCACCTATATATTTATCTACCTTTTTTATTGTTTCATTTATAGCTTCAATTATCAAATTACGAGACTGTTCGCTTGCTAAATCTTTGATTTTATTAAATTTACCACTTAATTCACTAAAAGCTTTTTTAGCTTCATTATAGCTATTTTTAATATCTTCATTAACTGCATTTTTAATTTCATTAAAATCGGCATAGATGAGCTTGAGCGTTCTCAATACATCACCACCACTTTTTTTATGAATTTCAGTAATTTTTTTACCTAATTTACTAGTATTAGTTTTATCTCCGGAGAAAAATCTAGTAAGGTATGATACTGTGTCTTCTGCACTTCTTTTTTCTGTATATTTTTTATACTCTTCATCAGGTCTTCTTCTACCTTCTCTAACGATTTTATTTAGTATGTCATTTGAAGTATATCTAACTGATTGTACATTACCAAATTCACCAAAATAATTTTCATAATTGATTCTATAACCACTTGTTTGACCGTTAGCTATAAATCTTGTATCGCCAAACATTTCTGGATAGAGTTCTTCTAATCTAGAAAATAAGCTTTTACTTTTATCAAATACTCCTAATAACTCTTTATTGATACTACCTACTAAGTTTTCTAAATGTGTAATTTTTAGCATATCTTCCGAGTTAAGGATTTTACTAACATTATTAACAATATACTTGATAATTTTATCAAAATCTTTTTTTTCAATAAAATCTGCTGGTATTTTACTATAAAGTTTTACATTCAAAAAGTCTTTTGGAACAATAACTGATCTTTTTACATTATACATATAGTTTAAAATAGAATCGGCAAGAACAGTTGCTTCATCATTTTTAAGTCTAATTGAAGCAACTCTTCTTCCTGTTGGTTTTAATATATAAGGTAACGTCTCTACAAATCTCTTAATAGCAGAAGTAGGAATTTTTGTTTGAATATCTGTTAACTTATCATTTAGTTCTTGTTTTACTTTAAAATTAAATATTTTATTTTTTCTATTTTTCTTAGCGTCATTTAACATATATTCTAAAGATACTCTTAAATCTTGAAATGCTTCTTCATCAAACATTTGTTTTAATGTATTCAATGATTCTCTACTAACTAATTCTTCTAATAGTTCTTCTGTATTACTTACTTTTTTGTTTTCTATAATGCTACTTACGTGTTTGATGAAATTTTCTTTGTCTTTTGGTTTACCAAAAGCAGAACCAAGTCTTTTCTTAATGTCTTCATCTGCTTTAGTTGCAGCAGAAAGTAATCCTTCTACATACCGTTTAGTCTCAATATTTTTGTTATCTCTATTTATCACTTTTTCAGATATAGTTTTAAATACTTCTGATTTATTAGCTAGTTTTCTATTTAAATAGTCATAACGAAGTTCTTCTACTTGATATGCTTTTTCTCTATTTCTAAGTATACTGTAATTTACTATTCGATACATGTTGTTAAGTTCAATATTTTCTTTTAGTATCTTGGATAAGTAACCTGGTATGATATCATTAATTGTTGTATAAGTACGAATATCATAAACTGCTGGTTTATTAAGTTGCGATATGTCTGATGAAATCATCGTAGGTTCAAATTCAAACCTTGTTACTTGAAGCATATCATTTAAAGCTTTATAAAGTATAGATTTTACTGGTGAATCTTCTAGTTCACCAGAATCAAGTTTTTCACTAATATTTTCTTTTAAGTTAGTAAAGAAGGTAACAGGTGAATTTGCTAAATTAGTGATAAGATTTGCACCCAAATTGACTTTTTCTTCTAGATTAGGATTTTGTTCAATATACTCTTTTACTTTAGGTGCTATCTTATCTGAGATCTTATCTGATAGTACATCAAAACCAGCAGAAGCTAAAAGACCACTAATAAATCTTACTTTATGAATAAAACTACCTTCTGATTGATCGTTGATTTGACCAAGTTGATCGGCTACTTGGTTGATTACATCAGTAAAATCACTTACTTTTGATTTAATGTATTTACGAAATCTATCTTTGATAGTCTCAAAGTAACTATAGTCAGAATAAATATTCTCATAGAAACTTTCAATAAGCTTTGTTTTACTAAGATGAAGAAGGATCTCTTTATTATTAAGTTTAATAGCATCTGGTAGACTTGTATTTTTACTTATGGCATCGAGTTGTACAGAAAATCCTTTATAGTATTCTCTTATTGTATTTAAAAGGTCTAATTGAACGTAATAACTTCTAAATTGAAGTTCGAGAGATTTTTTATAGTACTCTTTTGCAATGTTCAAAGTAAATTGAGTCTGTATGCTTAAATTTTTATCTATGCTAGATAGAGCATCTAAATTGAGCTTATTTAACGCTAAATTTTGAACTTTAGCTTCTTCTTCTTTTATTTCTTTTCGTTCTTCTAACTGAGCTTCAGTACTTAACTGTTTTTCAAAGATCTGATTTAAAGAAGAAGCAATAGTATTTTCAATAAGTTCTTGCTGAGAAGCCTCTCTTATCTGTTGATTCTCTTCTTGATACTGTTGTACATACTTTTCAATGAAACCTATTTTAAAAGGTAAGAAATTATTGATTTCTTTACCTAAACGATATAACGCTTTTTTAATGGCCGGTTTATTTTCTTCTATTGCGTTTTCTATTTCATCGTAATAGTTTTTAACTGTATAGTAGTTATAAGTATAAGTGTCTGGCAGAGTTTTAGCTGCTGCTTTTTTAACAATATTTTCTAAAAAAGGAACAGTTTCTGATTCTATTATTTCTTTTGCTATAGAAGTTGGTGATGGTTTTCGATCATCTGAATAAAGATCTTCTTGTTCTTCTTCTACATTAATTTCAAATTCAGTTAAGTCATCTAGATCAAGATCATCTAAATCAAAATCATCTCCATTTTTACTTTTTTTCTTAATCTCTTCTTCCGTCTTAGCCATCTATCTTACTCCTTAAAAATTTCTTACCATAATAAATTGTAATGAGCTAGTAATCAAGTCAAAAAATGCTCAAAATCATTTTTTGGTTACCTTCTTGAACTACACAAAAAGCAGAGGTTAGAATGGATATTAAAAGTTTACAAAAAGCACCATTTAATATTGATTTAATCTATCTTACTTCAGAAGACGCAAAAAAATTAAAAGAGGTTAAAGAGATTTCAATTTTCGATAATCAAAATAACTTTCACCCAGATGGACTATTTAGCACGACTATTTTTGGAGCAGTAGGTACTGAAATTAGAAAAAGAACATTTGGTTACATTAACTTAAAACTAGAAGTACTTCATCCCATTATTTATTACGCTATAACACAATTAAAAGGTTACTATAAGGATATTATCTCTGGTAAAAAGTTAGCAGTATGGGATGAAAAACAAAAAGAGTTTATAATAAAATTTGATGTAGAAGAAGAGAAAAAAGCTCAAACAGGTTATGAGTTTTTCTTTAAACATGTAACAGAACTTCGATTTGAACGTAACAATTCTGATAAAAGAAACTTTTTGATTAATCTATATGAAAAAGCAATAAAAGAAAATAAATATAAGATGAAATATCTTCTTGTATTACCTGCAGGTCTTAGAGACTATACAATAGATAAATCAGGTAAACCACAAGAAGATGAAATCAATACCTATTATAGAAAAATATTAGCACAAATTAATCTAATCGATGAACTTTATCTTAATAAGAATATTGCGTTATATGACAATGTTCGTTATAATATTCAAGAAGAAATTCTTAAGTTGTTTGAATACTTAAAATCTTTACTTGAAGGAAAACATAAATTAATTCTAGGTAAATGGTTGACAAGGAAAATTTTTAATTCAACTCGTAATGTAGCTTCAAGTTTAGTAGAAAGAGTCAATACACCAGATGATCCAAATCGTCTTAGCTATAACGAAGTTTTTGTTGGTTTACATCAGTTTTTGAGGTCTCTTGTACCTGTTAGTATTTATGAAATAAAAAATAAATATCTAAGTAGTATCTTTATTGAAAACTCAAACTACATTACACTTACTAACGCAAAAACACTTAAAAAAGAAGAAGTGTTAATTTCTCATATCCAAAAAGATTATGATTTATGGATGACTAGTGATGGATTAGAAAAGGTTATTGCAAACTTTGGTAATTTAAGTCTACGCACCTTACCAATTACTTTTAACAGAGACAAACATTACTTAGGGTTACTCTATAGAGATAACCAGTATTTTAGATTCTTTCAAGATATCGATGAAGTACCAGAACGGTTTAGTAAGGATAATGTAAAACCCATTACTTTAGCAGAGTTTTTATATATTAGTGTTCATCATCTTTCAGGTAAATATCCAGGTTTCGTTACACGTTATCCTATTACAGGTTATGGTAGTATTTATCCTGCTTACATTAAATTAAAAACTACTTCTAAATTCTATATTCTAAAAGAACTAGATGAAAACTGGGAAGAAACAGATATAATAGCTTATAATTTTCCTGATCTTGATTATGAATTTTTTAATACACAAACACCTCATCCAAGTCATATGCCAAGACTTGGACTAGACTTTGATGGTGACACAGTATCTTTAATTGCTGTTACAACAGATGAGGCAATAGAAGAGATTAAAAATCTTTTTAACCGTAAAGAGTACTATATTGATGTAGACGGTAAGTTTTTCTTCCCTATTTACATGGATTCTGTCAATGCAATTCTCTCTTATATGAGTAAATTCTA
>Ga0116144_10004009_pt1 | contig 14221 bp, 12 predicted proteins | sample AD_UKC035_MetaG_FD_89746 | JGI IMG/M metagenome (GOLD analysis project Ga0116144, IMG submission 89746) | Active sludge microbial communities of municipal wastewater-treating anaerobic digesters from USA - AD_UKC035_MetaG | ecosystem: Engineered > Bioreactor > Anaerobic > Digestate | place: USA... | reverse complement strand
TTAATCTCTGCGCGGCCGGCAGGAGGAAAATCGGCGAAAAGTTCCAATGACTGGAAAAACCGCCGCAAAAAGTTCCAATCATTGGAACTTTTTCGGCAAAGAGTCAGAAGATGGTCTCGCGGCGTGTTCGGTCGGAGCCATCCGCCGATAGCGGAAGCGCGGCCCTCTTTCAAATTCGGCCGCATTTTCCCGGTTGCTATTGCTTTGGCCTAAGCATAGAATCATTTTCCAGCGGATGCATTGCATCGCCGCAGGGAGGGAAGCTTGTTCTGATTTTGGAAAGGGCCGGTGGTGCCCTGGCCGTTGTGTTTATAGGTGCTGAATACTGATGAAAAAGAAGGTTTCTGAATCAAAATCGCTGGAGTCGTGGATATGGGATGCGGCCTGTTCAATCCGGGGTGCCAAAGACGCTCCGAAGTACAAGGACTATATTCTCCCCCTTATCTTCGCCAAGCGGCTTTGCGATGTTTTTGATGATGAGCTGAACCGGATCGCCAAAGAGGTGGGTTCGCGCCAGAAAGCCTTCAAACTGGTCAAGGCCGATCACAAGCTGGTTCGCTTTTATCTGCCGCTGATGCCCGGCGATCCCGAAGAGCCGGTGTGGTCGGTCATCCGGAAGATTTCCGACAAGATCGGCGAGGGGGTCACCACGCACATGCGGGCGATTGCCCGCGAGAATCCGCTCCTTTCCGGTATTATTGACCGCGTGGATTTTAACGCCACCACCCACGGGCAGCGCGATCTCGACGACGACCGGCTTTCCAACCTGATTGAGGCCATCAGCACCAAGCGGCTGGGGCTGGAGGATGTCGAGGCGGATATCATCGGCAAGAGCTATGAATATCTGATCCGCAAGTTTGCCGAGGGCGGGGGACAGAGCGCGGGCGAGTTCTATACGCCCGGCGAAGTCGCAATGATCATGGCGAAGGTGCTTGATCCCGAGCCGGGCATGGAAATCTATGATCCCACCTGCGGCTCCGGCGGCCTGCTGATCAAGTGCGAGCTGGCCATGGAGGAGAAGATGAGCCTGCGGAGCCGGAGCAAATATGCCCCGCTCAAACTCTACGGGCAGGAATACGTCCCCGAAACGTGGGCCATGGCCAACATGAACATGATCATCCACGACATGGAAGGCGAAATCGAAATCGGTGACACCTTCAAGAATCCCAAGTTCCGCAAGAACGGAAAACTGCGCACGTTTGACCGGGTGGTGGCCAATCCGATGTGGAATCAGGACTGGTTTACGGAGACGGACTACGACAGCGATGAACTCGACCGCTTTCCGTCCGGCGCCGGATTCCCCGGCAAATCGTCCGCCGACTGGGGCTGGGTGCAGCACATGCATGCCAGTCTGAACGGGAAGGGCAGGGCGGCGGTCGTGCTGGACACCGGCGCGGCCTCGCGCGGATCGGGAAATGCAGGCACCAACAAGGAAAAGACCGTCCGCCAGTGGTTCGTGGACAACGATCTCATTGAGAGTGTGCTTTATCTGCCCGAAAACCTTTTCTACAACACCACCGCTCCGGGTGTGGTGATCTTTCTGAACAAAGCCAAGCCGAAGGAACGGAAAGGCAGAATATTTCTGGTCAACGCCAGCCAGGTCTTCGAAAAGGGCGATCCCAAAAACTTCATTTCCGAAAAGGGCATCGAAAAAATTGTCAGGACGCTGTCCGGCTGGAAAGAGGAGGAAAAACTCAGCCGCATTGTGGACCATGCGGAGCTGAAGAAAAACGACTATAACATCTCCCCCAGCCGCTACATCCACACCAGCGACGCCGAAACCTACCGGCCCATCGCCGAAATCGTCGAAGAACTGAACGCCATCGAAGCAGAAGCGCGCGAGACGGACAAGGCCTTAACCGAAATATTGAGGAAACTCGGAGTCTAACAACGGATGAACACGGATCAAAAGCTCAAGTCGAAGATAAAAGTCTTTGTCAGCTCAGTTCAGAAAGAACTCGGGCCGGAACGAGCGGCGGTCTCCCAGGTTATTGCCGTTGACCCGTTTCTCGAAAAGCATTGCGAGGCCATACTATTCGAGAACGAGCCCACGCCCGGCCGCCCCCAAAAAAAGCCCTATCTCGACACACTGAAGGAATGCGAACTCTATGTTTTGATCGTGGATGTTGAATATGGCGGATCCGACGGCAAACTTTCCGCCACGCACGAGGAATACCGGGAGGCACAGAATCGAAAGATGCCCACCGCCGTCTTTATTCGCGGTCTCGACGGCGCGAAGGACAGGAAACGGGAGAAATCCACTCAGGATTTCATTGATGAGATCAAATCCGACGAGCATAAATACAAGCGCTTCCATGACCGCGAAGACTTGAAGCCCGCGATGCGGGAGGCGCTCCTCTCAATCCTCAAGAACCAGTTCCAGATCACCCCGACCAAGGCCGAGGACAGCGACTCGGAGCACCAAATCGAGAAAGCGTCTGGTTTCGAACTCACAGCGATTGAAGACCTGACCGTTGATCGCCTCGACAAAGCGGCTGTATCGGATCTCATCGAAGCGGTGATCGAACCAGCGTCCCGGAATCTTGATAATGCGGGAGAACAGGCGCTTGCTATGCGGGGTCTTGCCATCCGGCGCCCGGAGAAGCCTTCCATTGTCAACCGTGCGGCTTGTCTCCTGTTTCACCCGCATCCGGCCACGCGGTTCACCCAATGTGAGATCCTCGCCGATGCCTATGAGGAACCGAGAATTTCAGGTCGTCCCAAAGGCCAGCAGACGATCAACGCGCCACTGCTCGAAGCCGTCCGACAAGCGCTGGCCTTCATCGACAAACACAGCTTCCACCCCCGGCGCGTAGTTGGTCTCAACAACGTGCGGCTCGACGAGTATCCCCAGAAGGCGTTGCGCGAAGTGCTGATCAACGCCCTGGCTCATCGCGATTACGAGGACGCCACCCGCAAGATCATCCTGCGTCTTTTCAGTGACCGGGTTGAAGTGGCCAGCCCTGGATACCCGCTCAAACCGCTCACCATCGCCAAGTTAGAGAAGGGAAACTATCGCCCATGCTCCCGCAATCCCCTCATTTCCCAAACGCTTGCATTGATGGACCAGATGGAACAGCGCGGCACCGGCTTCGCCCGCATGCGCGACGCCATGCTCGACCATGGTCTGGACGCGCCTGATCTCTCGCGGGCCGACGGCTACTTTATCGTCACACTTCCGGGACCGAACGGCGATTATGACCGCATCCGGGTGACTGGAGATGTGGTCGGACCGGTCACTCCGTCGATCGAGAAACAACTTACAGAAAGGCAGAGGAAAATGGTCTCTCTGTTGATAGAGGGTGAGGAGCTTACCAGCCGGGACTGTGAAGCCCAATTTGGAGTGACCCGCCCCGTCATCGCCAAGGATTTCAGGAAATTGCTGGAACTTGGCTTGGTAGAACGAATCGGCAGCGGCCGATCAACCCGATATCGCGCCCAGCCAGGGAAGGAATCGTTAAGTAATCGTTAAGCCGTTTTCGATAATCGTAAAGCCGACAAACCCGCTACGAAAGAAATAGGAACAAAATGGGGACAACAACGATGATGACGATCACCATGGTGATGCCCATGACCGACAAAGCCCTCAGAAAGATTCTGGAGAAGATCGGGGTATGATCGCGGAACTCCAACAGACGGAAATCGGGGAGTTCCCATCTGCTTGGGAAATCGACCGCGTTGATTCGGCATTCGACATTCAGCAAGGGAAACAGGTCTCAAAGCGAAATCGCGATGGTGAACATCAACGCCCATTCCTGAGGACAAAAAACGTTTTCTGGAATCGTCTCGAACTGACCGACCTAGATCAAATGCACTTCACCGATGCGGAGCAATCCCGCCTTAAACTTCGCAAGAACGATCTGCTTGTGTGTGAAGGTGGCGCGATTGGGCGAACTGCCCTTTGGGGCAACGAAGTCGAAGGATGTCTGTATCAGAACCATTTGCATCGCCTTCGCGCGAAGAGCGAGAAGGCATATCCACAATTTGGAGTGTATTGGCTTTGGTATGCCTTCGATATTGCGAAACTCTATTTCGGACGGGGCAACGTCACGACGATCCCCAACCTCTCGCAGTCGAAACTGGCGGAGTTGCCCATGGCTTTTCCTCCTCTCTCCGAGCAGGAAAAGATTGCGCACATTCTTTCGACGGTGCAGCGGGCGATTGAGGAGCAGGAACGGATTATCCGGACCACGACCGAGCTGAAAAAAGCCCTCATGCAGAAACTCTTCACCGAAGGCCTCCGCGGCGAACCCCAAAAACAAACCGAAATCGGCCCCATCCCCGAAAGCTGGGAGATTAAGACGGTCGGCGACTATTGCGACATCTTGAATGGTTTCGCATTCAAAAGTGAAGATTACGTTTCCAGCGGAGGCATTCCGAACTTCCGTGTCGTAAACATCTGCTGGGATGGAACGGTATCGATGGACGACTGCAAGTTCCTGCCTGAATCATTCGCTGATTCGCACGAGAAGTATCTGCTGAATGAAGGCGACATCCTGTTCGTCATGGTGGGAGCCACAAGGGGCAAGCTGGCTCAGATTCCCGCGTCGATTCTACCTGCTTTGATGAATCAAAACATGTGGCGAATAGTTCCGGGCAGGGAAGGAATCGATAGAGATTACCTCTTTCACCATCTGCGGAGATCTGTAGTCGGCCTGCTGCAAGAGGACGATGACCAAGCTCGCGGCTTTTTCAAGAAGTCCGATTTCAGGGACATCCCTCTCGCAATACCGACGCTTCAGGAGCAGATCGAAATAAGGACGGCGCTGGGAACGCTCGAAACGAAATTAGGCCAACACGCCGCAAGGGCCACACAACTCCAAGATCTTTTCAGCACCCTCCTTCACGAACTGATGACCGCAAAAATCCGTGTGGATAAAGTGGAGTTTTCAATGGAGGGGAATGCCGCATGAGTTCTCTGAACAGGCGTGACAAACAGGTTCTCGAGGAATTCCTTTTACGGACATGGAAAGGTCCAGAAAATATTGAGAAGCATATTTTCTTGAAATAGATTGTGAAACTAACGCCCACCATGTACTATCCGTGTATATTTGTACGTTAAGGGAGTGCAATACAATGACGGTTACATACTCGAGCCCCAAGATTGCAAAGGAAATGAGCCGGCAGTTTGGCAGCAGCGCTCAAACTGTAAAGGTTGAGATGAAGTATACAAAAGAAGTTGGACATTTCATCCATAGAGTTGAATCTGCGCAGCGCGATACAGTGGGCAGCAAACTGGTGTTTAAGTAGTTTGTACGGAACTGCTTGATGGATGCGCATCGAAGTGTTGGCCCTTCTTCTGTCAAGTACGTTGACGTTTCTAATTCTTTTTCGGCCCTCGATTTCGTCGACGATGAATTCGGGGGTAATCAAGCCGTTAAGCGTTGTTTTTCTCTCTCTCATTCTTTTAGGGGCAAAACTCTAATTATTGAAGATATCCCTTCGGCGGGCATCATAGACGAAGAGCATATCGAGTTGCTCCAGATTAATTCGGGTTATGAGTGCAAAGACTTAAAACGCCTTTCGTTTTGGCGAACGCGGATTGGCTCACCCGACGGGATCGAACACCAAACCAACGATGATTTGATTGGTTATGCAATATTGAAGTTGGATCATTTGCCTGGTAAGGCGGATAAGTGGCATATCTTTGAAGCGGCATTTAAGAAATACGAGCATGAGCACAACTGTGTCCCATGTCCCGGGAATTACAATGTTAATATCCTTGATAAGAGATTCACGGCCAAAGCCATTCTTTATTGTCAGCAGAACGGATTGAATAAAGCATGCGCTCATGTGGCGCTCCGATCCCTTCTTTCGCGTTTGATTCCCCAGCAGGATATTTCTTATAAGCAATTAAATGAGATTGCTGCCCAGTATTCAGCTTCCCCATACAGACCTGCTGACGGTTTAAATATCCAGCAAATGCAGGAAGTCTTAAAGGCATTTGGGGTTAAATATGCCGATTTGGACTACGACAAAATTTCGAAATATGATCCAGCAATACGAACTGCCATTCCTTACCAAAAATATCTTTATGCAGGGATAGAGTCTGGATGCGGGGGGTTGTTGGGTTTCAGCATGTCCGGTCCGCAAGCGAAAGATGGAAGACATATCATTCCGTTTTATGGACATACCTTCAATAAAGACACATGGGCTCCTGATGCAGACGTCAACTATTTCAACATTGGCGGTGGCGTTGGCTATATTCCAAGTGAGGTGTGGACCAGTAGTTTTCTCGGCCATGATGATAATTTTGGCCCAAATTTTTGCGTCCCCCGTCTGTACGTCAGCCCTGAGCAAGTGCAATATGTCGTTGAGCTAAAAAGGGGAAGTGCTCAATACGGAGGTATTGTTGCGGAAGCGCAGGCTCTTCAATTCTTGTATTCTCTGAATCCCCAGCTAAACCTGCAAAACGTTTGGTTGAAAAGGTTGCAGTACTGTTCTCTTCCTCATGTCCAACAAGTTGTCTTGCGCGCGATTTGCATCAGCAGAGAAGAATATATTAGTCATCTGGAAAGTTTGACTGACTGGGACAATCAGACAGAAAGCGCAAATATCATTGATGTTCTTATCAAGTACTTGCCCGAGCTTTTGTGGGTGGTTGAGGTATCTATTCCACATTTGTTCCCCGCAAATGAACATAAGCTCGGTGAAATCCTGCTGAATGCATTACAGGCGAGAGACAGCAAAAAGAGTATAGATTATAAGCTATTCATGTTGGCGAGATTTCCGGCCAAGTACTTCCTTTTGGATTCCGTTAATCAGCATGGCCCCAGTTTCCTGATGATCCCCAGCCAACTGATATCCCATACACCTGTGTTTAGAACAACTCAATAGGGTATTGGTTGAGTCTCAACGTGTTCTTGCCAATTAAAAGAAGTCGTCAGAAATGGCGAAATATGCTGAAAAATGGCCTTAAATCGTCAAAAATGGCGAAAAATGTTCAAAAAATGGCATTTTTGAGCGTTTTTTAACGTTTTTTGGCTGTTTTTGGTGATTTTTGAAGATTCTTTGCCACGGATATCCCATGCGGCAGGGCCGCAGCCAAAACAGAGATCACCATGAAGATACGAAGAGCATGAAGAAGAAACCACGGATTAAAGGGGCAAATAATTCAGGAAAACTATTCATCTTCATGATCTTCAAGTCCTTCATGGTGGAAATTCTTCTTTTGCGTCAAATAAACATTGTCGTCCCACAGGGCCGACCAGTCTGAAGCTGTTTAGTCTGAAGCGGGTTTCTTGCAAGGGGATGCTTATTTTGTTTGGCAAGTCGTCAAATATTGCGAAATAAATCCAAATATGCTTGCTATTCGCCATCTATTGCGATATAGGTGCTTTTAGAAAGGTGGATGCTATGAAGATTGATGCGTTGCAGACGGATGATGCGGTTCTGGCAGAACTGGGACAGCGCCTTGCCCGGCGGCGTATTGATATGGGTCTGACTCAGGAGGAGCTTGCCGGAGGCCGGTGTGGCCAAACGCACGCTTGAACGCATGGAGGCCGGTTCCACCGCCCAGATGAAAACGGTGCTGCGCGTTTTCCGCGTGCTGGATCTGATGCCGCGTCTGGAAAGCCTGCTTCCCGAGCGGGGACCCAGTCCGATGGAGCTTCTCAAGCAGAAGGGGAAAGCGCGTCAGCGCGCATCTTCCGGCATGGTCAGGGAGTCCGCAGAACCCTGGCACTGGGGCGATAAGAAATGAGCACGGTCGCAGAGGTCCGTTTGTGGGGAAGAACGATCGGCGCGGTCGCGCTCGAGGATGGGGCTGATTGTGCATCGTTTGAGTACGATGGCGCGTTTGCACAGAGCGGTATTGAGCTCTCTCCGCTTTGCATGCCGCTGTCCCGGAGAATATACCGGTTTCCCGAACTTTCGCGACAAACTTTTCACGGCCTGCCCGGACTGCTGGCGGATTCTGTCCCGGACCGGTTCGGCAATGCGCTGATTGATGCCTGGCTGGCCACGCAGGGCCGCACGCCCGAGTCGTTCAATGCGGTTGAGCGTTTGTGCTACACGGGATCGCGCGGCACGGGTGCGCTTGAATATTTACCAGCCATAGGGCCTGCAGCCCGGAAGTCCTCCCGCATTCGGGTTGCAAAGCTAGTAGAGCTGGCATCAGAAATTCTAACCCATCGCAGCAGCCTGCAGGTTTCGTTTCACGATAAGAGCAGAGAAACGGCATTGAAGGATATTCTGCGGGTCGGCACATCGGCGGGCGGGGCACGCGCGAAGGCGGTGATTGCCTGGAATCCGCAAACCAATGCGGTGCGCTCGGGGCAGGTCGCCGCCGGATCGGGTTTTGAATACTGGCTGATGAAGTTTGACGGTGTGAGCGGGAATCAGGACAAGGAGCTGGAGGATCCGAAAGGCTACGGCGCAATTGAATTCGCCTATTCAAAAATGGCCAAGGAAGCGGATATTGTCATGAGTCCCTGCAGACTCTTTGAGGAAAACGGCCGCCGCCATTTTATGACGAAGCGTTTTGACCGTCTGGATGGCGGGGACAAGCTGCACATGCTTTCACTGGGAGCGCTGGCTCATTTTGACATGAATCTGGCGGGGGCTTACGGCTATGAGCAGGCTCTGCAGGCGGTCAAAAAACTGGATCTGGGAATGGAGGCCGTGGAGCAGCTCTACCGGCGCATGGTTTTCAATGTGCTTGCGCGCAATCAGGATGATCATGTGAAGAATATTGCTTTTCTCATGGATCGTGAGGGGCGCTGGTCCCTGGCACCCGCCTTTGACATGACCTACAGCTATAATCCGTCAGGAAGATGGACATCCAGTCATCAGATGACTATAAACGGTAAGCGTGACGGGTTTACGCTGGATGATTTCAAGGCATGCGCGGAGGCGGCATCCATGAAGCGCGGACGGGAGAAGATGATTATCTCAGAGGTGCATAAGGCGGTGTCTCGCTGGAGAGATCTTGCGGACGAGGCCGGGGTGGATTCTGAACAGCGCGACAAAATCCAGAAAACCCTCCGTTTGGAATCTTTCAAATGAAACCCGGCGAACATAAGACCGTTCAGGCGCCGATTCTGAAGTATGCTCAGGAGATCGGCTGGACGTTTGTTCCGCGCGAGGAGGCGGAGGCTCGGAGAGGGTTTGATCCCGAGGCAGACTCGGGCGAGCGGGCAAAGAATGGATCAATGTTCTTCGATGACCTGCTGGATGCCAGGGTGCGGGAATTCAATCCGCGATATGCGGAGGCCGAAGGGGCGCTGCCGGGTCAGTTCCGGCACCTGCATGCGGACATTTACGGCAACCGCGACTTTGTGGAATACCTGCGCAACCGGGGCAAGTTCTTCGATCACGAGGAAAAGCGCGAGCGCGACCTGGTTCTGATCAATTACGACGACCCCGCGAAAAATATTTACGAAGTCACTGAGGAGTGGGCCTTTCACAACGGTCACTGCGGCACGCGGGAGGATGTCGTCTTCCTGATCAACGGCATTCCGGTGCTGGTGATCGAGTGCAAGAACGCCGGCAGGGATGAGGGCATTGCGCTGGGTATTGACCAGATCCGGCGGTATCACCGCGAGACGCCCGAGCTGTTTGTCCCGGAACAGATTTTCACGGCAACGGATGTGATCGGATTTTCTTACGGGGCAACCTGGAACACGGTGCGCCGGAACATCTTCAACTGGAAGTCCGAAGAGGTTGGGAAGCTGGAGTCGAAAATCAAAAGTTTCTGCGCCATTCCGCAGGTGCTGGCTTTTCTGAAGGATTACATTGTCTTCGCCGAAAAGGATGAGGAGCTGAACAAGTACATTCTGCGTCAGCATCAGACGGGGGCTGTGGAGAATGTGATTCAGCGCTCGCTGGATTCAAAACGCAGGCGCGGACTGGTGTGGCATACGCAGGGCAGCGGCAAGACTTTCACGATGATCAAGGCGGCAGAAAAGCTTTTTCGCGCTCCCGAGGCCGACAAGCCCACCGTCCTTCTGATGATTGACCGCAATGAACTCGAAGATCAGATGCTCAAGAATCTCGCTGCGCTCGGTCTGGGCAATCTGGAGCACGCCGGCAGCATCGCCCGGCTCAACCGGCTTCTGAAGGACGACTATCGGGGCATCATTGTGACGATGATCCACAAATTCCGCGATATGCCGGCGGATATTAATACCCGCGAGAATATTTACGTGCTCATTGACGAAGCCCACCGCACAACCGGCGGCGATCTTGGCAATTTCCTGATGGCCGGCCTGCCGAATGCCACATTCATCGGATTCACCGGCACGCCGGTGGATAAGACCGTCTACGGCAGGGGCACCTTCAAAACCTTTGGATGCGAGGACGACAAGGGCTACCTGCACAAGTATTCCATCGCCGACAGCATCGAGGACGGCACGACGCTTCCGCTGTATTACCAGCTTGCGCCCAGCGAAATGCTCGTTCCGCATGAGACGCTGGACAAGGAGTTTCTCTCCCTCGCCGAAGCCGAGGGGGTGGCCGATATTGAAGAGCTGAACAAGATTCTAGAGCGTGCGGTGAACCTGAAGAATTTCCTCAAGGGCCGGGACCGGATTCACAAGGTGGCACAGTTCGTCGCCAAGCACTATCGGGAGAATGTCGAACCGCTGGGTTACAAGGCCTTTCTCGTCGGCGTGGACCGCGAAGCCTGCGCCCGCTACAAACACGCCCTTGATCAGTTCCTGCCGCCCGAGTATTCCGAGGTCGTCTACACCGGCAGCAATAACGATTCCGCCCTGCTGAAGGAATTCCATCTCGACCCCAAGAAGGAGCGGCAGATCCGCAAAAGCTTCGGAAAGCTTGACCAGCAGCCGAAGATTCTGATCGTCACCGAGAAACTCCTCACCGGCTTCGACGCACCCGTGCTTTATGCCATGTATCTCGACAAGCCGATGCGCGACCACACCCTGCTTCAGGCGATCGCGCGAGTGAACCGGCCTTACGAGAACGAGACGCAGGAGATGGTGAAGCCCCACGGCTTCGTCCTCGATTTTGTCGGAATCTTTGACAAGCTCGAAAAGGCCCTTGCCTTCGACAGCGATGAAATCAATGCCATTGTCAAGGATCTGAAGCTCCTGAAGGTGCTTTTCAAAAACAAGATGGAGTCCAAAGCTCCCGAATATCTCGACCTGATCAAACGCAATTTCAACGACAAGGACGTGGATATTCTCATTGAGCATTTCCGCGATCCGGAGCGCCGCAAGGAGTTCTTCAAGGAATACAAGGAGATAGAGATGCTCTATGAGATCATCTCGCCCGATGCCTTCTTGAGGCCATACATTGACGACTACGCAACGTTGTCGGCCATCTTCAACGTTGTTCGCAAGTCCTATGCCCGGACAGTTCCCGTTGACCGCGATTTCCAGCGCAAGACAAATGAACTGGTTCAGAAGCATATCGGCACCGCCTATGCCCAGCCCGTCACAGAAGCTCTCAAGATCAATGAAGATACCGTCAGGTATATCGCCGCCAATAAAGGAGGCGACAACAGCAAGGTTATCAACCTGATAAAAAGCATCGAGAAAGCCGCGGAAGAGCAAAAAAACGATCCCTATCTGATTGCCATGGCTGAGCGCGCCCGTATTGTTCAGGAGGCTTTTGAGGGCCGGCAGGCCACGACGGCGGAGACGCTGGCCAGACTGCTCCGAGAGGTGGAGGCGAATGAAACGCGCAAAACGGAGCAGGCCGCAAAGGGTTTTGACGGGCTGACCTTCTTCATCTACCGCATGCTGGAGGACGCACAGGTCAGCGCGGCCGAGACTGTCAGCCGGAAGATTCGGGACGCCTTTATCGAAATGCCGAATTGGAAACGAAGCGAAAACGAGCTTCGGGAACTGCGCAAAAAAGTCACTTTTGCCATCTTTGCGCAGTGCGATGATCTGGATAAAGTCACCGCGCTCGTGAACAGCATGTTTCGTGTCCTGGAAAAGGCTGACCGGATTTGATGTATGGGAAATCCAGATAAAAAATCAGCGTTCAAGGAGCGGGTCGGCTATTGGGCTGATAAACTCGACGTGAAGGTTGTCTGGCTGGGGGTGCGGCCGATGCGCAGCAAATGGGCCTCATGCTCCACCAGCGGACATTTGAATTTCAACAGTGAACTGATCGGGCTGAAATCGGACCTCTGGGATTATGTCATCGTTCATGAACTGCTTCATTTTTTCGTTCCTAATCACGGCAAACTCTGGAAAAGCCTCATGCGTGTCCATCTGGGCGACTATGAGCGGCTCGATGCGGAATTGCGCCGAGGGATTGCTCGGGCTTAATGCCGCCGTGCTGAAGCATACAAGACACTGTTTGGCCCCCTGTTTGTGCAGTTTCCCGGCGTTTGCGTTAACTGCAGCACAAGCAGCGAAATATATTAGCTTTGTGTTATGGCCGTTTCTGATGTTTAAATACATAGGGAACCATGAATGGAGAAAAACACAAAATAGGTCTGCTGGGGGGATCATTTAATCCCGTCCATATGGGGCATCTGATCCTTGCGCAGGATGCGATGGAGCGGGCGGAACTGGACGAGATGATTTTCATCCCGTGCGCCACGCCCGCCCACAAGGATCCCGGGTCGCTGATCAGTTTTGAGCACCGCTTCCGCATGCTGGAACTGGCGGTGGAGGATAATCCCGATTTCAGCGTGTCGAATGTCGAGAAACGGCGCGACGGGATCTCCTACACAATCGACACCATCCGGCTGCTGAAACAGAGTCATCCGGATGCCGATTTCAGTTTCATCATCGGGTCCGATTCGCTTCCGGAACTGCAGACGTGGATGAAGATCTACGAGCTGCTGGAGGAATGCCGGTTTGTGATCATGGCCCGGCCCGGATTCCGGGCGGCCGAGATGACCAGGGAACGGATCAATCTGCGCGATCCCTGGCCGGAGCGGCTGCAGAAGCAGGTGATCACCGGCCACGAGATCGATATCTCCTCGACCGACGTGCGGATGCGGGTGGCGGAGGGCATGAGCATTCGTTATCTTGTGCCGCCGCCGGTGGAAATGTATATTTGCGAGCACAATTTGTTTCAAACATAGGAGCGCATATTATTAAGGCATTGGAATTCATGGAGACGGCCTGCGAGGCGCTGCTCTCCAAAAAAGGTGAAGATCTGAAGGTGCTGGATGTCCGGGGGCTTTCCAGCATTACAGATTACTGCGTGATTGTGACCGGCGGCAGCGCCCCGCAGCTCAAGGCGCTCTGCAACGAACTGGAAAAGGCGGTGAAAACCGCTCACGGCGTCACCGTCAGTTTCCGCGCGGGAAGTCCCGAAAGCGGCTGGATGCTGGTGGACTATTTCGACGCAGTGTTCCATGTGTTCAGCCGGGAGAAGCGCGAATACTACGATCTGGAGCGGCTCTGGAGCGATGCGCCGCGCCTGAAGAAGTTTGAAGGCTGACTCCTCCCCAAAGGCATTCCGCAAATGCGCGCATGACATGAACATCGGCGATTTCAAGATTCTTAAAAAAGACAGCCGGACGAAGGCCCGCCGCGGACGCCTGATGACGGCGCACGGCCCGGTGGAAACCCCCGTTTTCATGCCGGTGGGCACACAGGCCACCGTCAAGGCCATGTCGCCGCAGGAGATGGAGTCGCTGGGATGCAAAATACTGCTCGGCAATACTTATCACCTCAATCTCCGGCCCGGCATGGACATCATGGAAAAATGCGGCGGCCTCCACAAGTTCATGGGCTGGAACGGGGCCATCCTGACGGACAGCGGCGGCTATCAGGTGTTCAGCCTCACCGATCTCCGCAAAATCACGAAAGAAGGCGTGGAATTCCAGTCGCATGTGGACGGCGCCCGTCACTTCCTGGGTCCGCGCGAGGCCATGCGCATTGAGCGCATTCTGGGTTCCGACATCGCAATGGTGCTGGATGAGTGCATCCCGTATCCCTGCGAAAAGGACTATGCCGCAAAATCAGTTGCCCGCACGATTGAATGGGCGAAAATCTGCCGCGATGAGCCGCATGCGGAAGGCCAGCTCGTGTTCGGCATCGTGCAGGGCGGAATTTATCCCGACCTGCGCGAGCGCTGCGGACAGGAGCTGGTGAAGATCGGCTTCAACGGCTATGCCATCGGCGGCGTCAGCGTCGGCGAGCCGGAAGATGTGATGATCCAGGGCGTGGAGCAGGGGATTGCGGCCCTGCCCGAGGACAAGCCCCGCTATCTGATGGGCGTGGGCGTCTGGACCCAGCTGGTGGAGTCCGTCGCGCGCGGCGTGGACATGTTCGACTGCGTCATGCCC
>Ga0116144_10004004_pt1 | contig 14241 bp, 12 predicted proteins | sample AD_UKC035_MetaG_FD_89746 | JGI IMG/M metagenome (GOLD analysis project Ga0116144, IMG submission 89746) | Active sludge microbial communities of municipal wastewater-treating anaerobic digesters from USA - AD_UKC035_MetaG | ecosystem: Engineered > Bioreactor > Anaerobic > Digestate | place: USA... | reverse complement strand
TCTTTGAGCGATAAAGGAATTGACGTGTTATTGATATCTTGCGATGTTAAACCAAAATGCACAAATTCCAAATAAGCATCCAAGCCCAATTGTTGCATTTTATCTTTTAGGAAATATTCCACCGCTTTCACGTCATGATTGGTGGTTTTCTCCGTATTTTTTATCCACAAAGCATCGTTTTCAGAAAAATTAGTTACAATTTCTCGCAATTGCGCAAACTTATCTTTTGGAAAGTTTTTTAACGGCTCAATTCCCGATTCAACCAAGGCAATTAAGTATTCTACCTCCACAATTACGCGGTATTTTATCAATCCAAATTCAGAAAAATACGGTTGTAATTCGGTAGTTTTATCGTGGTAACGTCCATCAATAGGAGAAATTGCCGTTAAATTATTTAATTCCATACTGTTATAAGTTTTAAAATCTGTTTTTCTGTTGTCAAAAAAAGTAAGCTACAAAGATAGTAAATTATCGCAAATAAAAGCAAGCCTAAATTGAAATCTAAAGCAAGCTGGAAATACAAAAAAAATGAGTTAACTTTACACTATGAAATTACACGTAGCTCATTTTACATTTAATCCTTTTCAGGAAAATACATACCTTGTTTATGCCGATAATGGCGATGCCGTAGTTATTGACCCGGGATGCTATGAAAAACACGAGGAACAAGCGTTGGATGCCTTCATTTCTACCAACAATCTCACTGTTTTGGCAGTTTTGAACACACACGCACATATTGATCACGTGTTGGGAAATGCACATGTTATAGACAAATACAAAGTGGATTATTCCTTGCATCCGCTTGATAATTCAACATTAAATGCGGTGACCAATTATGCTCACGTTTATGGTTTTCCGAATTACAAAACATCTCCACAACCAACCAAAGAATTGAAACATGGAGAAACCTTAACTTTTGGAGCTATTTCATTTGACGTGTTTTTTACGCCTGGACATGCACCTGGACACGTTGTTTTTTACAACAAGGAAAACAATTTTGTAATCAATGGCGATGTGTTGTTTCAAGGTAGTTTTGGTCGTGTGGATTTGCCTGGTGGTGATTTGGAAACACTGAAAACTTCTATTTTTGAAACCATGTTTCAGCTTCCCGAAGAAACAGTTGTTTATTGTGGACATGGGCCTGCAACTACGATAGGAAAAGAAAAACAGACCAATTATATTTTGAATTTTTAAGGTGCGCATTGCCATAAATACACGGATGTTGCTTCCAAAAATGGAAGGTTTTGGTTGGTACACCTATGAAATTTCCAAACGATTGGTAGAAAATCATCCAGAACATCAATTTTTCTTCTTTTTTGACCGTCCGTGTGATCCTCGATATGTGTTTGCAAAGAATGTAACACCTGTTGTTTTGCGCCCACCTGCACGTCATCCCATCTTATTTTATATTTGGTTTGAATGGGCTGTGAAAAAGGCATTGAAGAAATACAAAATTGATTTGTTTTTTTCACCCGACGGCTATTTATCTTTGAGTTCCAATGTTCCACAAATTGGTGTGATTCACGATTTGAATTTTGAACACAACCCGCAAGATTTACCCAAAAGTGCGCTGGTTTATTTGAAACATTTTTTTCCAAAATTTGCTCAAAAGGCAACGCAAATTATTACTGTTTCTGAATATTCCAAAAACGATATTGTGCAACTTTATGGCATTGAACCACAAAAAATTCATGCTATTTGGAACGGCGCATCGGAAAAATACCACCCACTAACGACAGAACAACAACAAGCTGTTCGTTTAAAATACACACAAGGTGCACACTATTTTTTATACGTTGGTTCCATTCATCCACGAAAAAATCTCAAACGTTTGGTTGAAGCTTTTGTACGATTCAAAAAGCAAACGCAATCGCCTACAAAATTGGTGATTGTTGGAGCAGCATTGTGGAGCAACGAGTCGTTTTCTTCGTTAATTCCAACCGAATTGCAACAAGAAATTGTTTTTACAGGACATTTAGCCCTTGAGGAATTGACCCAAATTGTGGGTGCTGCTAAATTATTGACCTACATCCCCTATTTCGAAGGATTTGGAATTCCGTTGGTAGAAGCCATGAAATGTGGCGTTCCGTTGTTATCGGGCAATTTAACGTCGCTTCCAGAAGTTGCAGGCAATGCGGCAGAATATTGCAACCCTTTTGATGTGGATGAAATCACACAAAAACTGGTAGATTTAGACCAAAACACGCATCGTTTGACAGAATTGAGTCAATTAAGTTTGGAACGTGCTTCGCAATTTAGTTGGGACAAAGCCGCTGTGGAAGTTGCACGTGTTTTAGGGCTATAAAAAAAGCTGTCCAATAAATAGACAGCTTTTACAGTTCCGTTTTCAGGTGTTTTATTCAAATTTTTCTTTTACCACTTGATAAATTTCGTAGGTAGTTTTATCATACACATAAATCAACAAGTGCATATTGGCTGCATTAAAATGTTCGCTACCATCCAACATAATCTCGTTGGGAACAACAAAACTATAATTCAAATAATACTTGCCATTATCATCTTTAAGAGCATCTGTCAACGTAGTTCCCCACAACGTATTTCCAACATTTCCTCTGTGAATATCGCGATGTACATAGTTGGGTGTATAAGTTCCATTAACATTTTGAGGTGCTACCAAACTATCTTGGTGCAACACTGCAATCATTCCTAAATTGGTCAATGCATTATCCAATACCTCAACCTCTGTATGCAAAAATGCACCTTTGGTTTGAGCATAATAATTCACCTTTGATTTAATTTTTACTTTCAACGTTGTTGCCAAAGCAGAATTTACTTGATTAGCCAAAATTCCCGGAGGATAAAACATTTCTGTTCCACCACTTACCACTATGCGGCTGGTGCTCACACTTGGATTACCAAAGAAACCACTTGTAGCTAAACCTCCAAAAAACTTACCAGTTTCCAACCCCATTTCGTTGGTAAAATCAACTGGATATTGTGAATTGGTTGCTTGAAAACCTGTAATTCCTGTAGGAGAAGCATGAATAGAACTCACAAAAACACGATCGGGATATTGCGTATGCAATGCATGAGCGGCAACTGCTGCATCTGGACAATATTGGCAATTGTGTCCCGTAAAATCATCTATCAAAATATTGCGGTTTGATGACGCTGTTATAGTATCAAAATTAGGCCATTGTGTGTTTAAGTAGGTTTGCCAATCGCCAGGATACAACGCAACATTCAAATCGGTATCGTAATCACTGGGCTCATAGATTTTTTTTACTTTATCACAGCTTGTTGAAAATGCTAACACCAAGGTTGCAATTCCAAAATATTTTATCATTCGTTTCATAATTGTTGCTTTATTTCAATTAAAAACTATGTGTTACCGACAAAGTCAACCCGTTGGATGCAGGCACATAACGACAAACACCACCAACACAGAACATACCAGCACGTTGACGACCATAACCAACAGAAACACGTGTTGGTCCCGTTACATACGCCACTGTGATATACGGGTGGTGTGCGCGTGAACTCTTTTTAGGATTCCCAAAATTATATTGATCCATCACATTTATCATCCAATGAGAATTAATGGCATACTCTACCATCAAGGTTGCCCAATCACCATGATCGGTTGGTTTTGCACCTTTTGTGTTAAACGGCACACGGTTGTTCAAAGAATCGATGCGGTTTACCAACATTACTTGTAATTCTGCTCGCAACGACGATTGTTTTTTAAACTTATACAAGAATTCAAAAACAAATGTATTGGAGCGAATTACCCCCGGTTGCTTGGTTACTGCAGCAACATTATTGTTCAACGCTAAATGGAAATAGCTCAAGGAAGCACTGAAATTCTTAGTAAACTTACGGTAAATACTTGCATTGATATCCAACCAATACAAAGAATCACTCATTCTAAATGGAGAGGTTGAATAGGCAACTCCTGTTGAATCTCCCGGATAGTTAAGATTTGGAGTTCGTTTTGGTCTGAACGCTGTAGAGGCATTCAAACTGATGGTTGTTCCATATTTTCCTCCAATTTTACTTCCTTTTGGAATGGTATAAACGATATCACCTTGAAATGCTACCTCACCAGTTGGTTGCGTTGCATAGGGATACAAAGAAGCAACTAAGTTATAGGTATGTGTTTTATTCAATGCTGGCAAATAATTGATTAAACCTACTTGCAATACTTTAGTGCGATCGGAACGAAAACTCATATTATCTACCGATTTGGCAGAAAATAAAATCCCTAATCCTTTGCGGGAATACCCAGCATTGATAACCGTAGCAAAACCAGGATTGTAAATAAAACCATTGTCTTGTGAGGGGTCTTGACCTTTTACTACATATTCTCCATTCAACGTAAAACCTTTGTAGTTCAACGCCATTCTACCACCATAGGTAGCCACGTTTTGAGGTAAAATCAACAAATCATCGTTGTCTTCTTGGAATTTACTTACAAACGAACCACCAATCATGAAATCCACTTCTTTTTCGGCAATTTTTGGAAAGATTTGACTCAAATTAAATTCGGCATCTCCCCCTCTAACAACACCGCTACTGTGTGTAATTCCACCATTGAATCCCAATCGCTGCAATCCATAAACACCTTTTACAACAATACCGCGAAAAGGCATTAGTTTTACACGCACACCATCCAACATGTTGTCATAACCTAACGCTCTGTCTTCGTAGGCACGCAAAGTTAAACCAGCACCAAATTGTTCGTAAAAGTTACCAACCGTTGCATCAATAAAATGATTAGCATAGCCAACATAACGCATTCCTAAACCAGTTCCTTGAAAATTGGTTGGATAACCTTGTATGCGTGGCAAGTACGACTCAAAACGCAATCCTCCTCTAAAATTTCCGTGTGTGTAATACACGTTCATGTAGGAATTCAACAACGCTTTTGAAGGCGGTTGTGTAGCTCCAATTAACGAATCCTTGTTCAAATATTGAAAAGTCGTTTCTAAATTACCTGTAAAATTCCCCCTTTCTAATTGAGAATATGTTGTAGTACTTAAGAGTAATAAAGAACAAATAATAGAAAGTTTTCTCATTTAAAATTGATTTATTTTTGTTTCAATTTCACCAATTCTTGGTACAACAAATCTTCGTCGCCTGGTGTATAATTGTTGTGTGAGTAAACGATTACGCCGTCTTTATCAACTAAAAATGTATGAGGTACGTTGTTTACACCCATCGCGCGTTTAAAATCGCTGTTTGGGTCCATCACCACTAAATAATCCCATGCTCTACCATTTACATAAGTAGGCACTTGACCTTTTGTTTTTTCATCATCAATAGAAACGGCAACCAAGGTAACACCAAATTCATCTTTCCAATCGTCATACACATCACTAATGGTGTTTAACTCGCGTTTACATGGTGCGCACCAAGTAGCCCAAAAGCTAATAATTACTGGTCCATTAGCAGTTAGTTCACTTGTGTTAACCAACTCACCTGTCATTGTTTTTAACTGAACAACAGGCAATTTTTTGTCCTTGTTAGACTCGTGCTTTTCTTGAGAAAAAGAAGAAAAAACAACAGCACAAGCAATAAACAATAATCCAATTTTTTTCATTTTTTTGAGATTTTATAGTTTCATTTAGCTCTGGCAAACACCTTGCCAATAACTCCAAAGATAGAATAGAATTTTTACACTTTATCGTTTTATTTTAGAAAATTCTAACACCCTCTTTTGGAATCCTAAAATGAGACAACACTAAAATTTTGTTAAATCAGCAAATAATCATTTGATTTTTTTTGTATTTTTACGAAATAGTTTTGGATAGATTTTTGCTATTCAACTTTTAAAACAACACAAATTGATATGAAAAAAATATTACTTTTTGGATTTGGATTAATGACTTGGGCTGCTTTTGCACAAGTGGAGATAAGAAACGTTGGTGAAACTACCAATTTAGACGGACAAACATTAACAGTTACTATTCCTACCTCTGAAGTGGATCCAAGTGATGAATATGCGTATTGGGCGCATACTAAATTTCACGTTTACAATTTAAGTGGTGGTGATTTGCAAATGCGTTTAAGACGTGATGTTGTTACAGCTGCAACAGATTGGGTAGATCAGATTTGCTGGCCTCCTACATGTTTCCCAACTAATCAAGTAGCAACGTATTTAACGCCTCATAGTAACCCTTCAAACCCAGCTCCTATAGTATATGATGGTGGAACAACTACTGATAAAAACAGTGGTTCTCCAGCAGAAATAAAACCTCAAATTTATCCAAAACACCCAGGAAGCACTGCAACTTACAAATATACGGTTGTAGATGTTAACAACGCTACAGAATATGCTTCTGTTACCGTAATCTACAATTATATTGATGATGCAAGTGTAAAAGCTGTAAAAAACACAGAAATTACGTTTTCTCCCAACCCAGCTTCTGATGCTGTAACCATTCAAGCGGAGGCAATCACCAATGGAACCATTCAAATTGTGGATGTGTTAGGAAATGTGGTGTACACAAGCAATTTCTCTGGAACTAAAAAAATCAATACTTCTGATATGAAAAATGGTGTTTACATTGTTTCTATTCAAGGAGATAACGCAAAAGGAATTACAAAAAAATTGGTTGTAAGACATTAATAAGACACAACCTGCAATTATTTTAGACCGCTTTTTTGAAAGGCGGTCTTTTTTTTGAATTTTATACTTACATTTGGGCTACTTATTGAAATGAAAGAATTGAACAATCACTATACCATTGCACTTAAAGCGTCCGTTCTAGCAGCAGACGAAATAATGCGTGTGTATCATACTTCGTTTCAAAAAGAACTTAAATCAGATGGATCGCCTGTTACTGAGGCCGACAAACGAGCTTCTGCAATAATCACCAAAGAATTAAAGCAAACAGAAATTCCAATTATCAGCGAAGAAGAACTGAAGGAAAATTTTGAAATTCGTCAGAGCTGGAAAACGGTTTGGATTGTAGATCCGCTAGATGGAACCAAGGAATTCATTAAACAAAATGATGAATTTGCAGTAAACATTGCATTGGTTGAAAACGGTAATCCTGTTTTTGGATTAATTGCAAGTCCCGTTGAACAAACAATTTTATTTGGAGGAAAAGAAATTGGGTGTTTTATTGCACCATTTAATGCTATTGATTCGCCTAACAATTGGACAAAATTAACTGCCAAAGAGTTGAACAATCCTGTAGTATTAACCAGTTCGCGCACACCTAATTTTGAGTTATTTTCTCCTCTAATTGAGGAAATCAAAAGTAAAAAAGACATCGATTTTATCAAAAAAGGATCAGCCTTGAAGTTTTTTGACCTCGCACAAGGATGGGCAGATGTTTACCCACGCTTTGCACCAACTATGGAATGGGATATAGCTGCTGGTCAAGCAATTTTAGAAGCGTTGGGAGGTAAAGTGCTTGACGTGAATACTGGAAAACCGCTAACCTACAACAAAGAATCGTTGTACAATCCGCATTTTATTGCAAAAACAAAAGCGTTTATTAATTGTTTTGGAGAATGATGAAGCGGTTAAAAAATAGCATCGCTCTTGGTATTGCCATTTGTTGGACTTTTGCTCTATTGGCTCAACAAAACAACATTCCGCTAAATCCTTTTTACAAAGATCGTTTGTATTATTCCACCTCTAAAATGGAAGGCTATACAGGCAATAGCTTCTTTCCTGTAAGCGAAGGACAGTATGATTTGCACACCAAAATTCAAGATACTTCTAAACAATATTATTTGGTAACCGAACATTTATTCAAAAAGCATTTCTTGGAATTTAAAGGTAAAAATTACTACCTCACCATTTCACCAGTATTTGATGTATCAATGGGAAAAGATTTTGCCGATACCGTAAAACGTTGGTTATTTCAAAACACCAAAGGTTTTCATATTGAAGGCGATTTATTCAAAAACTTTTCGTTTTCTACCAGTTTTTACGAAAATCAATCGCGCAATCCCATCTACCAAAAAAATTATTTCAATGCCATTGGTGAGTCGTATGTAAAAACATCTGATTCCACTTATTTTACCCAAAATGCTGTTGTGCCGGGGCTTGGACGAACAAAACCTTTCAAAGTGGATGGTTTTGATTATGCGTTTGCTATGGGTGAAATCATATATCGACCATTTAAAGTATTGACACTTTCGGCAGGAAATACCCGAAAATTTGTGGGCGATGGCTACCGTTCACTGTTGCTTTCTGACAATAGTTTTAGCGCACCATTTTTTCAAGCCAATTATCGTTTTCATCCACGATGGGAGTTTGTTTACATGCGTAGTAAATTGCTCAACATGTTGCGTCGACCTGCCAGTACAACGGTTGAAAGCTATTACGACCCGAAAATTTTAGCGGTGAATTACCTTTCGTTTAAAGCCACCAAAACATTAACCATCTCGCTTTTTGAAGGAACAATTTATTCAAAAGGTGATTCAGTGGTTTCCAAACATGCTTCGCCGTGGATGTATAACCCTATTCCAGGACTTGGTGCCTTTGTTGTGAAAGAAAAAGAAGCCAATTCAATTTTAGGATTAAACATTGGCTACACCATTGTTTCAGAACTTAGAATGTATGCACAAGTTGCATGGAATCCACGTCACAAGGGATATGGCGCACAATTAGGTTTTAGAATTTCAGAACCTGGGCATGTTAAAAACCTCTTTTTACAGTTGGAAGGAAACTATGCTTCTACTAATTTATACCGTTCTTCCAATCCGCGGTTAAACTACAGCCATTTCAATCTTCCATTGGCACATACCAAAGGTGAAGGTTTTGCAGAAATTATACTGAGAGCTAATTACGAAATCAAACGGGTTTATTTTGATGTAAAAGCTATTTATTACAACGTTGATAAATATTCACCTACTTCGCATTTAGCCTTGTATGACAAAGGCTCGCTTCATTATGGAAGCACTTTTTACACCAGCGTAGAAACAGGTTATCGTTTTAATAAAAAAATGAATTTTTCGGTATTTATTAATTATTTATTCCGAAAAGACAACACAGCATCTCCTCAATTAACCAATGTATTTGGAATTGGGATGCGAACAGGTTTAATCAATAGCTACACTGATTTTTGAAAACACTAGGCATACATATCGTTTTTGTTTTGTTGACCACAATCGTTTGGGGACAATATGGCACTGGGTCAATATACGAAGAATTGCCTCAAGACAGTGTGGCCAAACCTTCGGTTGAAGTACATACAAGCATACTTCCGGCAGCACGTCAATACACTTTTGCTTCGTGGAAAAAAAACGATAGCATCCGCAAAAATTATTACTTCATTGCGCCAGCTGTTGATATCAATGGTGGATATGCAAAACAAATGGCTTATCGCACTGGTTTGGGATTAAATTTTCATGCGCAAGTTGGAAAATGGGCATTTAAAATTGGAGCATTTGGTGGTATTGGTTCTGTAGATTCTCTTTTCAACACACCTGCATTTTATTACGAGCGTAAAGGCAAAAACTACTATTATGCCGACATTCGCGGTCGCGTGAGCTATACACCGAATGAAATTTTTAGTTTTCATGTTGGGTTGGACAATAATTTTATTGGAGAAGGAAGTCGCTCTTTGTTTCTTAGCGATTACGGCGCACCTCATCCATTTGCCCAAGTGAAAGCAAAATTTTGGCGTGTTGAATACGATCTTTTTTATCAATTCATGCGTGAGCACTCATCAAAAGGATGGCGATCTAAGTTTGCAACTACGCACCACATTAGTTTAAACGCTACTAAATGGCTCAACTTCGGATTGTTTGAAACGGTGCTTTTTCAACCCAAAGACACCTTGCTCAACCGTGGTTATGAAGCCGAATATTTGAACCCGCTTGTGTTTTTCCGTCCACAAGAATACGCCATTGGTAGTGCCGACAACATACTTTTAGGAGTTTCAATGAATGCACGATACAAAGGACATGTTTTTTATTTTCAATTCCTTTTGGACGAGTTCAGCTTGAAAGAAATTAAGAACAATCCATCGTGGTGGGCAAATAAATATGGTGCACAATTTGGTTTCAAAGGCCGATTTAACACCAAAATTGGACCGTTTTTCTATCGTGCAGAATACAATTTCATGCGTCCCTACACTTATGCACACCTCAACGAAATGCAGGCTTATGGCAATCAGGGACATGTGTTGGCGCATCCATTGGGAGGTAATTTCCACGAATTGGTAGCCGAATTAAAATGGCAAAAAGGAAAATACATGGCTAAATTTTTCACGACCTATCGTTTAAAAGGCGAAGACAAAGATGGATTTAGTTATGGTGGCGATATTTACATGCCTTATACGCTTCGTCCGAGTGAATATGGACATAAAATTGGGCAAGGTGCAGGCAAAAACGTAAGTAAAACCATACTAACGTTTGATTACGAAGTGTGGAAAGCCGGACAAATACACGTGTTTTTTGAAAATCACTTATGGATTCAAGCCAACAAAATGCAAGTAACTTATATTCCAGTGATTGGTATTCGCAGCCAGTTGTGGAACGACTATCGCAATTATTAAACAAAGTTTATATGGAATAATTGGCAATAAAATCGTGTACCAAATAAGCCAATGTTTTTCCAACTATTTTTTCATCATCGGAAGTTATTGGAGCTCCCTCGGGTAAATGCACATAAGCAACTTGGCGTCCAGAACGGGCAATTTTTGTGAGGTATTTGCGTGCTTGTTCCACTTCCAATCCACTTGGTGTAAAAGCAGAAGACGGCATATTTTTCATACAATCCAAATCCAATTCAACACCCAAAACTTCGTCGTTTTTTTCCAATACATCGAGCAAATCCACGGTTAATTTTTCAGGAGCAAGCAAGTATTCTTCAAAAAAAGAATAAAAGAATTGTTGTTCATCCAAATAACTTAACATGTTTTCACCATTGTAGGCTTTGTGCAAGCCCAACACCGAATAGGTGGTTAAAAAACCATTTTCTTGTGCATACGAAAACGAGTTTCCACTATGACGCCCTTCCAAACGGCGACAATCGGCATGAGGATCCAAATTTATCACTTCCAACGATTTTGCTTTTGCCTTGTTATAGGCCGCAATGAGCGCATAAGCATTGTTGTGTCCACCACCAATCAAAATCGGAATTTGATTATTTTGATAGAGCGGTGTTAATAGTTGAATGAGCATGTTATCCAATTCATCCACCAATAGTTTTCCTTCTTCAACCGTTGAGAAAAAAGTAGTTTGCTTCACAAATCCACCAATAGCAATTATATCTCCACTTAAAAAACGGTTGGATTGCATGTTTACAAAGCGGGATAAAAATGCTGGAAAAGCGTTGGTTGCGCCAGGTTTACCTAAATTAGCTTGCGGACCAATATCTTCTTGCACGCCAATGAGCACAAACTTAGCCGTTGAATTTAATCCAACTTGAAGTTTTTCACCCAATTTTGTTTCTCCTGCTCTAGTTGCTGTTAATTCAGACAAAAAAGCAGAGGTATAAGGAACAAATTCAAAATTAGTGGAAGTCATACGCTATATTTTTCAAGTAATTTAAGAAATAAATCTGGTGCTTTTATGGGGCGCATGGTGTTTTTTGCTACAAAAACAAGTGTTGTTGATGCTTTGACAATTAACGTTCCTTGGTCGTTGTGTATTTCATAATCAAATTGGAGGCGTGCGCCTTTAACTGCAACAATAGATGTAGTAATGGTTAATTCATCGTCGTATTTAGCAGGGGCAAAATAATTGGTTGAAAACTCAGAAACGGGCAACATAATACCTTGTTCTTCCAATTCACGGTAACTCATCCCAACACTTCGCATAGCCTCGACCCTACCCACTTCAAAATACTGAGCATAATTACCATAATAGACATATCCCATTTGATCCGTTTCGGCGTATCGCACCCGTAATTTTGTTGTATTTTTAAAGGAAAACTCCATAATGTGTAATAAATATCAATTTTAAAAAAGAAATCAATTGCTTGAGTGGAAAAAAAACATATATTTGAAGAATGGATTGTTAATAATTGCATTCACAAAATATTTTTTACTTTTTTATTTTTTAACAAAACACTGAAAAACACCATTAACACAAAGGAAACAAATCAATTAAAAAATTACAATTGTATTACAAGTAAAAAAAACGATAAAGTCAATAGCAAATCCATTTTTTTTTAAACTTTTTTATGTAAATATTTGTAGCACTAAAAAAAGAATTAATCACACAATTGCTGAATACAATTGATAAAAATATAAATGTTTAACCATAACTAACTAAAGACGCTCAATGAATAATACACATGCTGCCGTTTGGGAATCTTGTTTGAAAGTCATCAAGGACAATGTATCACTGCAAGCATATAGAACATGGTTTGATCCTATCATTCCTGTGAAGCTTGAAAATAGTGTACTTACGATCCAGGTGCCTTCACATTTTTTCTACGAATGGTTAGAAGAAAACTACATTACTTTATTGAAAAAAGTTATTCACAAAGAATTGGGAAGCGAGGGACGTTTGGAGTACAGTATTATTATGGAAAATAATTCTACTAATTCAACTCCATACACCGTAAAATTACCCGCTTTGAACAAAAAAACACTTAAAAATGCGCCTGTAACCATGCCATTAAGTGTTGGAGAAAATCAAATCAGAAATCCATTTGTTATTCCAGGATTAAAGAAAATTCATGTTGAATCGAACTTAAATCCTGCATGTTCATTTGATAATTTTATTGAAGGAGATTGCAACCGCTTGGCAAGAGCGTCGGGTTATGCTGTTGCAAATAAACCTGGTGGCACAGCATTTAATCCACTTTTAATTTATGGTGGTGTTGGATTGGGAAAAACACACTTGGCACATGCCATTGGTATTGAAATTAAAAATCAATTCCCTAACAAAACTGTTCTTTATGTTGGTTCAGAAAAATTTGCTCACCAATTTATTGATGCGTTAGGAAATAACACAACCAATGATTTCATTCATTTTTATCAAATGATTGATGTATTAATCATTGATGATGTGCAATTTTTCTCAGGAAAAGAAAAAACACAAGATGTTTTCTTCCATATTTTCAATCACTTACACCAAAACGGCAAGCAAATCATTCTTACATCTGATAAACCGCCGGTAGAAATGCAAAACATGGAGCAACGTTTGCTTTCGCGTTTCAAATGGGGATTGTCGGCTGATTTGAGTACACCAGACTTGGAAACTCGCATTGCCATTTTGGAAAAGAAAATGTATGGAAACGGCATCGAATTACCACGTGAAGTAGTAGAATACTTAGCCTATTCTATCAACACCAACGTTAGAGAAATGGAAGGTGCTTTAAACACATTGTTGGCCCAAGCATCGTTGAATAGAAAAGCTATTACATTGGAGTTGGCAAAACAAATGGTGGACAAGTTTGTGAAAAACACTGCACGTGAAGTTTCTATTGAATACATCCAAAAAATTGTTTGCGACTATTTCGACATGCCAATTGAAATGTTGAAATCTAAAACAAGAAAACGCGAAGTGGTTCAAGCTCGCCAAATTGCGATGTATTTCTCTAAGAAAATGACAAAATCATCGTTGGCAAACATTGGTGCAAACTGCGGTGGAAAAGACCACGCAACTGTATTGCACGCATGCAGAACGGTAATTAACTTGGCTGAAACCGATAAGCAATTTAAAGCTTACTTAGAAGATTTAGAAAAGAAATTAACCATTCAATAATTTATTATGGATCAACCTGTTACTATCATTGGAAGTATGTTTGGCAACATCTTTTGGATTTTTATTGGTGCGCTTTTAATTTTCAAGAGTTTCATTATTGTTAAAGAACAAACTGCAGTTGTCATCGAACGATTGGGTAAGTTTAACCGCATTGCCAACTCTGGTTTTGGAATTATCATTCCTTTCATTGATAGAAAAGCTGGATTGGTTAATTTGCGTGTGCAACAATTGGACGTTGAAATTGAAACAAAAACAAAAGACGATGTGTTTGTGCACCTGCAAGTTTCTGTTCAATACCAAGTTGCTAATTCAAAAATTAAAGAAGCGTATTATTCGTTGGATAATCCACGCAATCAAATTGCTTCGTATGTATTTGATGATGTACGTGCCGAGGTTCCAAAATTGGAGTTAGACGATGTTTTTGCACGTAAAGAAGATATTGCAATTGCGGTGCAACAAAACATTGCCGAAAGCATGCAAGAATATGGCTATTTAATCATCAAAGCGTTGATAACTGATATCAATCCTGATGCTAAAGTAAAAGAATCCATGAACCGCATCAATGCTGCAAAACGTGAAAAAGAAGCAGCTTTG
>Ga0116144_10004002_pt1 | contig 14245 bp, 14 predicted proteins | sample AD_UKC035_MetaG_FD_89746 | JGI IMG/M metagenome (GOLD analysis project Ga0116144, IMG submission 89746) | Active sludge microbial communities of municipal wastewater-treating anaerobic digesters from USA - AD_UKC035_MetaG | ecosystem: Engineered > Bioreactor > Anaerobic > Digestate | place: USA... | reverse complement strand
TACCTGCAATGGCTGATGACCAAGGCTGAACTTCCGGGAAGCACCCTGGCCGTGATGCGCAACGCGCTCGCCGACATCCAACCCTGACCCACATGAAGCTCGTCTGCATCGGCCGCAACTATGGCGACCACGCCAGGGAACTCGGGAATCCCGTTCCGGATGAACCGGTGGTCTTCCTGAAGCCACCCTCGGCCCTCATCCCGCATGCCGGCCCGATCGTGCTTCCCGCATTCAGTAAGGACGTACATCACGAGATCGAGCTCGTCTACGTCATTGGTCGTCGTAATGGACGCGCCGTGCCGGACAAGGTGACCATCGGTCTCGACCTCACCGCGCGGGACCTGCAACAGGATCTCAAGTCGAAAGGCCTTCCGTGGGAGAAGGCCAAGGCCTTTGACGGTTCGGCCTACGTGGCCGATGCCTTCACCGCGTTGGAGTCCTTCCCGAGCAGTGGGCACCCCATCGAATTCATGCTAAAGAAGAACGGCAAGGTGGTCCAGAGCGGGCATAGTGGCCAGATGATCTTCCCGGTGGAGGTGCTCATTGCCCATGTGGAACGATACATGACCCTTGATCCCGGCGATCTGCTCTTCACCGGGACCCCCGCTGGCGTGGGTGCATTGAGCGCGGGGGACCGGCTCGAGGGCTACCTGCTCGGGGAACTGCTATTCGACCTGGAGGTGAAAGGGCCTGCAAGCCAGCGGTAAGGTACCTTTGCGGTCCATGACAAAGACCGTCCATGTAGGCGACATCCGCTGTGGTAGCGACCAGCTCTTCTTGATCAGTGGCCCTTGTGTGATCGAGACCGAGGACGTGATGCTGCGCACCGCCGAGAAGCTCAAGGAGGTGAGCGAGCGCCTCAAGCTGCCCATCATCTTCAAGAGCAGCTTCACCAAGGACAACCGCAGCAGCGTCGATTTCTACCAAGGCCCCGGCCTTGACGAAGGCTTGAAGGTGCTCGCCCGCATCAAGAAGGACTTCGGCTTCCCGATCCTCACGGACATTCACTACCCCAGCCAGGCCAAGCCAGCAGCCGAGGTGGTCGACGTGCTGCAGATCCCGGCCTACTTGGTGATGCAGACCACCTTGGTCACCGAGGCTGCGAAGACCGGCGCGGTGATCAACCTGAAGCACGCGCAGTTCCTGGCGCCGGACAACATGATCAAGCCGGCCGAGAAGTGCGTGAGCGTGGGGAACGACAAGATCATCCTCACCGAGCGCGGCTACACCTTCGGCTACAACGACCTCATCGTGGACCCGCGTGCCTTCTACCACATGCGGAGAACCGGCTACCCCGTGGTGTTCGACATCACGCACAGCATCCGCAAGTACGGCATCCCCAGTGCCGATCCCCGCGGCGGCAATCGCGACGTGATGCCCACCATCGCCCGGGCCGGCGTGGCCGCTGGCGTGGACGGTGTGTTCATCGAGACCCACCCCGACCCCAGCACCGCCCTCTGCGACGCCGCCAGCCAACTCTGCGTGTACGACCTGGAGGAATTCATCAAGCCCCTGCTCGACCTTCATGCCGTGGAGGTGAAGCATCGCCTGAATTGAACCACAGAGGCACAGAGGCCACAGAGCAGATCATCCCAATAGATAACCGAACAACAAACCCAAAGAGTTGCGAACGGCATTCTCCGTGCCCTCTGTGTCTCTGTGGTGAACTACAAAAACATGGAACTCTACCTCGACAGCGCCGACATCAAGGAGATCGACGAAGCCTTCAAGCTCGGCTTCCTCACCGGCCTCACCACCACGCCCACCTTCATGCACCGGGGCGGGGTCACGAACATCGACAAGATGATCCTCGACCTCGCCAAGAAGGTCCCCATCCTGCAGGTGGAGGCCTTGGGCGAGACCGCCGAGGAAGTGGTGAAGGAGGCCAAGCGCCAGCTGAAGATGGGCCTGAAGAAGGAGACCACCGTCTTCAAGATCCCCGTGAGCCTGGAGGGCCTGCGCGCCTGCAAGATGCTGCGCAACGAAGGCATCATGGTGAACGTGCACCTGGTGTACACCATCCAGCAGGCCTACATGGCCATGCAGGCCGGGGCCACCTACGTGTGCCCGCTCGTCGGCCGCCTGCAGGACCAGGGCCACGACGCCCTCGCCCTCGTGGAGCAGTGCGTGCGTGCCGTGAACTACTACGGCTACGACACCAAGATCATGTTCAGCAGCGTGCGCACCGTGGAGCACGTGCGCAATGCCGTGGAGCTCGGCGTGCACACCATCACGGTGCCTTGGAAGCTGATGAAGCAGCTCACCGACAACCACTTCACGGCCATCGGCACCAAGCAGTTCTACGTGGACACGCGCCTGATCACCATGAAGGTGAAGGACGTGCTCTCGCGCAGCAACCCCATCGTGAAGGACAGCGCCACTGTGAGCGAGGCCCTCGTGGAGATGACCAAGCACGGCTTCGGTGCGGTGATGGTGGTGGATGCGAAAGGCAAGAACGTGGGTGTCTTCACCGACGGTGGCCTGCGCCGCGGCATCGAGAAGGAGGGCAACAAGTTCCTCGCGAAAAAGCTGAGCACGCTGAAGTTCAACGCGCCCTTCACCATCAGCCCGGAGGCCCTGCTCGACGAAGCCCAGAAGGCCTTCAAGGAGCACAAGGTGGACACGCTGAGCGTGAGCGAGAACGGCAAGCAGCTCGGCATGCTCGACATCCAGGACCTGATGAAGGCGATCGCGGGGTGAGAGGTCGTGCTCGTGTTCTTGGGATAGAGGGAGCGTCGATTTTCGCGTTCCTGGTTGCTTGTTCAAGCCCCGAGATGAGGCAATCGGACCAAGGACCAACGAAGGACGATGGGAGCTACTCTGCGCCGCAGGATGCGGATGTGGCACAATTGCATAGTGCTGACCATGCTGAGGCTATCGATTCCACATCCGGGTCATACGAACGGATCTTAACCATCCGTCTAAGTGAGGTGATATTGGACGCTGGTCTTACGCGATTGCTCGACTCACTGATTGCTTTCGAGAAGGATTGTCTTGGGGATGACCATCCAGACTTCTGGCTACTTGGGCAATGGAAGACAGGCGTATTCCAGTTCACTGGCACTAGTGGATTCACCGCGAACGCGTTGGGCTTTACCATGGTCGATGGGAACGTCGTTTTCCTCTACGATGCGCTGCCCGAAGCTGCCCATCAGAGCGACAAGCGAAGGAGCTTCAGTCGAAGCGTTTCGGAGGCATCTTCCGGTCCTGAGGATTATTCTGCTTGGTACATCCAGCAGGCGAATGGATATAACCGAGTAGTTCAAGCATACACATTGCCTTGCAACTGATCGATCATGTCCAGTATTAAGGTCTTCACCACGAACGGCTTCCGCACCACCGCGCCGGAGACCGAGCTGCTGCGTCGCCTGGCCCGCACCAAGGCCGTGCTCTTCGACTGGGACGGTGTGTTCAACGACGGCTTCAAGGACGCCGACGGAGGGAGCCCCTTCAGCGAGGTGGGCAGCATGGGCGTGAACCTGCTGCGCTTCGCGTTGTGGATGCGGAACGGGCACTTGCCCACGGCCGCGGTGATCACCGGTCAGCACAACCCCTATGCGGAGCGCTTCGCCCAGCGCGAGCGGCTGCACGGCGTGTACATGGGTTTCACCAACAAGCCCGAGGCCTTCGACGCCTTCCTCGCGAAGCACGGCCTGCAGGCTGAGGAGGTGGCCTTCTTCTTCGACGACGTGCTGGACCTGCCCGTGGCAGCGCGCTGCGGCCTGCGGGTGATGATCGGCAGTCCCGTAACCGCCTGGCTCGTGGAGCAGGTCATCGCGCGTGGCGAGGTGGATATGGTCACCGCCAACAGCGGCGGCAGCAACGGGCTGCGCGAGGCCACCGATGCCGTGATGGCCTTGCTCGGGAATGGTCCGGATGTGATCGTGCACCGCACCGCCTATTCCGATACCTACCAACGCTACCTGACCGAACGCCAGGCCGTGGAGCCCGCGATCGTAAGGAACCCACGCTGATCAGCGCAACCGGATCCGCACTGGGTTTCGCGGCTCGCCTACGTTGATCGCCGCCAGCTTGAACGAGGGTGGTCCCATGTTGACGGGAGCATCGTTGCTGAAGCCATAGGGCTCCTGCGGCCAGCCGATCCACGACGTGTTGAGCTCCCCATCGCTGTTGATGTCGTGGAAGACCTTCACCGCGTAGGTACCGTCATCAACACGCCTGAAGGAGCAGGTTACGGTCCGGGACGTGGCAGGAACGCTCAAGGTGCGACAGCCCTGTTCCGTGTCGTAAGCCTCTTTGTTCGGACACAGCGCCACGCGCAGGGTACCTCCTGCTTCGGGCTTGTTGAGAACGACTTCCAGCCGTAGGTCATCTTGAGGCAAAGCGACCGAAGCGATCAACGTACAGAAGACCATGACAAGGGCGCGCAGGCCTTCTTCAGAAATGGGCATCCAGGTCGAGCGCTGCGTCCAATTGCTTCCGGAACCGGTCGCGCGGGATCTCCACCGCACCGAGTTGCTGTGTGAAGTCATTCAAGTACTGGGTATCGAAAAGGACATGTCCCTGTCGTTGCAGATGTGCGACGAGGGCAAAGAACGCTGCTTTGCCCGCGTTCGGCACCTTGCTGAACATGCTCTCACCAAAGAACGCACCGCGCAGGGACACACCGTAGATGCCACCCACGAGCTCATCGCCCGACCACGACTCCACGGAATGGGCGAAACCGGCCGTGTGCATGGCGAGGTACGAGGTGATCAGCCGCTCATCGATCCAGGTCTCTTCGCGCTCGGCACAGGCCCGGATCACCCCTTCGAAGGCCTTGTTGCGCGTTAGGATGAAGTCCGCTTTGCGGAATGCACGGATCGCCCGCTTGTTCGGCACCAGGCCTGCCAAGGGAAAGATCGCGCGCGGGTCGGGATCATGCCAGTACAGTTCACCATCGTCGTGGCACATCGGGAATCGCCCGCTACCATAGGCCAGAAGCAACTCTGCCACCGGTATCGCCTCCAAGGTGTCCGATCCGTTCACGGCGCCTTGATCACGCGTTCCTGGAAGATCCGGCCGTCCTGGTCAACCACCACCAGGTAGGCACCGGTTGGAAGGCCTTGTAAACGCGGGTCATCAAGGGTGATCCTGCCGACACCATCCACCCCGGCGCGGAGAAAGGACCTGGTCCGACCTTCCATATCGAAGACCGCGACGAAGGCCGAGCCATGATGCAGCCCGGTATCCTCGATCACGAACCGGTCGGTGAACGGAGAAGGGAACACCCGCATATTCCTGGACACGGGCTGCTCCGGCACCTGCGTCAGCAATAACCAGGCACTGGCCGCACCGAAGTCCGGGATGCCAAAGCCCAGCGAGTCGTTCGGGTCATTGTACAAGGTGGCGCTCTGGCGCACGGCCATCATGATCTCCTGCGCGCTGCGCGTGGGATGGGCGCCCCATAGACAGCCCACCAGACCGGCCAGCACAGGAGCCGCGAAACTGGTCCCGTTCGCCTGCACCACACTGTCCACGCCAATGTTCAACACCGTGGTGCCCTGGCCCATGGCGCACACGTCCGGTTTCACGCGACCATCGGCACTGGGGCCATGGGAACTGAAGGGAGCATAAAGCGCGTCCGCGTTCACCCCGCCCACCGTGAGCACGTCCATCGCATCAGCCGGCGCACCGATGTGGTACCAGTCACTCTGTCCATTGTTGCCTGCGCTCAGCACCGGGACCATGCCCTTTTGCGAAGCGATGTTCGCCGCGATGCTGCACCGCAGGGTCTGCCCGTCCAGCATGAGGTAGGTGTGGTCCATCGTACTGTCGTCGAAGGTGGTGTACCCCAGGGACGTATTGATCACATCGCACCCGAGACTGTCCGCCAGTTCCACACCGCTCACCCAGTGGTCCTCCTCCACCGGATACTCACTCTGAACGGTCTCGGTACGGATCAGGACGTAGTCCGCTTCGGGCGCCGTACCGATCAACTGACTATCCAGGCGGGCCGCCATGCACGAAAGCACACTCCGCCCGTGCCAATGGTCATCATATACATCGCCATCATGCTCCACCAGATCGCGCGTGCCCACGATGCCGCCACGTTGCCGCACAGCCTCGAAAGCCAGCGCGGAGTCGACCCCGTCGAAGCCCGAGTCCAGCACCCCGATCAACATGCCCTGGCCCAGGTGTCCATTGCCGTGCAGGGACTGGCCGTTCAGCATCTCCAACTGCCTGTACCCCGCGCCATACAATGGAATGTCCAGCTCCCGACCCTCCTGATCCCGGCTCCCGAACTTGTGGACACGGGGCGATCCAGTGGTTCTCATCCCGGATGCGCGCACCTCCAATACGAAGGGCAGGTCTTGGACCGCGGATATCGCATCCCCCCCCTGCACACGTATGGTCACTCCATTGAACCACTTGCTCCGGTTCAGCACATCCACCCCTTCGATGGCTTCCACCTGGGCCACGTATGCCGGATCCACCGGAAGGTCGAGCTCATCATAGGCGATCCCTTGTGCAGCGCGCCGTGCGATGGCACGTTCGGAAAGGAAGGACGTGGGCTCGGAGAGTGAATAAGGCGTGGCCGACTTATCCGTGAAAGCCACCCAATAGGTGTCCGGGGAGGTCTGTGCGAAGCTCGATCCCCCTGGCACGGATGCGAGCAGGATGGCTGCAAGGATGCCCGACAACCTACGATCCATGGGCCACGGCGGTCATGCGCAGGCGCCAGCCCACGTTCTGGAGGGTGATCGTACCATCCGGGTTGTACACCACGCGGTTCGTGCTTTCCTCCCAATACTTCGCCACCATCCCCACCCCATCGGCATACCGCTCCTCGAACTCACGGGTATCGACGAAATTCGGCGGCACGGTATTCTTTACGAGCACGGTCTTGGCGAAGGAAAGGTTCCCGGTGCTCCAGGGTTCATCAATGTCCTCGTAGGCGACCAGCAGTTCATCGTTGCGGGAGTCATCACCGGTAGCTCCGGTGCCGTAGATATTGATGTCCCAGCGGCGCGCGTTCCGAACGGGGAATGAGAGCTTCAAGCGTCGGTAGTTCTCCTCGGTCTTCTCCGCGGCATAGCCGTCCACGGTAGAGGTCCACACATCGCGGACCACCCATTCACCGGCCGCATCATGCACATACCGATGGATCCGTTGACAGGGTCTTCCCTCCAGGTCGGTGTAGTGCTCCTCGATCCGCTCCAGCAGGCGATAGCTCACGCTGTCAAGGACGTTGGACGGGTCATCGCGCCACAGGGAGTCCACCTGGTATTCCACCCAGGTGCCCACAGCGGTCGGGAAATAGCCGTAGCCCATGTCGGGTTCCTCCACCTCCTCCTTCTTGCAAGCTGCCAACAGGAGGCTTGCTCCGAACACGATCAGAAGGTGATGGCTGCGCATGGTCATCCGTGTTGGCGATCGATGAAGCCGCCACCGACCACATCCTCGCCCGTATAGAAGACGGCACTCTGCCCCGGAGCGATGCCTGCCACGGGAGCATGGAATTCAACCTTCACGCGATCACCGTCCATGGTGAGCGTGCTGGGGGTGCCTTTGTCCTTGTAACGGATCTTGGTCACGGCTTCGAGTTCACCGTTCAACGTATCCACGAGTTGGAAGTTCGGTCTGCGCACCCACATGGTGGTCCGCTGGAGGTCCTCTTTCCGGCCCAGGACCACGGTATTGCTCTCCGGCTGGATGTCCGTCACGTAGAGCGGTTCGCCCGTGGCGATGCCAAGCCCTTTGCGTTGACCGATGGTGAAGAAGGGATAGCCATCATGCTCACCAAGCACTTCACCCCCCACGCTCACGAGCTGACCATGGGCCAGCTTGGCTGTAGCCTCCGGTTCCTTGCGCTTCAGGAAGCCCCGGTAGTCATTGTCCGGGATGAAGCAGATCTCATAGCTCTCGCTCTTGGCCGCCAGTTCAGGGAAGCCACTGTCCACGGCCCGCTGGCGGATCTCGCTCTTGCGGAAGCCGCCGATCGGGAAGCGGGTCCGGGCCAGGTTCCGCTGCTCGAGCCCCCATAGCACATAGCTCTGGTCCTTGGCCGGGTCCAGGCCGCGGCTCACCACCCATCGGCCGGTGCTGGCATCTTGGCGGACCTGCGCATAGTGCCCCGTGGCGATCAGCTCGCAATCCATCATGTCGGCACGCTTCAACAGCGCCTCCCACTTGATGAAGGTGTTGCACAGGACGCAGGGATTGGGCGTCCGGCCGGCCAGGTATTCACTCGTGAAGTTGCCGATGATCGCCTCACCGAACTCCTCGCGGATGTCGATGATCATGTGGTGGAACCCGCGGGTAACGGCCATGGTGCGCGCATCGTTGATGCTGTCGAGGTCACAACACCCGGTGATCCGCTTGCCCCCGCTGGCATCGGCATAGTCCCAGGTCTTCATCGTCACGCCGATCACCTCATACCCTTCTTCATGGAGCATGAGCGCGGTCACGGAGCTGTCCACCCCGCCGCTCATGGCCACCAGTATCCGTCCGTGTTTGCTCATCCTTCGCCTTTCCCCATTACCCTTTGTCCTTCCGCCTTTGCCCTTCCGCTTCTGTCCTTCGCTCTTCTGTTGTTTCCAAGGGCTCCTTGCCCTGCTTCATCCCCGCAACCGCGATCACTGCTCCACGCCCCCGACGTACCTGGTCGTCTTCACCAGCTTGCCCTTGTCGTCGTATTCCCGGACTTCCCCTTCGAGCTGATCGTTCACATACCTGCCCTCCCGCGATCTGGTCTGGCCTTTCAGCACTCGCTCGATATCCCCAGGGGTCCCCAGGACCGGATCACCGGGAACGGTCCGGACCTCCCACTGCCCATTGTCGTGGTATTCCGTGAAGGGACCTTCGCGCTTCCCTTTCTTGTAGGTGACCTCCGACTGAAGCTGCTCGTCATCGTAGTAGGTCCTGAACACACCGTTCTCCTTCCGCTCCTTCAACAACTCCCCTTTCGCGTAGAGCATCTGGAGCTGCACGGTCCCGTCCTCATTGAAATAGTACCAGGTGCCGTCACGGTCGCCGTTGACCATGTTGCCTTCGATCTCCTTCTTCCCGTTGTTGAAGTAGAAGGTCATCTTCCCTTCCGGCTCCCCTTCCTGGTAGGTCGCTTCCGACTTCAACTGTCCATTGGCGAACCAGCTCTTGCTGGGACCATGCAACACTCCGTTCCGCCGCATCTCGCTCTCCACCACCTTGCCATCCGGGTAATAGGACACCTGCTCTCCATCCAGCTTGCCCGCCTGGTACCGTTCCACCTTGCGCAACCGACCTTCCGGTCCGTAGTAGTTCCAGGTGCTGTCCTTGTCCTGTAGCAGGTACTTGCCCGTGGCCATCACGGTCCCATTCGGGTGGTAATGCCTGGCCCGGCTGGTGCGGCCATCCACGCCGTACTCCTGCAAGGTGGTCAGGTGCCCATCCTCGTCATAATGTTTGAAGGTCCCGAAGGGCTTGTCGTCCTTGAACTGGCCGAGATAGCGTGTCTTCCCGTTGGGCCAGGTCTTCGTCCAGGTGCCCTGCTTCCTACCCTTGGCGTCCGAGGCGTTCAGGTCAAGGCCCGTTGGCTGGGCCAAAGCGGTGGCGCCAAGAACATAGGTGATGAAAAGTAAGGCGGAACGCATGCGTGAGGGTCGGCAAAGGTACGGGCGGTGTTCAAGGGGCATGCCGGACATGTCCGGGGTGATCGGTCAGGGCGTGGGACCGGCCAGCAAAGGACAACGGCTACCTTTGTCCACCCATTACGGAACCCATGAAATTCTTCATCGATACCGCCAGTTTGGCACAGATCAAGGAAGCCCAGGCGCTGGGTGTGCTCGATGGCGTGACCACCAACCCCAGCTTGATGGCCAAAGAAGGGGTCAGTGGGACGGATGCCGTGATGAAGCACTATGTGGACATCTGCAACATCGTGGACGGCGATGTGAGCGCAGAGGTGATCGCCACGGACTACTCCGGCATGGTGCGCGAGGGCGAGGACCTTGCCGCCCTGCATCCGAGGATCGTTGTGAAGCTGCCCATGACCAAGGATGGCGTGAAGGCCATCAAGTACTTCACCGGCAAGGGCATCAAGACGAACTGCACCCTGGTGTTCAGCCCAGGTCAGGCGCTGTTGGCCGCCAAGGCCGGCGCCACCTACGTATCGCCTTTCGTTGGGCGTCTGGACGACGTGAGCACCGATGGGATCGCCTTGATCGACCAGATCCGCACGATCTATGATAATTACGGATATGGGACCGAGATCCTGGCGGCCAGCATCCGTCATCCCATGCACATCATCCAGTGTGCGGAGGTCGGTGCCGATGTAGCCACCTGCCCTTTGAGCGCCATCACCGCTCTCTTCGACCATCCGTTGACCACGATCGGATTGGAGAAGTTCCTGGCGGACCATAAGAAAGCTGCCGCTCAAGGCAGCAAGGTCTGAGGGTATGCTGCTGAGCATCCACCCCAAGGATCCTGAGCCGCGCAAGATCAAGACCGCCGTCTCCATCCTGGAGGAAGGCGGGGTGCTGATTTGCCCGACCGACACGGTCTACGCCTATGTATGCAGCAGCCATAGCGCACGGGCCATTGAAGCGGTAACGCGGCTGAAAGGAGTTAAAGCACAGAAGGCGGACCTATCACTCATCTGCCAGGACCTTAGTCAGTTAAGCACGTACGCCAAGTCCATCGATACCGCCGCGTTCCGGATCATGAAGAAGGCGCTTCCCGGCCCTTACACCTTCATCGTTCCAGCCAGTAACGAGATCCCCCGCCTATTCAAGAACAACCGCCGCACGGTCGGGATCCGGGTTCCCGACCACCCGATCCCCCAAGCGATCGTTCGGGAGTTGGGCCACGCACTGGTAGTGGCCAGTGTGCACGACCCTGACAAGGTGATCGACCACACCACGGACCCCGAGGTGATCCACAAGAACCTTGGCTATCAGGTGGATATGGTGATCGATGGGGGTATCGGTGGTATGCAAGGCTCCACGGTCATCGACCTGAGCGACGGAGAGCCAGTGGTCATCCGGGAAGGTGCAGGCTCATTGGAGGACCTGCTTTAAAGCATCGACCTGAGCTCCTGCCAGGCCGTGCTCAGCGCGTCCACAAGGTCACTCGCGCGCATGGCATCCATACCCAGGCGATCTGCGGCCAGGTCACCGGCACGGCCGTGTAGGTAAACTGATATTAAGCTAGCTTCCAGCACATTGTATCGCTGGGCCGAAAGTCCTGCAACGACCCCGGCCAACACATCACCCGTCCCCCCTTTCGCCATGCCAGCGTTCCCGGTGGGCAGGTAATACACCGCACCGTCCGGGGAGCAGACCGCCGTGTAAGCACCCTTCAGCACGATGTGACACCCATGCCTATGGGCAAACTCCTTCGCGCGCTGCAACCGATCAAAGCCGGAGGTGGGCGCCTTACCGAGCAGCCGGTCCATTTCCCGTGGATGCGGCGTGAGTATCACGTTGGTGTTCAAAGCATTGATCAGTTCGGCATCAACTGAAAGCAGGTTCAGTCCATCAGCGTCGATCACCAACGGCCCGGACCACGAACCGAGCAGTCGGCGCAGGACCACCGCACTGCGGTCGGAACGGCCCACTCCGGGACCGAACAACACCGATGTATACCGTTCAAGATCAGTCACTTCAGAGATCGTATCCCCGGACGGATCCAAGGAGGTCATGGCATCTGGCATGGCGACCGCAATGGGCTTCAAGGTCTCTGCGGTGCCGTTAACAGTGAAAAGACCCACCCCGCTCCGCGAACACCCACGGGCAGACAGGAGTGCGGCTCCATGACAGCCGGGTCCGCCAGCGATCAGCAAGGCGTGTCCATGGTCACCCTTGTGCGAGAATCGTTCGCGGGAGTTCAGTAACTTACTGATATCCAATGGTTCCACCCAGTTGGCGAACCGAGGTTCCGCCACCTCATACCAAGGGTCGAGCCCAATGCGCAACAGGTCCCACCGACCCGCATTGCTTCCGGTCTCCGGGAAGAACAAGGCCGGCTTGGGCACTTCGATGGTGAATGTCATCGCCGCTCGGACCACCGCTCCTGAACCAGGACCGATACATGGATCGATGGTTCCGGAGGGGACATCAATGGCGATCACGCAGGCCTCGGAACGGTTGATGGTATCCACTGCCCTGGCGAGCAGCCCCCCTAGTGGACGCGAAGCACCAGTTCCCAAGATACTATCTATTACTATTTCATCATGAGGGATTTGAATATCATCAACAGAAGTGGAGATATGATCGATCGGGACATCGGAATGAGCCAGCCGGTCCCTTGCGGCTCGGTTCCCGATGCTCATCGTTGCGCCGTCCTCCAACAAGGTCACCCGGACCGTGCTTCCGGCCTCGCGCAGATACAAGGCGATGAGCATGCCATCGCCACCGTTGTTCCCCGGACCGACCATCACGTGATAACGCGGTGCGGTACCGAACCGCCCCTCACGCTCAAGACCGAGCAAGTGGGTCGCACAGGTGCGCGCGGCACGGTCCATCAACTCGGCCTCGGTCAACCCAGCGCGGATCCCAGCCTGTTCCACTGAGCGGATGCCTGAAGAAGAAAGTATCGGGATCATGGTGACCGAACCCCTGGTGGTCGTCTAAACTAAGCTGCTGGAAATGCTTGTCCTCGAACCATGCCGGGAGGCAATTTCTGAAGTGAGCAACATCAGCAGTACAACCGGGACATCCGAGCTATTTTAGTAGCCTCTCCCGATCTCGTAAGATGAACCCAAAACCACTCTTTCACATGAATAAAGCGATACGCTTTGCCTTGGCTGCTGCCATGGCGCCGGGTATGGCCCTGGCCCAGGAGCCGGGACCGAATCTCGTGAGCAACGGAGGATTCGAAACACGCTCTCCCGAGGCGAAGACCTGGGATCAACTGGAACGCGCCACCGGCTGGAGTAATGCCAACGGGGGCTCCGTCGATGTCTTTAGCAAAATGGGGACCGCGAAGAACGTGGGGATCCCCGATAACGACCTTGGCTCCAGCGCCGCTCAAGAAGGCGAGAGTTATGCTGGTTTCGTGGCCTGGAAGGACGATATGCGCCCGAATTTCAAGCGCCTGATGAACGGCCGTGACGAAAAACCCTTCAAGGAGGCCTGGAACCAGTACAGTGAATACCTGCAGACGGCGATCGGCTCCCCGTTGACCCCGGGTCAGAAGTATGATATCAGCTTCTGGGTGAAACTGGCGGACAAGAGCGACCGCGCTGTGAACGGGATCGGGGCCTACTGCTCCCCAATTGAGCTCACCTATGTCCACCGGCATCACCTCGCCGAACTGGCCGACGTGAAAAGCGAGGCTGTCCTGGACAATAAGAAGGACTGGGTGGAAGTGAAGGGGACCTTCGTGGCTGATGGTGACGAGAAGTACCTCATCATCGGAGCCTTCGGCCCGAACATGGAAAAGAAGGACGTGATCGAAGGGGCGGACAATCAGCGAGCCTACTATTACATCGACGGGATCAGCCTGCGGTTGAAGCCTGAGGATGACCGGGATAAGGACGGTGTCCCCGATAAGGAGGACAACTGCCCGGATGAAGCCGGCCTGAAGACCCTCGGAGGATGCCCTGACCGCGACAGCGACGGGGTGGCGGATAAGATGGACGCCTGCCCGGACCTGGCTGGCCCGGTGGACAAGCAAGGTTGCCCGGATAGTGATGGCGACGGCATTGCGGACAACGTGGACAAGTGCCCGAAAGTGGCTGGTGTGCCGGAAATGAAAGGCTGCCCGGCGATCAAGGAGGAGACCAAGAAACTGTTCGAGAAAGCGCTCACAGGCATTCAGTTCGAGACCGGAAGCGCCGTGATCAAGAAGAGCAGCTATGGCATCCTGGACCAGGTCGTGAACGTGATGAGCGAGAACCCGGCGTACAACTTGGAGATCCACGGGCATACGGACAGCCAGGGTGACGACGCGAAGAACATGAAGCTGAGCGACGACCGTGCCGCCTCGGTGAAGAAGTACCTGACCGACAAGGGAGTAGGCGCGAACCGTCTACGTTCCGAAGGCCATGGGGAAACGATGCCGGTGGCTGACAACAAGACCAGCGCTGGTCGGGCAAAGAACCGCCGCGTTGAGTTCAAGGTGATGTTCTGGGAGTGACCCCTTGCTTCTTTCGCTGAACAAGAAAGCCGCCCACCGGGCGGCTTTCTTGTTCAGCGAAAGAAGCAAGGGGTCACTCCCAGAACATCACCTTGAACTCAACACGGCGGTTCTTTGCCCGACCAGCGCTGGTCTTGTTGTCAGCCACAGGCATCGTTTCCCCATGGCCTTCGGAACGTAGACG
>Ga0116144_10004001_pt1 | contig 14246 bp, 15 predicted proteins | sample AD_UKC035_MetaG_FD_89746 | JGI IMG/M metagenome (GOLD analysis project Ga0116144, IMG submission 89746) | Active sludge microbial communities of municipal wastewater-treating anaerobic digesters from USA - AD_UKC035_MetaG | ecosystem: Engineered > Bioreactor > Anaerobic > Digestate | place: USA... | reverse complement strand
GGATCCTTCATCAGCGAAACCCCCGCGCCGCGGTGAACAATCTTGCGCACGGGGCAGCCGCAGTTGAGGTCAATCAGGCTGAACCTGCCGGTTTCTTCGACCGCCCGTGTGGCCGCGGCCATGACCTCGGGTTCGGTTCCGTAAAGATGCGCGGCAAGCGGCTCTTCCCCGGGAAGCGTCTCCAGGAAAAACCGGGCCTGACGGATATTCCGGGCGAGCCCGTCGCCGATGATCATCTCGGTATAGGCCAGTCCGCATCCGAGTTCGCGGCACAGGAGGCGGAAGGGCGCATTCGTGTATCCGGCCATCGGCGCAAGCAGCGCCGGAGGGCTGATTTCAAGGCGTCCGATTTTGAGCGGCCGGATTTTTTTCATGGCGAAAGGGAGTAAAGCCGACCGGCCGAAATCTATCAATAAAATGTCAAAAAAATATTTGCTATTCATGGCGAATCAGCTATGTTGCCGGCTGTTTGGTAAGCAGGTGTTGGTTGACTTGCGGCATGGTGCTGCAGAGTGAAAGACCGCTAGTGAGGGCAAAACCCCGCAGAATCCTGTACCAGTAGAAGAAAGGCTAGAGAAAAGTATGGGTACGAAATTGTATGTTGGTAATTTGTCCTACAGCACAACGGAAGGCGATCTTCGCTCAATGTTTGAAAAGGCCGGCGCCGTCTCCAAGTGCGACCTGATTGTTGACAAGTTCACAAGCCGCTCGCGCGGTTTTGCCTTTGTCGAAATGGCCACGCAGGCCGATACAGACAAGGCGATTGAGCAGATCAACGGCCAGGAACTCGACGGCCGCAAGCTTCGCGTCAACGAAGCCCGTCCGCGCGAAGACAAGCCGCCCCGCCGGAATTTCCGCGAGCGGTCCTGAACTTACCCGTTCGGTTTTATCATGCAGAACGCCTCGAAGCTTCTTCGAGGCGTTTTGTTTTTTAAGAGACAATGAACCGGAGTGACTATCCCGTCTATGAACTGCAGGCGGCGCTGCGCGCGGCCGCGGTTCCCGGCTGCCGGATCATTATCCGCGCACCGACCGGCTCCGGGAAATCCACGCAGATCCCGCAGATGCTTCTGGACGGGCCCGGAGGCCAGATTGTCGTGCTCCAGCCCCGGCGGATCGCCGCGCGCCTGCTGGCTCACCGGGTGGCTTCTGAACGCGGCGGCGATGTCGGCGGCGAAATCGGATATCAGGTCCGTTTTGAAAACCACACCGGTCCCCGGACCCGCATCCGTTATGTGACAGAAGGCGTGCTTCTCCGCCAGTGGATTGATGATCCCGAACTCGCGGCGGTCTCCACGGTGATCTTTGACGAATTTCATGAGCGGCACCTGTATGGGGACATTTCTCTTTCCGCTGCGCTCCGCCTGCAGCAGACCTCGCGGCCGGACCTGCGGATCATTGTGATGTCCGCCACACTGGATTCGGCGCGGCTGCAGGAACATCTGGCTCCCTGCCGGGTGCTGGAATCGGAGGGCCGTGTCTACCCGGTCGCCGTCGAATATCTCCCCAGAGCCGTCGATTTCAGAAAAACGGCCGTCTGGGATGCCGCTGCTGAAGCCTTCGGCCGGCTCGCGGACGGCGGCCTTGAGGGCCATGTGCTCATCTTCATGCCGGGAGCCTACGAGATACGAAAAACAATAGAGATGCTGCAGTCACATCCCCGCGCGAGGGGACTGGCTGTGCTTCCGCTTCACGGGCAGCTCTCGCCCCGGGCGCAGGATGAGGCCGTCAGCGAATCCGGACGCCCGCGCATCATTGTCGCCACCAATGTGGCGGAAACATCCATTACCATCGCCGGAGTGACGGCGGTGATAGACAGCGGACTGGCGCGGATGGCGCGCTATGACCCGCACCGGGGCATTGACACCCTTTATGTGGAAAAGATCAGCTGCGCCTCGGCCGACCAGCGCTCCGGCCGGGCGGGCCGAACTGGCCCGGGGCGATGCCTGCGCCTGTGGACCGCGCAGGAGCACGCGCAGCGGCCGTTGCAGGAGACTCCTGAAATCCTGCGGGTTGATCTTGCGGAAGTGGTTTTGATGCTGAAATCCTGCGGGATTGACGATGTCCGGGGGTTCCCCTGGCTGGATTCCCCGGGAGAGAAGGCGCTGGAACAGGCTGAAACGCTGCTGCATGATCTGGGTGCGCTCGGGCGCGACGGGAGGCTGCAGCCGATGGGCCGGCGCATGGTCCGTTTTCCGGTGCACCCCCGCTATTCGCGGATGCTGCTGACCGCAAATGACTATGGATGCGTTCGGCAGGCCGCACTGATCGCAGCCCTGACCCAGGGTCCGCCGATCCTCCTGCGGAATGCCGGCAAACCGGTCGCGGAGAAACGGGAGGAGCTTTTCGGGGACGAATTTTCTTCGGACTTTTTCCTGCTGATGAAGGCGTGGAAATATGCCGAAACGAAGAATTATTCTCCCGGAGCGTGTCAAGCGCTCGGGATTCACGGAGTGTCCGCGCAGCAGGTCCAGCCGCTGTACGAGCGGTTCCTTAAAATCGCGGAGCAGGAGGGCCTGGCCATCAACGATCGCGCGCCGGAGGATGAGTGCATCTGCAGGGCGATACTTGCGGCCTTTTCCGACAATCTGGCGCTGCGCTGTGACAGGGGAACTCTTCGCTGCAGTCTGACTCGCCAGCGGACGGGAGTTCTTGCCCGCGAGAGTGTGCTGCGCGATCAGCGCATGTTTACCGCGGCCGAGATCACGGAGGTGGAAGGCGCCCGCCGGGAAAAAAACGTGCTGCTGAGCATGGCCACCGCCGTGGAGGAGGAATGGCTGGAAGAGCTGTTCCCCGGCGACTGCGAGACCCGGACCGAGGCGCGTTTCGATACGGTCCTTAAACGCGTGGTGTCCACTGAGAGGCGCATGTTTCGTGACCTGGTGCTCAGTGAAAAATCTTCTCACATGGTGGATCCCGAAGCCGCGGGAAAGATACTGGCCGAAGAAATTCTGGCCGGCCGCATCAGGCCCGGTTCATGGGACGGCGCGGTGGATGAATGGGTGGTTCGCGTGAACTGTCTTGCCCGCTGGTGTCCCGACTGGGAACTCCCGGCCTACGATGACGAAGCATGGAGGTGCATTCTGCAGCAGTACTGTCTGGGCGCCGGGTCCATGAAGGATCTGAAAACCCGCAAACTGCTTCCCGTGGTCAAGCGCTGGCTTTCACCGGTTCAGCAGCAGATGGTCTCGCAGCACTGCCCGGAGCGGGTTCAGCTCCCGTCGGGCCGCAGCATCCGGCTGCGCTATGCGGAGGGCGCCGCGCCCGTGCTGTCCGCCACCATTCAGGACCTGTACGGCCTGGAGGCCAGTCCCGAAATCGCGGGCGGCCGGCAGAAGGTGAGCATTGAGGTGCTGGCGCCGAACCGGAGGCCGCAGCAGGTCACCGACGACATGCGGTCATTCTGGACAGAGACATATCCGATCCTCAAAAAAGAACTGCGCGGCCGTTATCCCCGGCACGAATGGCGCTGATTTCTACAGGCCCAGACTGCGCAGAACAAGAAACATCGCGAACGCCGCGAGCCATACCGCGGTCGCGCAGGGAATGATGTGGCGGTATACCCCCGCAGAGCCTTCAGAGAAATATTTCCGCGTGAGAATCAGGCAGAGGTGCAGGGGCGAGAGCATCATGCCCGCGTAACCTGACGAGAAGGCCAGCACGGCGGTGGAAAGAGGATGCATCCCGCTGCCCGGGGCCGCCAGCAGTCCCGCCACGAGGGGAAATGAAGTGCCCGCGAAGCCCATGGCAATTCCTGTAACCATACCGGCCAGAAAAGGAAGCAGGATGGTTATCAGGGTGAGGGGAATGCTGCTTTCAACCAGTTCGGCCGCCGCCCCTGGGAGAAGGCCGCTGGTTTCCAGCATGTGATGAAACACCACAACTCCGGCAATGATCAGGTAGATGCCCAGCGCCTTGATTTCAAGCGCCAGCCGGAAGCGCGCGCGCAGCGCGCGAAAGGACCCCCGTGTCAGGACCAGCAGTCCCGCAGCGAGTCCGATGGCCACGGAAGCCATCTTGCGCGTGGTGGGTTTCGTCGAAACCGGAAGATGATGCAGGACGGAAGGAAGAAACACGGCCAGCAGGACGGTGGCCAGCAGGGCAAGGGCAACCCGTCCGGCTGTCCGGTTTCCCGTTGAAGGCGCGGCCTGCGCATCGGCCAGGCTGTCCAGATGCGGCCGCACCAGCAGCAGCCAGCCAAACAGCAGGCAGGCCAGCGTCATGGGGAACTGGGCTGCGGTATACTGCCAAATCTCAATGGGGAAGATCGAGAGGGTGATCATGGTGACGGGATACAGGGGCCACCAGTGTTCCCACACATGCCGGAACCAGTAATTCACAGCGGACTTCCAGCCGGTTCGCCGGCTTTCCTGCCCGACCGTCTGTGCAACGAGCGGCGCTGAAAAAAGAGCGCCTCCGGGCATGGGGATCAGTCCAATCACGGCGGGGACCACCATCAGGCTGACAGCGCGGCCATGCCGTCCGCCCCAGCCCCGGACGGCGGCCATCAGTTCAGCCGATGTCTCCTTTTCGGAAATCAGGTGCCCGAAGATGACAATGAGCGCGGTGATGAAAATTAGCAGCCAGAGGTCAGAACGCGCCGCGGCCTCCGCCAGATGTCCGGCCGTTTCGCTGAACGGGAGGCCGGCCGCCGCGCTCATGGCGATTCCTCCAAGGATCAGCAGCAGTCCAAGATGGATGCGGGTTCGTGTCAGGGCCACCATGGCCGTGAACACGGCCAGGATTTTCAGGATGGAAGGCATTTGCATGGCGGTGAAGTAAAACGCAAAAAATGCGGAATGCAAATGTTAAATCTTGGCAAAAGCCTGTTTCGTAGTATTCTCCGCAGCTTGAATGAGTGTTTTATGAACGAGTCATCGGGGAGCAATATCTACAATTACGGCTCGCGACGCGATGAGGAGAAGATGCCGGAATACCGGACTTCCCGGAAATCCCGCCGACGCCGTCAGAAAAAGAGCCGGGTGGATGCGGCGGCACGGTTTATTCTCTATCTGCTTTCCGCCGCGGTCGTGATCGGACTTGCGGTTTTTGTTGCGGTGCGCCTGACAAAGGCCGGGAACGCCCGGCCGGAAGCCTCCGCCCCGTCTGAACCGGCCCCATGATCCCTGCCTGAAGGCATGAAAATCCTGCGTGCCGGCCCGCCCGTGAAAAACTGCGGATTGCTTCAACCGGGTCTTGACTTCCCGGGGACAAGGCTCTAGTGTCAGGCGCTTTGCCAAAGGTAATGTGAAGAAAGAGTGGCTGAGCGGTCTGTGTTCCCCCGGCCGGGAAGTTGAGGTATGTCCTGTTCCGGCGCCGCGGCAACAGATCAGAAGGATCTGCCCGATGGTGTAATGGCAGCACACGGCCCTTTGGAGGCCAGAGTCCAGGTTCGAGTCCTGGTCGGGCAACCACAGGATGCGAAGAACAGCACTGGATACAGAGAGCAGGAGTTTGTTTTGAAGATATTTTCAGGAAATGCCCATCCCGGGCTGGCGGAGAAAATCGCCGCATACTGCGGCATCCCGCTGGGCGGAGCCGTCGTTGGACGGTTCCCGGACGGGGAGATTTTCGTGAAATACACGGAAAGTCTCCGGGGTCAGGATGTGTTCCTGATTCAGCCGACGGCGCTGGATCCCAACGAATACCTGATGGAACTTCTGATTATGACGGATGCGGCCAGAAGGGCCTCCGCCGCGCGCATCACGGCGGTGCTCCCGTTTTATGCCTATGCCCGTCAGGACCGCAAAGACCAGCCCCGGGTTCCGGTGACCGCGAAACTCGTGGCGAACCTGCTGGTATCAGCCGGAGTGGACCGTGTTCTGGCGCTGGATCTGCATTCGCACCAGATTCAGGGTTTTTTCGACATTCCGCTGGATCACCTGCGCGCGGCACCGGCCATACTGAAATACATCAACTCGCTTCCTCTCCGCAATCTGGTCGTGGTTTCGCCCGATCCCGGGGGGCTGAAGATGGCTATTAATTATGCGGATGCCCTTGGAGCCGGCGTGGCGATCGGGGCCAAGCAGCGGAAGTCGGCCACGGAAGTGGAAATGACCAGCCTTGTTGGAGAGGTGGTGGACTGCGACTGCCTGCTGGTGGATGACATGACCACCACGGCCGGAACACTCTGCGAGGCCGCCCTCCTGCTGAAGAAGAAAGGCGCCAACAATATTTATGCCGCCACCAGTCACGCCCTGCTGACCGAACAGGGGGTGCAGCGGCTGAAGGTTTCCAAAATCAAGGAACTGATCACAACGGATTCTGTTCCACAAATCCACACGGATGCGGACAGGGTGCGGGTGGTTTCAGTGGCTGAACTGATCGGGGAAGGCATCCGGAGAATTCACGACAACAAATCGGTGAGCACACTTTTTGAACTCAAATAAGGGAGTAAACGAAAATGGCGACAGCAATTAAAATGACAGCATCCAAACGAGCGGCACAGGGTTCTGGCCCTTCCCGCCGCCTGCGTAAAACGGGTGTTGTTCCCGGGATTGTATATGGTGGAGGCAAGGACCCCGTAATGGTGGAAATCAATGAGCATGATTTCAAGCAGATGCTTCGCAAGCACACCAGCGAGTCCCTGCTGATGGATCTGGACATTGACGGCAGTGAAAACAAGGTGATTCTGAAAGAGATTCAGCATCATCCGGTCACTGGCCGCATTCAGCATGCGGATTTCCGCGTGGTTTCAATGACAGAGAAACTGGAGGTCTCCGTGCCGGTGGTGCTCGTGGGCGAGCCGGTCGGCGTTTCCCTGCAGGGCGGGGTGCTGGAGAGCCTCATGCGGTCACTGACCATTCGGTGTCTCCCGGCCGATATTCCTGAAAAGGTGGAAATTGATGTCAGCGGGCTGGAACTCGGTCATCATGTGGCGGTGAAAGACATCAAACTGGATCCGGCGAAATTCACAATGGTGACTCCGGCGGATTACGCCGTGGCGGCGGTGTCCGCTCCCCGTGTCCAAGTTGAGGAAACACCGGCCGAAGAAGCCGCCGCGGAAGGTGAAGCGGCCGGCGCTGAAGGCGCCGCGGCTGCTCCGGGCGCGGAGGGCGCTGCTCCCGAGAAGAAAGAGGAGAAGAAGGAGAAGAAGAAAGAATAGGTCCGCCGGACGGCCGGCCGGGGAATACGACATGAAAATGGTAGTGGGACTTGGCAATCCCGGGCCCCGCTATGCCGGAACCCGGCATAATATCGGTTTCCGGGTGCTGGACCGGCTGGCCGAACAACTGGGCTTCGATTTCAGAAAAAGCTGGTTTCGGAATGCGCATTACGGCAAGGTGCGCATCGGTGATGAAGAAGTGATCATGCTCAAGCCGCAGACGTTCATGAATGCCAGCGGAAGGGCCGTGCGGGGCGAAATGCGCCGGAGGAAGTCGGCGCCCGGTGAGCTGCTGGTGGTGCTCGATGATATCGAAATCCCCTTCGGTTCGCTCCGTTTGAGGCTGAAGGGCGGGCCGGGAACGCACAACGGGCTGAAGTCGGTGATTGAGCATGCCGGGAGCGAGGATATCCCCCGGGTTCGTGTGGGGGTTGGCCGGGACCCGCAGGCGGAGGATCTGGCGGCGTATGTGCTGTCGGACTTCCCGCCGGAAACGGCAGACGATGTGGAGCGGCTCGTGAACCGGGCCGCCGATGCGGTGAAGTGCTTTTTGCTGGAGGGGCCGGAGAGGGCCATGAACATTTTTAACAGTTGACGGATCAAAGTCAGGAGAAGTCGCAGATGAGTAAGTACGAAGGCATGTTTATTTTTCCGAAGGCCCTGAGCGATGAAGCGCTTGAGGCGGTTATCAGTTCCGTGGGCACGGAAATTGAAAAACTGGGCGGCGCCGTCAAGAGTTCCACCCGGCTGGGCCGCCGCGCATTCGCGCGTCCGCTGAAGAAGCAGGATTCAGGCCATTATGCGGTGATTGTCTTTGAGCTGGCGGGCCGCAGCCTTCCTGCCCTCAAAGCGCGTTTTAAACTGATGGACGGCATCATGCGGGTGCAGATTGTTTCCGCCCCCGCTGTAAAAGAAGCCTGAACCGGGAGCAGCAGCCATGGCATCATTCAATAAAGTCATTCTGGTGGGGAATCTCACGAAGGATCCGGAGGTGCGTTATACATCCTCGGGGACCACGGTGGGCAACATGCGCCTGGCCGTGACCGAACATTATAAAAAGCAGACCGGGGAAATGCAGGAGACGACCTGCTTCGTGGATGTCGAGGTTTGGGGCCGCCAGGCCGAGACCTGCAGCGAATATCTGAAGAAGGGATCATCGCTTCTGCTGGAAGGCAAGCTCAAGCTGGATGAGTGGGAAACGTCTGAAGGTGAAAAGCGGAGCAAACTGCGGGTGCGCGCCGACCGCGTTCAGTTTCTCGGGTCTCCGCGCGGCGATCGTTCCTCCGGCGGGTCGAAGCCGGCTTCCTCCGACGAGTCCGCCATGCCCGCCGACGGCGGCGATGACGACAACCTGCCATTTTAACTGTAAAAACAAAAGGGGTTTGAAATAAAGAATATGAAAAAACAGTATCAGAGCAACTGGGACATGGCGGGCGGAGAAGCGGGCAGCCGCAGGCGGCAGGGCAAGCTCCTGCAGGGCATGGCCACCATTGATTACAAGGACAGCGAACTGCTGAAGAAGTTCATGACCGAGCATGGGAAAATCCTGCCCGGCCGCACAACGGGCGTTTCCGCCAAGCAGCAGCGCCAGCTTAAACGCGCCATCCGCAGGGCGCGAGTGATGGGCCTCCTGGCCTGATTTTTATTGAAAGGTTTCAGTCATGGTTAAAGAAGTTATTTTAATGACGGATATAGAAGGACTCGGCTCAGAGGGGTCCATTGTCAAAGTGGCCGACGGCTATGCCCGCAATTACCTCCTGCCTCTTCAGAAGGCTGCGCCGGTAACGGATGCGACCCGCCGCCGCCTTGCCAAGAAACGCGCGGAGCGCGAAGAACAGATGAAACAGGCCGCGGAGGCCGCCACCAAGCTGGCCAATCGCATCCGCAACTGCTCCTGCACGATTGCCGTTAAAACCGGGCCTGAAGGCAAGCTCTACGGGTCGGTTGGCGCAGCCGATGTTCTGGCTTCCCTGAAGGAGCAGGGTGTTGAACTGGAAAAGGGGCAGCTGGAAATGCCCGACTCCATTCGCGAGCTCGGGGCATATACCATCGGCGTTAAACTGGATGCCGGTGTCACTTCGGAGTTCAAAGTCTGGATCGTTGAGGAATAGGATTCATGGCCGGAAAGACCGCCAAGTCTGCCGCGCCCAAGTCAGATCGTGTGCCTCCGCACAGCGAGGAGGCGGAGAAGAGCATCCTCGGCTCCATTTTCCTTGATTCAGACCGGGTGATTGACCTCTGCATGACCCGGGGGCTTGTTCCGGAAAGTTTTTACGAGCCGCGTCACCGAAGCCTTTTCGAAGTGTTTGTGCAGATGAACCGGGAAAACCGGAGCATCGACATGGTCACGGTCAAGGACCGCCTTGAGACGCTGGGCCGGCTGGAGGATGTGGGCGGCTACGACTATATCGAGCGGCTGGTGGACAGCACTCCAACCGCCATCCACGCGGAGCACTACGCGGATATTGTGTTCCAGAAGTACCTGCTGCGCCGCATCATAGACCGTTCCCGCGAGGCCATAGACCGCTGCTATGAATCGGATGAGGACGCTCCGATTGTCCTCAATAAAACCGAGCAGGCCATTCTCGAAATCTCCCAGACCCAGCACCAGCCGCTGGAACAGTGGGACAAACTCGTTGAAGGCGTCATGAAAGAGATCATGCGCAGCTACGAGACCAAGACCGGTTTGACGGGCATCCCCTCCGGATACAAGGATATTGATGACAAACTGCAGGGGTTCAAGCCAGGCGAGCTGGTTATTCTGGCTGCCCGCCCGTCGCAGGGAAAGACGTCACTGGCCCTGAACATCGCGGAAAATCTGGCGATGCCGACACATACCGATCCCGACCCGCGGCCGGTCGCGGTGTTCAGCCTGGAAATGTCCAGCGAATCCCTGGTTCGGCGCATGATCTGTTCGCGCGCCCGGGTATCGGCGAGCAAGATCACGGGCGGTTATATCAGCCGCGCGCATAATGATGCGCTCACGAATGCCGCCACTGCGCTGCTCAAGGCGCCTATATATCTGGATGATACGGCCGCGCTGGAGGCGCTGGAAGTGCGCTCGCGTGCCCGCCGGCTCAAGCGCAACTATGACGTGCAGATGATTATTGTGGATTATCTGCAGATCATGAATTTTGCACAGTATTCGAAAGAGGGGCGTCAGCGTGAGACTTCCGCCATTTCCGCCACAATGAAGGCCATGGCCAAGGAGCTGAAGGTCCCGGTGCTGGTGCTCAGCCAGCTGAGCCGAAATCCTGAAAACCGCACGGGCCCGTCCGCCGCGCCCAAGCTTTCGGACCTGCGCGATTCCGGGTCCATTGAGCAGGATGCGGATGTGGTGCTCATGCTTCGGCGCCCCAGCAGCTATCCCGAGGACAAAGACCACGCCGATGAAAAACTGGCTATTGTGAATGTCGCCAAAAACAGAAATGGTCCGACCGGTGATATAAAACTCAATTTCTTTGCAGACTACACACGCTTTGAAACCAGATATGAAGGGGTTGATGAACCCGGGGCGGCAGTCACCTATGAGGATGAGGAGTAAACGCTTGAAACGCATGCAGCTCATTTCAGCCGGGGTGGCGGTTTTCTGGGGACTGATGTCACTGGCGTTCGCGGAGGATGTCAGCGAAATCCGGGTTCGGAACACGGGGATTGGCCCGCTTGAAGAGCAGTCCGTTATGGCGTTCACCTCCCTGAAGGCCGGCGAACCGTTTGCCCAGGCGCGGGTTTCCCGTGATGTGAGAATGCTGCAGAACAGCGGCCGCTTTTCCGATGTGCAGGTGCAGGTGGAACGGGCCGCCGGCGGCCTTATTGTCACGTATGCGGTGAATCCGCGTCTGCGCATTAACCGCATTGCCGTTGAAGGGGCGGACTATATCGGAAACAAGAAGGCCCTGGAACTGCTGGATCTCGGCCCGGGTGATCTGGTGGACGATGTGCTGCTGGGCACGCGAATGCAGCCCGTGCGCGATCATTACGCCAAAAGATATTTCCCCGACGTCAATTTGAGCTGGGATATAGTTCCGCGTGCAGAGACCGGCCTTTGCGATGTGACCGTGCGGGTGCATGAGGGCCAGCGGGCCAAGGTGAAGCGGATTCGCTTCCGGGGTAATCGCGCCGTGAAGGCCCGGGACCTGCGAGGGGTGATGCAGCAGCGCCGTGTGCGGCTCTGGTCATGGTTCACTAATTCGGGCCGCTATAATCCGGACGAGCTGGCGATGGATGTCGGATCCCTGCGCAGCGTTTATCTGGATCGGGGTTATCTTGATGCGGTGGTGGGAGAGCCCGTGGTGCACCGCGCGCGGCGCAAAGTTGCAATCGAAATTCCGGTCCAGGAGGGACGGAAATACACTGTGGGGGAAATCGCCATTGACGGGATGGAACTCTTTCCGGAAGCCGCCGTGCGACCCTTCCTGCCGCTGAAGCGGGGCGCCGATGCCTCCATGCGGGCCATTCGTCAGACCGCCGATGTCATCCGTGATTTCTACGGGCGCAAAGGATATATTGAAACCCGCGTCACATACGACATCCGGACTGCTCCTGACGGCACGGCCGATCTGGCATTCAGTGTCCGGGAGGGCACACTGGCCCGGGCCCGGGATGTGCTGATCCGGGGGAACACCCGCACGAAGGACAAGGTCATCCGCCGGGAACTGACCATCATGCCCGGGCAGATTCTCAACGAAGTCGCCGTTCGCGTCAGCAAGAGCCGCCTGCAGAATCTGGGCTGGTTTTCTTTCGCGGAGAGCGCCCTGGTGCCCACCATGGATCCGGAATACTACGATGTTGTTTTTGAGGTCGAAGAAATGAGAACCGGACAGTTTCTGGTCGGCGCAGGGTTCTCGAGCATCGACAAGGTCAGCGGTTTCGTCGAAATATCCCAGGGAAATTTTGATTTGTTCCACTGGCCTTTCACGGGCGGCGGGCAGAAGGCCAAATTCCGCGCCCAGCTCGGCACCGAACGCACAGACATGGAGCTTTCGTTTGTTGAACCCTGGTTTCTGGACAGGAAACTTGCCCTCGGCATTGATCTCTACCAGCACGAGCGCCGCTTCCTCAGCGATGATTACGATCAGGAAAACATGGGGGCGGCCGTCAGTCTCAGTGTGGCCGCCGGACGTTTTTCGCGGCTGAAACTCCGCTACGCCATTGAGGATATTTCGGTGGAAAATGTCAGCGATGATGCATCAGAACTGATACGGGCGGAGGAGGGCTCGCGGCTGAAAAGCTCCATGACGCTTTCGCTCTCGCGCAGCACGCTGAACAGCAGTTTTGTGCCGACCAGGGGGAATCTGTCGAGCCTGTCAGGAACGCTGGCGGGCGGACCGCTGGGGGCGGATACGGACCTGTATGAACTGGAAGCCAGAACGTCGCAGTATGTTCCCATGCTGTTCGGACACTACCTGAATCTGCGAGGAACGGCCACTGTGGTTGAGGAGTATGGAGACGCGGAACGTGTTCCGCTGTTCGACCGGCTTTTCCTGGGGGGCGCTCACACCATCCGCGGTTTCCAGTACCGAGATGTCGGACCAAAAGATGAAACCGGGGAGCCGATCGGCGGCCGGACGGCGGCTTATGTGTCAGCCGAGTACAATGTGCCCGTGGTGAAGAATCTGAGACTGGTGACCTTCTATGACATGGGCATGGTCTGGGAGGAAGCCTATGATTTCAGCGGGGATTTCAATTCCGCCTGGGGAATTGGCGTGCGCGTGGATATCCCCGGATTCCCTCTGCAGTTTGACTATGCCTGGCCCATTGAAGCGGACGAGTGGAATGATCAGCCGTCCGGCCGCTTCAGTTTTCTTATTGGATATAAACTCTAACAGAAAAGGAGTCGCTCATGAAAAAACATCTCATTCCTGCACTGGCCGCCGCGGTCATGATGGCTGCGCCCGCCCTGCGTGCCGCAGATCAAATGGTGTTCGTGAATCTGAATCGGGTGTTCGAAGAGTACCATAAAACAGAAATGGCCAATAAGCAGCTCAAGGCCCAGGCCGACGAATTCAGCGCCGAGCGGAGCGGGAAAATCAAGGAGTTTGAGGAACTGCAGGCGGCATTTGACGCCGCCCGTGATGATTCCCAGAATCCCGCCCTCTCTGCGGAAGCCCGTGACGCCAAACGCGATGAAGCTGAAGAGAAACTCATTGAGATTCGCCGCAAGGAGAAGGAAATCCGGAAGTATGAGGAAACACGGAAAAAGCAGCTTATGGACACGGAACGCCGTGTGCGCAACCGGATTGTGGGGGAGATTCGCGATGCGATCAAGGCTTATGCGATTGAACAGGCTTATTCCGCGGTGATTGATTCCTCGGGACAGTCGCTGAATGCGGTCGAAAGTATCGTATATCATGATCCCCGTCTGGAAATCACCGATCAGATACTGGAAATTCTCAACAAGGGCGCGGAACAGGCTGCTCCGATTGAGTTGGATGCGCCTGATGCCGAGGAAGAAGAGGAACCTGAGGCAGTGGAATGAAACGGACCGTGCGCGAGATAGCCGCCGCAGTCGGCGGAGAGCTCTGCGGCGACCCGGATGTTGAGATTTGCGCGGTGGCCAGTCTAAGGGAAGCAGGGCCGGGCGACATCACTTTCATCGCCAATCCGCGATATGCGGCTGGTGGCGGAAACCCGGGCATCGGCAGTGCTTGTGGGCCGTTCATGGACTGATTCTTCCGCCGCCGTCCTGATCCGGGTGGATGATCCCGACAGGGCTTTTACGCAGACGGCTGAATTCTTCGCTCCTCCACCCATTACGCCGCCCCCGGGCATTCATCCAACGGCAGTCATTGCTTCTGATGCGAGGATCGGCGAGGGGGCAAGCATCGGACCCTGCTGCATCATTGAACCGGGTGTTCAGATCGGCGCGCGCGCAGTGATTTTCGGCGGCTGCTGCATTGGACATGAGGTGACAATTGGCGACGATCTTCGGATGTATCCGCATGTTTCGGTCCGTGAGCGCTGTCGCATTGGGCATCGTGTGATTCTGCATAACGGGGCGGTGATCGGCAGTGATGGCTTTGGATATAACGTGGACAAAAACGGAGTCCGCACAAAAATCCCTCAGACCGGAATTGTAACGATCGGCGATGATGTTGAAATCGGCGCCAACACCGCCATTGATCGCGCGCGTTTCGGCGTG
>Ga0116144_10003992_pt1 | contig 14272 bp, 12 predicted proteins | sample AD_UKC035_MetaG_FD_89746 | JGI IMG/M metagenome (GOLD analysis project Ga0116144, IMG submission 89746) | Active sludge microbial communities of municipal wastewater-treating anaerobic digesters from USA - AD_UKC035_MetaG | ecosystem: Engineered > Bioreactor > Anaerobic > Digestate | place: USA... | reverse complement strand
GTTGGGTAATGATGGAGCGAAAGGTGTTTTGAACCTCAGTTTTGGCTAGTCGATTTTGCACAATGCTGTTGCGAAGCTCCAGGATTTGAAAGAATATTTTTGATTCAAGCTCAGTTTCTATAAATAGTCGCTCACAGAGCTCGAGGAGCTGGGAGAGTTGTCGCATGCGAGGCAGGGTTGATTCCATCTCAGAGCAGTCTTGCTCCATCAGCGCTTGTGTGAGTAGTGGCAAGCTTTTTGTTTCTATCCAGTGAAATCGGACAATGTTCCCCGGCTGGAGTGCCGAGCGCTTGGAGGACTTGAGAGTACGAACTCCTTTGGCGCGGCAAACGAGTTTGCCGCGCTCTTGGGTCAACATCGTGATTATCACGTCAGTCTCCCCCACTTTAACGCGTTTGAGAACCAGTCCAACTGCTGTAAAATTTCGTTGCAACATACTCACAACAGTCTACCATGTCGTTGTATATAAGGTATCCTTGTTGATCGTGAGCTCATCTCTGCCACCAGTTACTTCCATGGTAAGTGGGTAATCGGTAATACCACCCTGCTTCCAGAGCTGTAATTGATAATCTGGGAGAGCGTATGGTACTGAATATGTTAGTCTAATTTTTGCTACGCCATTTGGCTCTAGGATAAAAAATCCATCAAACACAGTGAAGCCTAGCTCGTCATAGATTTTTGCGTCTTTAGTAAAACCAGTAGCTTCAATCAGTTCTGAGCCAGCTGGCACATAAATCCTTGTCCAGTCTCGAAGTGTTGAGTTCAAGCAAAGCAGACCAGCTTCTAAATTACAGTTGTCTGCTCGACGATTATTTTTGTAGGTAATTTCTACCGTCTTTTTAATCTTTCCTTCAGTGGGTGCTTCAATTTGTTGCACCATCTCGTAAGTGGTAAAGAGATTTGATTTTGCGCCACCCAAGTTAGCATTAATAACAGCAAAAAAGTCTTCTCCTTTAGTTGGAGGTGTCATACGACCAGCAACATTTATTGCCTCAGCAGCTTTTTGTAATGATTCGTCAATATAATAGACTTGAATATGTCTTCCTTGTATCGCCTCAATCATCGCTTGGAATAATGGTCCATTTTTCTCACTTGGTGCATCGTAGGCTTTTGAAAGCACCGCTCTCATGAAGGGGCCAAGTATACCCTTTCGATCTTCGCGAATATAATTCGTTGGTCGAGTAATAATTTCTGATAGTGCATACACAACTTGGGGGCAATCACAACGCTTATCAATCTCGGCTGAGAACGTGCCATACCCGGGAACCTGGACAGGACCTAGCACCTCAAGTAACTGCTTCAAAACCTCAGTATCAACAGTGATAATACCGTCGATGTTTTTATCACCTACTTTCATGTAGTTAGGTAGAAACTGCTCCATTGAAACTTTAAAATCAGGGGAGGTATTCATGTCTCTCAAATTCCAATATTTTTCGGTGGTTAAGTATCTTCCCAGTGCTTCTGGTATAGGTAATCTGGAACGATATTTTGCATCCAACGCATAAATATCATCAGAAGTTTCTGGTGTGACTTTCCCATCTTCAATATAAATGGTCGAGAAAGCAGTTAAAAAGCCTCCGGTTGGTCGTAACTCATTATCATTTTGAAAGAGCACTAAGTACTTCAGCCTCTCGCCTCTTCCGCCAGCCATAACTGGAATTTGCTCGATTACTGGTCGAAATTCAGTTACTGCGCTGAGTGCAGATTGAGACAAATTTTGTGCTTGCAAAATAAGTGGACGGACTGGCTGTCCCCCAAGTTGTTCAGGATATCTATTAGCATCAATTTGCTGTAATGCTGTGACGGCAGACTGTATATTTGCAGTGATTGCGTCTAATTCTGGCATGGCTTTATCCAGAGTATCGAGAATAAGTTTAATCCGATTTTCGGCTGTACCGCTACCCGATGCTGTTGGGGTTTGGCCATTGAGTCCTAACACATCGGCGTAGGGTTCTACAGCATAAATCGCTTTCTGAGCAGCAGCTAAACCTGCTTCAGCCGCAGTAAACCCAGCTAAACCATCTGCATAGTATTCCTTGGTAGTCGGAAGATAATTGAAGAAACTTAATTTATTAAATTCTGTTTTGATTGATTCTAATTCTGAGGGGACTTTCTCTAATTCTGCTTTCGCTCCAGGCAGGTTTTGAGCCGAAAGTTGTTGCGCTACTGCTTGACCAGTATATTGAAGCACAAATGCTTGTTGTTTTATCTGCTGAACAACCGTGAATGAATAGATAGAAACACCTCCCAAAATGCCAATAAGAAGCAAAAGTGGTATGGTGATGGCGAGTAAGATTCTCTTTTTTGGCAGTTGTTTTTTTACCACTCCTTTCCCATTAGGCGTTGGCGTGGCTGATTTTTTGGGAAGACGTGGCAGGGCAATTCTCATAGATAAACAGTATATCAGATGTTAGCAATTACCACTTAGATATCATGGCTTTGGGGGTTTTAAACAGGAGAACAATGTCTTCTATTATGCTATGTCGACTGGCATATGCGGCATCAATTTTTGCTCTTTGGATGAATGGTATTTCATTCCGACCGCTGGTTTGCCAGACACCAGTTATTCCTGGTTTTACAGATAAAATCAGAGGAATATATCCTTTAGTTTCAGGATATTTTTTGCTCTGTTCGTCAAGTTCTTTTTGTAAGTAGGCTCGAGGACCAACCATACTCATATCTCCAAGCAGAACGTTAATTAGTTGAGGAAATTCATCTATTGTGAGGGAACGCAATACTTTTCCTATCTTAGTAATTCTGGGATCATTTTTTATTTTCCAGTCGCCATTTTTAAATTCTTCGAGCAGTTTTTTATCTTGGTTGTGAAGAATATCATCCGCATTGTGTACCATTGAACGAAATTTATACAGATAAAACTCAGCGCCATCCTTGCCCAATCGACGATGGCGAAACAATATTGGAGAACCAGAGTCGAGGTAGATCAAAATTGGCACAATGATCCAGAAGGGTAAAAACAGAATTGTTAAGAGAGTCGCTACAAGAATATCGAGAATTCTTTTTGTAAATTCATAGCAAAATGCTTGCTGAAAGTGTTTTGGCCAATTCATAGATATTCAGAACGTTTTTCTTCTTTAAGTCTTTCAACTAACTTTTTTACATCCTGACTGCGAGATTTTGGGGCAATCATAACGATATCTGGAGTATCAACAATAATCATATCACGGACACCAAGTAATGCCACCAATCGGCCGTTCGAATGGATTAAGTTATTTTGGGACTCAACAGAAAGTGTTGGCAATCTATCCTGATCACCGTCACTGATAATGACGTTGCCCGCCAAATCTTTTTGGCCTAAGTTATACACTACTAACCACTCTCCAATATCATCCCAACCAAAGTCACCTGGTACTAATACCAGATTGTCTGCTTTTTCTGAGATTGCATAATCAATTGAAATTGGCTCGACTGAGGCATAAATTGATTCTAACGACTTGGTAAAATCGTCTATTGATTTCCCAACGAGCGCTTTGGCCGACTTCCATATTTCTGGTTGCAATTGTTGAAAAGCCGTGATGATTGTTTGGGTAGCCCACACATACATATTGGCATTCCAAAAATATTTGCCAGTCGCTAGAAATGCTCTCGCGGTTGTCTCATTGGGTTTTTCGGTAAAACTTTCCACTTTAAATAACGAAGCGGCTCTTGATGATTGCCGAATGGAATCACTAATTTTGATATACCCAAAAGCCGTAGAGGCAAATTTGGGCGAAATACCGACTGTGACTAAGAAATCATTCTCCGCTGCTACATCAGCAGCTGCTTTCATTACTCGAATAAATTCAGACTCATCTTGAACGACGTGATCTGCTGCGGCGTTGACCACGACTGCCTTTGGGTCGAGATTGTGAGCAAAAATTGACCCAACAAGCATTGCTAAAGCAGTATCTTTTTTTTCTGGTTCCAAAATAATATTATTTTTTGGTAATTCTGGTAGCAACTCACCAACCCTTTTTGAGTATTTTTGATTGGTAACAACAACCATTTTCTCCCAAGGAATAAACGAGTTTAATCGTTGAGCAGTTATTTGGAGCATGGTGTGCTTTCCCATGAGTTTCAAAAATTGTTTGGGGGTATCATTACGAGATTTTGGCCATAAACGAGTGCCACCACCACCAGCTAGTATCACCGCATAGACGTGAGAGTTTTGATTCATTGAATCCTCCTTCGAACATTGTCATACTTTTTCATATGTTTTCGCCACTCATCATACACGATTTCTTTGATTTGGCTAATAAAGAATTCTGGACTTGTTTGTTTTGAAAGTTGTGAAAGATCTGGAGATTTATTTTCAAAACTGATGGCAGTTTGAATTGCCAGACATATTTCACTCGGAGTGAGCTTTTGTAGTTGAATAGAATTTGGAATCGATTGCAATAACTCACTGGCGCCGGACTGCTCCGAAACGATAGTGGGTACATGTAGCAAAGCTGCTTGAACGGCAGAGATGCCAAAATCTTCATCTCCCAGCATAAAGAGGATTTTGGCATATAGTAGTAACGTTGTGCGTTCCTCATTGGTCACTGAGCCCAGAAAAACGATCGATTTGTGGTTTGAAAAAGCCAGATCAAGACATGCAGCTAAAGATTGATCCTTAGCCCGAATATGCGTTTGACTTGGATACAGCTGGGTTAACCGGTCAAAGTCTGGACCACTACCCACAATGAGCAGGGGAAGTTTAGATTTATGACAAGCATCGATGGAATCTTTGACTCGTTTATACGTGACTAATCTGGATAGGGAGAGAGCGTAGTGGTTAGATCGAGCGAATTTGACGATTTCTGGAGCGACATCATTCGGATTGATGACAACTGGAGGATATAACACTTCAGAGTCACGCTTATACATTTGTTGGATCTTTTTTTGAATTTTGTGAGATAACGTCAAGTATTTATCTGGTCTTTGTGCTACTTGGACGTCCCACCAAGTAAGGTATTTTCTTACCAGCGAAATAGCGAAGCTAATGATTGGCAAATTATGCCAACCAGCAGAGTCGCCATACGCAGTCTTGTATTCGTATAAGTAGCGAGTGGGAGTAAATAGGTAGCACAGATGGAGCTGATTCGGTTTAGTTATTACTCCCTTAGCTTCTGCGCTACTGACACTGATGACAATATCGAAATCAGTTAAATTGAGCGATTCAAACGCAATGGGCATCAACGGAGCTAATAGTCGATGCAACTTGGATCCCCAGGGGATATTTTGCAAAAAACTAGTCACAACCGGCCAGTTCTTGGTCCAGCCTAACTGAGGATTCCAAACTGAGGTATATAGTGGGGCTGATGGAAACGCTTGATGCAAAACTTGAAGCAGATCTTCTGCCCCACCATACGCCACAGTGGCTCGGTCATAGACGATGGCGACAGATGGTTTAGCAACTGCGTTTTGGCTCATGAGTGGGCAAGAAATCTTTGGTAGGCTGATAAAGTTGCGCTTGCCATCTTTTGCCAGGAATACTGCTTACTGAGCTTTAAACCTAGAGCTCTTAGATCTTTACTATGTTTTGGCAATTGTTGGATTGCCTGCACAAAACTTTTTGGATCGTGCGGCTGGCAAAAAACTGCGGCGTCTTGGTAAACCTCATGAAAAATCGAAATATCTGAGGCAATTACAGGAGTGCCAGCCGCCATGGCTTCGATACCAGTGAGGCCGAAACCTTCTGAAAGTGAGGGTTGGACTAGGGCATACGCATTTTTGTACAGTGTGTGCAACTCTCCTTCTGTTGCGCGACCAAAAAAAGTTACTTGTTTTTCCACATCGAGAGTAGTAACTAGCTGGTGAATTTGCTGAGAAAACACCGATCTTGAACCAACTAGAACTAACTGTAACTCTGGTAATTCCTGCAAGGCTTTCAAAACAACTGCAATATTTTTATGTGGATACAAAGAGCCTACAAATAGTAAGTAATTTTTAGGCAATGATTTGCGCAATATTTGAGGTGGTTCGAGGCTTACTCCTTCATATGTCACCTCAATTTTCATTCGCATAGTTGGGTAGTATTGGTGTAAAGTTTGTTTAATTTCTTCTGAAGGTACAAAGATGTGTTTTGCTGTTTTAATAGCTTGAGAAGCCACCAAGCGATAACCAAGGTACTTTAACCAATATATCCACGGATGCAGTGTTGTTACTTGTTGACCACGATGATGATGCCACAGCAAATCATGTATCGTAATAAAATAGGGCTTGCGATACGCTAGGGGAACATTAAAGTGTGGCACGTGCAGTAGGTCAAGTTTTTCCCGATAAAAGATCCAGGGTAGCAAAAATTGTTCCGCAAGAGAATAATGTTGAATGGTGCAAATTACCGCGCGGACTCGTTTGGATTTATTGCTACCGATTAGGTACTCAGCCTGTTGTTGATTTGAGCAAAATAAGACCCACTCAATAGTGTTTGAGGTACTCAATAAGTTATTGACTAACTCTGCAGTATAGCGACCAATACCCGCGTGATCGGGTCCTGCTAAGCGGCAGTCAATCCCGATTCTCATGAGAGATTATTTACTCACTTTTTTTGTACGAGCAGCTTGCTTTGTGGTTGATTTATTGGTAGGACTGGATTTCTTAACACCTTTTTTTGGTGAGTGTTTGGTGAGGGCACTATCTACCAGTTTTTCAAGTTCTTTGAGCTCTGACTCATCAATGGCACCTGTAGATTGATTTACTTCATTCACTAAAGTTCTTTCCAGCTTGACCATTTGACGTTCTCGTAAAAAATTACCGAGCAGTGTGACCACCAATTGTAAGACTCCAAGTACTAAGGCAACTACTGGAATGTATTGCAAGAGCATGGGTTCGGCTGTTAATTGTTGATTGGCATAAATAAATCGAACCAAAACCTGGGGAAGCAGAATAGCAACAAAAATTGCACCAATCATTACCACCAAAGCTTCCATTAGTGCTTGTAAATTTTTTTGTCTTAAATACTGTATTTGAAATTTGTGGAGGTTCATACTGCTCCCTTTCTGATCACTATAAATATTTTTACTAACCAACGTACTACGCTCGGATAGTGGTGAGCATAGTGTTTGTCATAGTATTGTAGCATGGTATCGAAAAAGTGTCGTTTTGTTTGCTTAGCAATTTTTTGTGAAGCATTCTTTAATCCAGATTTGTATTTATGGTGAATAAGCGTAACGCCGGGGTGATACACAATTAATAAGCCAGCGTCCCTAAAACGTTTGCACCAATCCAAGTCTTCGGCGTACATAAAAAATCGCTCATCAAGTGGACCAACTTTTTTAATTGTTGACTGCTTAACCAACATAGTAGCTCCAGAACAGGCTTCAATCGTATGAATAGTGGTTAGATCCTTATATGTCTGATGATATTGACCAAAAGTTGTGGATTGAGGAAACAATTTTTCTAAGCCAAGAAAATAGGTGAGGCTCGCCCAAATCGTAGGTTCTCCTCTGTGACAGGCCATATCCATCTTTCCGTCAGAAAACAGAAGTCTGGGAGAAATTGCCCCTACATCTTTGCGCTTGGAAGCAAAGTTTATCAAAGTGTCTAGATTAGAGTTATCTGTTAACTCAATATCTGAGTTCATAAGCATGTAGTTCTTGGCCGCAACGGCAGAAATTCCTCGGTTATTGGCGGCGGCAAATCCAGTGTTGGTTTCCAGTTGAATAAAAGTAACCCAGGGAAATTGTTTCAGCATCATGCTCTGCGTTGCATCACTGCTGTTGTTGTCCACTACAACCGTTTCTACAGACCGTTTGGTTTTTTGCAAGTAAAATGAATCTAAGGTCTGTAAGGTTTTTTCTAGCCAAAATTGACTGTTATATGTGACGATAATAATTGCTAAATCAAAAGTTTTTTTTGCCATGTCGTGCGCTTCCCATTTGTTGGTAGATTGTATCAAGCTTTTCCGAAATTAGTGGCCAGTCGTAGCGTTTGGTTAAAAACGACAGACCTTCAGTGGCCATCGATTTTCTACGAACCGGATCTTGCAACAAATCAATTGTTTTTTGAGCTAATGTTGAAGCTGAATCACCAATCTCTACATGGATACCTGGCTTGAGACCTAATCCCTCAACGGCAGTAGATGTTGCCACTATGGGGGTTCCCGATGCCAAAGATTCAAGCACTTTGTATCGGGTGCCTTTGCCACTAAAAACAGGGGCAATTAAGACATCAGCAGTGGCAAAGGCATCTCGAATATCGGGAATATTACCGGTGATTCTAATACCATGCTCTGCTTTGGCATAACCGAGCACTGTATCTGAGGGAGAATTGCCCACAATATGTAGTTCTGCTTGCGGTAAGTTCTTACGAATGAGTGGCCAAACCTTTTTTACCAAATACGACACTGCCTCACGATTGGGCAACCACTTAAAGGTGCCCACAAACAGAATAGTGGGATTTTTGTGAGTTTTCTTTTTTACTTGACCAAACCATGCGATGTCTACCCCATTGGCTACCACCGCAATTTTTTTTGGTTGATTAACATGTGGAGTAATAGCGAGTTTGTCTTCTTCGCTCATAACGATTAGACGGTCTGCGATATCCCAATAATGCTGTTCCCAATGCCGAATTTTCTGAATGTCGATATCCAGAATCTTTTTGAGTGGCCACCAGGCTTTTTGAGCGTAACTTTCGTAACCCAAAGATTCAATGGTTTGTTCAACCAAAATCACCGGCGTAGATGTCTCGGGCAGATGCGGCATCATATAAAATGTTTCGGCATGAATGAGATCGTAATGATGTTGGGCAAGTTCTAATTTTGTGGCTTTAATTACCGACGGTACGTGATTGCGAATCACTAAAAAGGGATAGCGAGAAAACGCGGTATGAAAAATATTTTTGAGGGTAAACGGATGTTGAGACCGGCGAAATACCCTGATTTCATGACAGTATTTTTTAATTTCCGGAATGTATTGTCTTTCTGTATCATCTTTGATTAAACAGAAGAGAGTAATTTCGTGCTTATTTGCGAGTTGTTTTAATAAATTGTAGGTTCTAATTTGACCACCCGAGAGCAGTGGAAACGGTAGATAGGGGGTAAGCATTAAGACTCTCATGGTTTGGATGGACTGGCTGATTTAGTTAGGTCAAGCAAAATATAATCTTGAGTTTTGATAATTGTAAAATACTTACTTTCTAGTTCTCGCGCTTCATCGTCGTAGCTAGTGGAGATGTAATACTTTGCGCCAAGCTTGATTTTTTTATCAATTTCAAATCCAATTGGCCAACCTCTTCGATTAGTTTGAAATAAAAATTGAGTGTCACCAAATGCAGGGGCAATCACTAGTGCGTCTTCTGGTGTTTGTTCATCCACCACCCTGCCCGCTTTAACATATTCGGAGTGGTTCATTTGGTAAAACCCCTTAACTTGGAAAGTAGCGAGTACGATCATAACCGCATAGAGCACGTTGACGCTCAACCATGGTTTGTTAATTTTAAATGTATTTTTTAAAATCCAGGCGAGTTGCACCATGCCTCGGGCCACTGTCAGGCTAATAATTGGCAACAAGAGATTTTGATAATAGTCGTGCTGGACGTTGCCCGAAGCGACAACAATTACATATGCCAGCATGCCCAGCCACCAACTGGTATACAAAATGCGCTCAGAAAATTTCGTTCTAAACAAACTCAGAATCAAAAATACTGGTCCGATATATCCAAGTATAAGTTTTGTTAGGCGTTCATAGCCAAGCCAGCGAAACCAAGCTGGGCGTAATCGAATGCCATTGCCGTTGAGTAGCCAGTCGGCTGCGGGAACCCCAGAAGGGAATTGGAGTATCCACCATCGCCAGAGAAATAGGGGGACTGCCGTTGCAGAAAAGAACAACGCCGCAATTAGGTGTTTTGGTTTGCGCCAAATGGACTGAACTGCCGCAATTGCGATAAACACGGGTAAGACAAAAGCGGCAAATGGCTTGAGTAATAATGCCAAAGCAAACAAAATAAAGGCATACCAGTAATAGTGCCATTTGCCCTTGACAAGCCAATAGTGCCAATACGCAATTGCACCAGTGCTACTGGCGAGCAGAAAGGGTTCTGGTAGAACTGCTCTGGAGTAATAGACCGAATATGGCAGGATTGCAAAAGTTAGTGCGGCAAACGCAGCAACTTTCTTACCAGACCAAAGGAGGCCAAGATAATAGATTGCCGCGATTGTACCGAGTGACGCCAATAGAGAGGCAAGGCGGCTGAGCGTCACAAGATCTATCCAAGGAAGCGTTCGAATAATGAGTGCGAGAGACGCCTGAACGATTGGAAATTCGACCATCCGATACCCGTCTAGATTGTCTTGGCCGCTCTGGATGTTGCTCAAATCATGATATCTGGGATGTAAAACATCAATTCCATTTTTGACGTATTCACGAGTGACTGAGGCGGTATCGGCTTGACGAAAACTGTGCCAATCAAGCACTGTTTGGTTAACACGAAATAAGCGAAGCGATATGGCAAGCAGTAAAATAAAAACAAGTGGCAAGCTTTGGATCCATTTAGTGATCGACATGACGCCGTTTCTGTTTAGTTTTTTTGATGGTGGATACGCGTGGTAGTAAATAATTTGCTCTGATAAGTCCAGCAAAAAACCAGAAACTATATGCTACTTTTGAAGCGGCAAAGACGTCAATATATGTAGCATTGATTAGTAAACCGATCGCTCCGCCAGTGAAGCCAATGGCGAGTGCGCGATCCATCCCACTCTTCAGTTTTTTGATGGACAAACCAGTGGAAATGAGTAGATACATGCAGAGACCATAAAAAGTCAGGAAACCAAGTAAGCCTGTTTCGCCAAGAACGCGTAAATAGTTGTTATCCGTGCTATCTGCAATGGTAAATTCATCAACAAATTGTTTGTTGAGGGTAGCATAACCGGTGCCAAAAATTGGATTCGTAGTAAAGCTTTGCAGTGCCCACGGCCAGAGTGATTCTAGTCTAATGCATAAGGATAATTCGTGTTTCAAGGCGCAATCCGAATAGACGCGGGTTTTATGAATGACGACTCGTTGTATGGTGCCATCAGCGAGGGTTTCGTAGGTGTCAACTGGTTCGGGGATATCTTCGTAAACATCTCTTGGTCTATCGGCAACTACCGCTGTGGGAGTTGGATTTTTTGGTACTGGTGGTTGATCTCCAATTGAAGCAACTTGGGCGATAATTGCGGCTTCTAAATCTGGTGCCGCTTCTGAGTTTTCTGGTAAAGCTGGAGCTTTAGGCAACCAAGCCAATAATTGAGAGGCTTGCGGTAATGGTAATGGATCCAACACGTCATCAATCATCTTATTAATATTGATGGGGTTGTCCGATGAGCTGATGGCATTGCTAATCCGGTCGAGCATGTTTTGCCCAAAGTAATACAACATAAAAAGTAGAAAAATACTCGAAACCAATGTTCTCGAAAAGAGGAAGGTAAACTTATCAACAAGTTTGGTTTTAATAATTGCATGAAGCAGGATTGTTAGTAGCAAACCAAACAGAATTGCCGCAAATGGTATACGAGATGCGCTCATCACCATCAGCCAGAAACCAGAGAAAAATACTAAATAGATGATTATCTTTTTCTTTTTATTTCGGATAGTAAGCGCGAGAGAAAGGATGATGGGGAGAACAATGACTAAGTATGCGGCCATGTCGTAGTGTCCTGCAAAAGTGGATTGAATTCTGGCATGCTCGGTGAGGACTAGGCGGATTCCCTTGCTGAATTCCCGATTCATGGTGGAGTAAACCGGCCAATAAAAGAACTTTTGCATGTAGCCGTACAGGGCTACGGCAAAGACAGCGACGACAAGTAATTTGAGTAGTGTGTAGACGTCCTTTTTTGACCGTATTGCAGCAAAACTTACAAAAAATACAGAAAAATATTCCATATATCGGAAAAAGTGCAAGGCAGTTTTGGCAATGTGGAGGGGTTGCATTGGCACGGTTTGACTGATGAATATTGCGCTCAGCATGGAGAGAATTCCTGCGAGTGCATAGGCAGACATTAGAAATAAGACAATCTTGTCAAATCGAGCTTTTTTTCTGAGAATTTGTATGAAAGTGAATGCAACCGCAATAGCAACGACAAAATCTTCCAGTCGGACACGAACGATATACTGTTCAATGGGGCTAAAAATGGGAATTTTTGGATACAGGGGGATAAGTAAGACAAGTAGGCCGGCAAAAAACAGCACGCCGTTGTGATCAAACCATCGGGCTAACTTTTTGAGAATTCTCAACATAGTGTGAGCGTATTGTACGCGGTGCTACTGGAGCAGGTCAAACCCAGAGCTGTCGTAATATCTTACTATAGATGTTGGCTTGGGCACCGCGTCCTATCAGACTAAATAGGCAGAAACGTAGGCAAGAGCCAAAGGAAAAAATTAGTTTGAGCAGCAAGGTAGATGTTTCACCAAAGTATTTGGGCCAAAATTGAAGCATTCCTCGCACTTCGCCAAGTTTGGCTTGCTGTGAATTACTGCTGGCAGAGCCGACGTGAACAATTTTGGCCAGATGAGCAATGGCACTTCCCCAACCCGCACGGTTAGCTCTCAGACAAAATTCCATATCTTCGGCATACATAAAAATCGATTCGTTTAAACCACCAATTTTTTCGTAGAGTCTGCGGGAAAAACAGAGCGCAGTGGCTCCAACCCAGCCCATCGGTTGTATAAATTTATCGCTGGGCGGTTGAGTTTGCCGACGTTGAAGTGTCGGTAGGTACTGGCCGATAATTGGTATGTCATCGATCATCAGCCACTGAACTTTTGCAGCCAGCAAAGAAATTTGGTCGCCGCCTTGTGGTTGATAACTACCATCTGGATTCCACAATGAGGCGGCGACTAAGCCTATTTTGTTTCTTTCATCAGTTAGATTAGTACTTTGTAAAGCGTTAACCAATGCCTCCAATGCTCCGTTTTGGACGATCGTATCCGAATTGAGCAACAGTAGATACTCTCCTCTAGCTTGCTTGAGAGCTTGATTATTTGCTTTGGCAAAACCTAGGTTTTCTTTGTTTTGAATAAGTTGAAGCGGTAGCACGTTGGAAAATTTTGTGATCAAAGACTGAATAATCTTGGCTGAATCGTCAGTCGAGTCGTTATCAACAACAAAAACTTCGCAAGATTTGGAAAGAGTTTTTGATTGAGTAACATCTGAAGTCACTGACTCTAAACACTTTTGCGTTAGTTCTGCAGTATTAAACGAAACAATAATGATGGAAAGCTTAATTTGATTTGTTTTCACACTAGATACTATACAACAAGCGGAAAAGCCGCTTGGTGGTACTTATTTTGATAAATTACTATAAGAGTAGTAAAATACATCAAAAGGAATCAGAATAATTTTAAGGAATCATATGCCAGCAAAAAAAGAAGAGAACGAGAACCAGCCAGCAAAGTAGCTACTGAGACGAAGATATCCCCAGAGTTAGCCAATCTGATTTCAGCCTCTCAAGAGTCAATGCTAGCCGTATTGATGGAGGCAGATCCAAGTGGAAAAATGGCTCGAGCGTATCTTGATAGCTTCACTACCTTGGTAGACGAATCTACACCCATGTCTCCTGAAAAAAACGCTCGGCCACTACCAGGAGGTGTTGAAGAATACCGAGAATATAGCAAAGAAATTGCGGTTGGTTTGGAGCAAGCTGAGGGCTTTCGATTAAAAATAATGGATATTATTCAGCGCAAACTTCTTCCGGACTACCTGACGTGTAATATGGAATATAATTTTAACTATAAAGAATTTGTTGTCTGGATAAAACCCAACTACGATCGTTTGCTGATTACTAGAGTTGATACGATGGTAAGTTTTACAATCACTTTTGATCAGTTTGCTGAACTTCAGACATTGAGTTCTGATGATGAGATATTTGAACATCTTTGGTCTATTATGAATGAGTGGAGAACTTTTCTTGGTAATCTTAAAAAACTCACTGGTGAGGTGGTAGCAGCAGAACGCGACGCGATTGTGTATAAAAAGCAGGAAGTTACGAAAAGAGAAAGTTGGTAGATCAGCTTCTTTCTGTGTTAGGATTTATTGAAACCAGCGGGCTCGTCCAAGTTTGTAGTTTAATTTAGAAGTCTCACGAGTGCCGATGGGTTTGGCGGGGACACCGCCGACGATGGTGCCGGGCGCGACGGATTTAGTGACGACGGCGCCGGCGGCCACGACGGCGCCACGACCAATGGTCACTCCAGGAAGAATTATTGCCCGTGGGCCAATAAACACGTAGTCTTCGATTGCCACAGGTTCTTCAATTGGTTTGAAGTTTGGATCTTGCAAGTCATGTTCACTCGTCCAAATCATCACTTGGGAAGCG
>Ga0116144_10003991_pt1 | contig 14272 bp, 12 predicted proteins | sample AD_UKC035_MetaG_FD_89746 | JGI IMG/M metagenome (GOLD analysis project Ga0116144, IMG submission 89746) | Active sludge microbial communities of municipal wastewater-treating anaerobic digesters from USA - AD_UKC035_MetaG | ecosystem: Engineered > Bioreactor > Anaerobic > Digestate | place: USA... | reverse complement strand
GGATTGTAAAAATTCTAAAATAGTTGGCTTGTATTACCTAATGAAGGAGTACAATGTCAACACTTTTAGATATCAAGAAATTTGTCGCCTCGCAGACCGGTAAAACTGATTGGTCTGTATCAGACACAAAAAGAGATACTATTATTAACCAGGCTCGTAGAGAGTTCTATTCAACAAAGAAATGGAAGTTCTTAAAGAAAACAACCACGCTAACCTTTTCTAGTGGTGAAGCGGACTTTCCATCGGACTACAATCCATCGTTTGATATCGGTCAGATCTATTCGTATACAGCACAAGATAAGACTGTATATGACCAAGTTCAACTCGAAGATCTAGATAAATATGTCGATGATTCGGCGTCTGATTTTGTTTTTGCCTTAGATATTGAAAATTCAAAAATAAAGTCAAACCAGCAATCAACTACCCCATACTTGACCTACTACCATCTTCCATCAGATAAGGCTACTGACGGGTCTGACGACACTGATACTGAGCCGACTTCTGATATTACTTGTATCTGTCTACTCTCGACAGCGATGTGGTGGTTGGCAAAAGAGCGTGATGATGATAACTATAATCGTTTCTATGTTCGTTACCAAGAAGCACTTAAAAAAGCAATCCAGCGAGATAACATTAACGGCCCTGAGATGAGTGTCGGAAGATACCTAGACGGGACTAATTTGGGATTTAACTAATGGCTAGGTTAAAGAAATACGCAATAAAGAGTTTTAACAAGGGCTATAATTCATATGCTTCGAGCAGAAGCCAAGTTGAAGATCAAGAAATCCCCCAAGGCGCATATAATGTAGTCTTAGACGACAATGGTTCTGCCTCTAAGGTTGCAGGTATGGAGAAATACTCAGTAGAAGTTGCCTCTGGCAAGGCAATTCGTGGTATGTCCCAGTTTCTCACATCGTCTATTAGAAAGTTGATCGCCGCTGCTGGGACTGGTTGGTATGATGTCACAACTTCCGCTTCAACACTCCTCGATGGTATGACTTTCACTGATGATCTTGATACTACTTTTTGTCAGGCAATGGGGAGATTATACGGCTGTAATGGGGCTGACAATTTAGCATACACGGTTGACGGCGAAGCTATTGTGGAGGTTGATACTAACGGAAATGTTGGCGATCAGATAGTTTTCTACAACCAGCGGCTATATATGACTAATTCTTCTAACGCTGATAGGGTTTACTACTCAAACCCATATAGTTCTGATGGCTCAGTGGGTAATTTAGGTACTTTTGACACCGACCTCGGAGCCACCCCGGTTAAAAATGCCGGGTTTTTGATGTTTGATCCAGGTTCTGGTGAGGAAGTAACGCATTTAAGAGTGGTTAAAAACTATCTATATGTTTATACCAAGAGAAATGTCTGGCGAGTTGCTGCTTCTGCAACCCTAAATGATGATAATTCAGTCAATCACACCACCGAACTTCTAGTCGAAGGAAATGGGACACCGTCATCAAGAGGAGTTGTCCAGGTGGCTAACGATATTTGGCACTATAATTACGATAATATTTACTCTCTGGGAGAAGTAGCGGAATTTCAGAATATCCGAGCTACTACTAAATCAGCCAGGGTTAAGAGTGAAATAAACTCAATTCCCGCTTCGGGTCGTTCAAGTGTGGCTATGGGGCAGTACAAAGAGAGGGTTTATTGTTCTTATCGATCAGGTGATTACAACGACAGGATAATTGTTTACGATGTTCGATTAAATGCTTGGGGTGCTCCAATACAGGGCAAAAAAATATCTTGTTTCATAGACTGGGAAGATTCTGATGGCACACACAGATTTTTAGGTGGGAGCTCAGATTCATCTAACTCATATATCTACGAACTTGAATCGGGGACTGATGACGATGGAACAGCGATATCAGCGATGTTTGAAACCAAGTCAACTGATTGCGGATCGCCCGGACTTGTAAAGAGATTCGCTTTTATAGAGGTTTTTTATTCGATGGTCTACGGGGTTCTAAATTACGAAGTGAAGATTGATGAAACTACCTCAACCACGGGTTCAGAGCAATTAGGAAATTCTTCGAGTAGGCCAGCGGGTATTGGGTCGATGATGATCGGTGATCATATGATCGGTCAAGATTATGACCCAGACACAGAATTTACGGAACTAGCACAAAACTCCTCATTCGCTATTGACTGCGGTTTTGAAGAAGGAAAAAGGATAGCAGTCAAATTTTCTAATTCTAGTTTGGGGGAACAATTTAAGATAAATGGAATAGTAATACATTACAAAGAAGGCTCACCATATGAGTCGCTAACATAAAGGAGAATTATGGCTTTCGTACTTCAATCATTTGCAGAGGACACACTGGCTTCAGATATAACTGATAGCTCAACTTCAATGACACTAACGACTGGGAATTTCGGAACACCATCAGGCGAGCAGATGTTGGTAATTGACCCAGATGTTTCATCAAAAAGAGAGGTAGTTAAGTGTGCTATTGATGGCACAGCAGTTACTTCTATTGATCGAGCACAAGATGGTACAGCAGCAGTCGCTCACACCTCGGGAGCGAAGATAATTATGGCTTGGACTAAATCCCACCACGAGGCACTTAAAGACGGGACAGACCTAAATGATAATATAATCACTGCTGCAAAACTAGACGCTAACTTACTCGCAGGGTGGTTACTATTAGCGGCTTCTGGGACAAGAGTTAGTAACACTTCCTTCACTGTATCGGGTGATGTAACCGACCAAATATCTGTCGGGGATAAACTTAAAATCACCGATACTACCACCAAATACCTATATGTTACTGCTGTTACTTATGGAGCACCTAATACCACCATTACCGTAACCGGTGGGACTGACTATGTTGTCGCCGGTAATCCAACCAATATCTACTACTCTAAAGCAGTTTCACCAGTAGGGTTTCCAGCAACAACTGATACTTTTGGGCCAACAGGACTAAATTATGCCCAATCTACATCGACATTTTCAAACACGCCTGGGGCGAATACCTATGTTAATGTTACTGGTCTGTCATTGGCGGTAACTGTTCCAGATGGGAAATCGGTTAAATTAACCGCATTTTGCCCATCAATAAAATCTGCCGCTGACGCTGGACAAACAATCACCTGGGCGATTAGAGAGGGGACGACAGTATTAAATAAGTCGGTTATGCAGGTTAACGCTGTTAATTACAACGTGCCAGCTACTTGTGTGGCTTATGTGGACGCTCCAACTGCGGGGGTTCACACTTATGTTGTTTCATTAGCTACCTCACAAGCATCAAAGGCAGTGGCAACTGAAAACGTAGCAGCCGCATCACCGGCATTTATTTTAGCTGAGTTAATATAAAATATAAGAAAAAGAAAGGATAGAACAAAAAATAGCTGTATTACTTAGTAGAGGACTTGCGGTGAGAGTAAAGGCCATAGAAATATAGGCCAACACTGGTCGGGATATACAGCACCCAGATACACAGAAGGAGAAACCACACAGATCCGATGATTGGTAGGGGGTATGGAAGGTAATAAACCAGGAAAAGAAATACCACAGTCACGACCAAATCATTAAAGACCAAATCACGGATTCGGTGGGTTATAAAAAAGTTTTTCACGAAGTTTTTCATAATTTATTCATACATTAAATAAATAAATTTGTCAAGAAGAAAGGAAAGAGATGGTTACGAGATTCGACATTGGGCAAGCAGTAAATAAGTTTGGGACAGCACTCGGGCTTCCTGAATATGGACTATCAGAAAGTATTGGAGGGTATAATAGAACCTACGATTACATAGACCGAGAAGGTGCGGCAGCCCCGGCGACTAATTTTGTTCAAAAAGCAGACGGAGGGTATGACTTTTTCGTAAATGGTCACCCAGCATCATTTGCCGACTATGTTGCAGCAGGAGGGCAGACACCAGCAGGTATGCAAACTAGCACACCATTTTATCCATCTACACCATCTGCCCCAACATCCACAGGGATAACCGGTGGCACAACTTACGAACCAAATGTCGTAGTTACCCCGTGGGATATGCAGAGATATGACCTAAACAACCCGGGTGACTTACAAAGATATATCCAGTCAGCCGACACTTACTACAATGGTGTGTTGAGTCAATATGAACAGAACGCCGCCAATCTAAGAGACATTGATATTGCCGAGGCAGTTGCCGAGGAAGAAAGAACCAGAAGAAATATTGAGATGGCTCTTGAGGCGCTTGGTGAAAAAGAGCGTCAATACGAACAGGATTACATTCGCTCACTAGCAGACTTAGCTGAAGGGTTTAGACAGGGATCAGCAAAAAGACAGAGTTTCTACGCCTCTATCGCCCCAAGGGTTTATCAGTCATCACAAGGAACTTCACAAAACTACGCACAGAACAAGTACAAAGAGGGACAGACCCGTTATGGCGAGGAGAAGGAGAGAGTAGGAAAAGAGTTTGGTCGAGCAAGAACAGGATATATGCAAAATATCAAAGACCTTGAAAACCAAGTTAATTTATACAAGGCTCGAAGGCAATCCGAGTATGAGAGTGATATTGCCGCCAAGAGAGAGGATATAGCTGGAAGAAAAGCTAATCTATTGGCAGCTGACGCAACCGCAAGAGCAAGTTCAAATAAGTTTAAGTCAATGGATATATACAACCCTGGGGCACTTGATTATTCACCCTCACAGGTCAATCTTAACGACTTGATGCAGTTTATTAAATTCCAGCCGGTAGGAGTGGCAGGTGGAGTTTCAACCGCCAGAACACAGGCAATCGCTACACCGGAAGCGGGTGGGCAGTCATTGGGAACATATCTGGGTTATCAACCGGAAGAAGAAGAAATCTCAACAATCAACAAGTACAAACAGGGCTACGCTTATTAAGGAGTTAAATGGCCTTTAAAGATATATTTGAAGAGCAACGCAAGAAGTTGAACAACTATTTTGGTTTAGGCCAACCTGGTCTAGGTACTTTTGGTAAACAAGTGAGTAATGTCATCAAGCCGACTGTTTCTAAGAATATCCAAAACTACCAGAAAGCTGGTAGGTATTTAAGTTCACAACCAACATTAGCACAAAGATTTACTCCAGTTGTCGGGCCAGCTAGAAGTCTTGTTAATTTAAGGAGAGATTTAAGAAACCCACAATCATATCCCAGACAGATGATAGCTGGTGCGGGCAGAACACTGGGAGATACTGCTAATCTTGCTCAAAAAATAAACATACCAACTCAAATAGCCAATAGAGTGTTGCCACAACAGATGACTCCCAAATATAATATACAGAAGTTTCGCAACTTGGCTTATAGACAACCAAAGGCGACAACTATTGAGGGCAAAATTGGCTCTTTTATTGGAGAAAATGCTCCATATTTTGCTATTCCTGGGGGTGGAACGGCTAATTATGGTTCAAAAGCATTCCAAGGACTTTCAAAGACAACTCCAAACATATTAAGAAAAGCAGTTTTAACTAATGCCGCCAAAATTGCTGGCAGGAAAGAACTTTTGGCTAACATTGGCAGAGAAGCAATACAGGGTGCTGGGTTTATGGGAGCTACTTCTGTCGGACAAGACAAATCACCCAAAGAAATAGCAAAAGATATTTTAGTCGGTGCAGGCTTTGGTGCTGGTGCCAGATTGGGAATGGCTGGGGCTGGTGCAGTTGTTGGAAAAGTAGCTGATAAAGTTAAACTTCAACAAGCAATCAATTCAATTAAAAACCCAGAACTTAGATTACAGGTAAATAAAGAGATTGGTTTGTTACAATCCAAACCCGCCTTTGCCAAACTACCTATTAACCCTAAAAAGCCCTCTCAACCTATTGTAGGGGCAAATAAAGGCATAGATGCTCTTAGAGGGGAAGCAAGAAGGGCAGGTGAAGAACCAGTTTATCACGGGACGAGATATGATTTTAATAATTTCTCAAGTAGTGAATTAGGCAAAAATACCAAAGCTGGTAGTGCTAAAGAAGGTTTTTTCTTCACAAACAAAAAATCTATTGCTGAAGGATATGCCGAAGGAAATATGCCCAAAATTGATGAATTAGAAAGCAAGATGAATAATCTTGAAAATATCGCTCAGAAAACAGGAAAACAATCTGATTGGGACGCTTACGAAAAGGCTATGGCTGACTACGAAAATGCTTCATTAAGTGCTGAAAATAAATCTTTTAAAGGAACAACGAAACAGGTGTATCTTGATATGAAAAACCCTTATATCAAGGATATGGGTGGAAAAGCGTATGATGAAAAAGAATTATCAAATCTCGTAAAGAAAGCAAAATCTGAAGGTTATGATGGCATAGTTCTAAAAAACGCTGCTGATTCAGTGAACACTCCGATTGGAAGTGGTGTTAGACCAGAAAATGAACTATCGGACATAAAAGTTGTATTTAGCGAAAGTCAGATAAAAGATAAACCAATTATCAACCAATCCCTCTCTACAAATAAAGGGGCCGTAACGCCACTTAAAGTAAATAAACCCCAAAAAGGTATCAGACTACCACTTAAGGGTGAAAAAGCGACAGAAGGGCTTGTAACGAGCGTACCACCAGCAGGAAAGGGCATAGAAAGAGGATTTAGTAAAACTATTAAGACAGCACAGGGTTTACCAGATGAAATCCAAAACCTAAAAAGCACATATATACCAATTACTAATAAGGCAACGCTAAAAGCAGCCAAAACCCAACTAGATGTAGAAAAATTTGTTAAGACAAATTACGATCAGGCAAAGAAACGAGTGCTAAGTGGTGAGATGACTGCTGAAAACAACGCTTTGGGACAAGAACTTATCAGAAGAAATATAGACGCTGGTAAGTTTGATGAAGTGGATGAAATTTTTAACAAAATGGCAGAAAAAGGTACTTCAGCTGGTCAATATAACCAAGCGTTTGCTATGTGGTCAAAAACTACACCAGAAGGGATGCTCAAATATGCTAAAAGTACAGTAGACAAAGCTAATAGTCAATTAGGAAGTGTGAGTAAGGCACTAAGAGGTGTATTTGGCAAACAAATGCCCAAAATAGACGAGGCAGATGCCAAGTTTATTACCTCACAAATGAAAAAAGCACAAGGTCTACCGGAAGCACAACGGATACCATTAATCCAGAGTGTAATGGATAGAATAAACAAAAAAATCCCTTGGGGAGTTTCCGATGTAATTGATACTTACAGATACAACAATATGCTTTCTAACCCCCTAACTCATTTAAGAAATGCTGTTTCTAACCTACAACAAACATTTATTACTCGACCAGCGACACTTCTGGGTCAGGGTAAAGTCAAAGACGCTGTCAAGTATGAAATTGGAACACTAAAAGCACTTCCAGATGCAGTTGATGGGTTTGTAAAAGCAATGAAAAAACCTGGACAACTTGGCAGACTTGATGAGCCGATGAGATTAAAGCCAAGACTTCTTGGAAGGTGGAACACTCCTTCTGACTTAATGGAGGCGGGTGATGTATTTTTCAGAAAATTGATTGAGTCGGGTGAAAAATCAAGAGGAACAACAGCCAAAGAGGCATCTGAAATAGCCGAGTATTCACTATTTAGAGCACCACTTAACGCCAAACAACAGGGAGTATTACTTAATAAGATAGACGATGTCACAAAAGCTACATATAATTTAAGAAAAGTCGGGCTAGGGTGGTTTATACCGTTTATAAGAACCCCTATGAATGTAGCTAAGCAGTGGATTGAGTATTCACCAGCAGGTTTTTCAACAATGGTTGGTGCGGGGAATAAGGGTGAGCAGGCCGCAAAAGCGACAGTTGGGTCATTGATAACACTAGCTGGTGCTAATCTGGCACTACAAGGCAGAACTACATGGGACGCACCAGTTGATCCCAAAGAAAAAGAGCTGTTTTATGCTTCAGGTAGGAAACCTTTTTCTGTAAAAGTAGGTGATAAATGGGTTCCTATGCAGACATTTGGAGCATTTGCTTTTGCGTTGGGGCTACCAGCGGCGGCTAAGTATTATCAAACTGAATCACGAACAGCACTGACTGATGATGATATTTCTAAGTGGACAAAAATAGCAACTTCTGGACTTAACTTTTGGTCTGGACAGACTTTTGTTCAGGGGTTAGGCAATTTTGTTGACTTGGTTCAAGGTGACCAGGATTGGAAGTTATCAAGACTTTTAGCCCAACCGATTACTCAATTAAAACCAATGACTGGCGCACTAAGTTATATTGCACGATTAACTGATCCGGTATTTAGAAAAGCAAGCGGGTTTGGTGACCAGTTAAAACAGGGAGTACCAGGACTTACCAAGGGGATGAAAGCATATACTAATCCGTTGGGGGAAGAGTCAAGAAGAAATATAACCGATTTTGTAGCACCATATTCTATGGGTCAAGAAGATACAAGATTTGAACAACCATACAAGGAAAGACAGAAAACACTACAAGAGAATAATTTGATCAATCAACTTAAAAAACAAGGAAAATCTGGCACTGCACCATCTGGTAGAACTGTTGTCCAAATTGGTAATGAGTTCAAAGAGTTTGACACCGAACAAGAAGCTAACTTTGCGATAGCCAAAGAGGACTTTAAAAAGAGTGGTAAAAACATTCAACAGTACGAAGATAAAGTTTTTAGACTTCAAAGCGATGGTGATGTTAAAGTTCAAGATAAAATTGACTATGACTATTCGCTAAATACCAACAAACTTCAAAGATTAAAATCCAGTAAAGATTATAAGGGTTGGGTGGAGACTGCTAACAAACAGCTTGAGATACTAGATAAACAACTTAAAGACCCAACACTAGACGAATTGGAACAATCCGACTTATTAGAGAAAGCTGACAAAATTTTATCAGATATGGCTAAATACTCGGAATATGGTGGATTTGACAAGCCGAAAAAGGGTAAAAAAATAAACATATCGGTACCTGATTTAGGTAGCGCAAAGATCCCTGTGAAAAGAGCTGGTAAATTCGCTTTCAAGACTTCTTCAGCGCCTAAGATAAACATAGTGTCAACCAAACCTAAACAAATAACCAAATCTTATCTGGCAAGCATAAGATAGGAGGCAAGGATGGAAGAGTTTATGGAAGAGTTTGTGGATCATATAGTCGCAAGAACGGTTAAGACTTGTAATAACCATTATTGGGTAGAGAGTGAAAAACAAGATGATAATTCAGAATTATTATCAGTAAATTGCCTGCACTGCCCAATAGGAGCGAATATTGACCCAAAAAAATTTGAAGTAAAAGATGGAAAAATATGCTCAGTATAGAAGAAACAATCAAAAAAGTTAACAACGATAAACTTCAAGAGAATAATGATCGTAAGTTAAAGCAAAACAAATCTCGAGAGACCGAACTGTTATTAGAGTTTTTTGCTAAATCATTTGAGGAGTTTATAAAACAAATCGGTAGTGGCAAGTATAGTGTCGATGTTAAATTCCCCGAAACACAAAACATTAAGGGCAATGTGTCAGTTGAAGGCTTAACTGCACTACTCCACGCTTTGAACGAGCTCAAGGTAGCGACAAAAGACAATAAATTGACACTACCAGAAACGCAAAAAATCTCAGGTGAAGTAACAGTTAAAAACCCAACACCTAAAACTGAAATACCTGAATACCCAAAGCAGATTAAATCAGATATTACCTCCTTGCCTAAATATGTCGGTGAGAAGCTAGACCAGATAAAAAAAGAACTTTCTAAAATTGAGGTTAAGCCAGAGGTAACAGTCGAAACAAAAGCGTCTGATGTAAATATCGACTTATCGGGTGTCAAAAACAAATTGGAAAGTGTTATAAAAGCTATCGAAAAGATTGAAATACCAGAAAATAAGGTGGACTTCTCCGATGTAATAGATGCTTGCAAAGAAACTACTAGGGCGATTAATAACTTAAAATTCCCTGTTCCCAACTTTCACTCGTCTTACGATCACTCTCTTTCAATGAGAAGCGAGGATATGGACAAAGTGTTCGCATACACAACAGATGGATCGGCAAAAGTAATCGAATCAATAACGGTCAGAGATGTTGACGGAGGACAGTATATCAAAACTTATACCTATTCAGGTGACGGAACGGGCGATCCTGTAACAGAAAGTAAGTGGACAAGAGTATGAGTACGAAATTTAACCCACTAGCAAAAAAAGGATTTGATAAAATCGGAGACACCGCCGGTCTAGTTTCCGACACCGCCTATGGTGCTTCTTGGGATAACGTAACTACTGTCGCTCCTTCTAAGAACGCTGTTTATGACAAAATTCAAACCCTAGCTGGTGGACACGATGCTGTAACTCTGGACGCTAATGTCGGTGCTTTTTTAGGACTAACAGGCCAAGAACTTAACTTGGATACTCAAGTAAAAAATAAAGTGTTCGCCTCACCTGCTACGGGAGCTGACGCAGTCCCGACTTTCAGAGCCTTAGTCGCAGATGATATACCTGATTTGTCAGGAACTTACCTTACAGCCGAAACCGACCCCGACTTTAATGCTTGGCTTTTAGCAACTCCACCGCTCTATCCTGGGGGTTGGTATGATGCTGTTCAAAATACTATCGGACTATCGGGATTTGATAATGATTCAGGGTTTATAACCTCTTTTGATGACGAAAAAGTAAAATATGACGCCGGCGACCCGACCGCAGGATATGTCGCTGATAAGATAATCGCTGGAACTGGGATTAGCGTAGCTGAAGGAACTGGTGCTAATGAAAATAAATTAGTAGTAACTTCAGATATTACTCAATACACCGACTCTGACGCTATCGCCGCTATTCAAGGCGATGCTTCTTGGAACGCTACTAACTGGGACACCGCTTATGGTTGGGGCAATCACGCTTCGGCTGGGTATTATGTTGGTGATGGTTCAGCTTTTGATGTAGCTGGTGCTGGTGCCTCTGCGGTGTCAGGACACGAACTAACCTACGACCACACTTTGATAGCAACAGCCCTACAATCTGAAACCGACCCAGTCTTTACGGCTTGGGATAAGTCAACTGGTATTTCAATTACCAAATCACAAATATCAGACTTAGTTCTAGCTCAATCTGAAGCAGGTGCTTCAAATAACTTCCTAACCGCTTACAACTCAACCACAGGAGCTTTTTCCAAGGCTAGACCCACTTGGGCGAACATTGATAAAACTACTTCTGATATTGCGGATATTACTACAAAATCTCACACTTCCTTATCAGATATTGGAACTAATACCCACGCCCAAATAGATACTTTTATCGGCACAACTGTTCCTAACACTTATGCTCCACTAGTTTCTCCTTCGTTTACCACTCCGACTTTAGGCGTAGCTTCTGGAACTTCTTTACAGTTATCAGGCGAGTTAAAGTCAAGTGATACACAATTCAATTTTATGCAGATCGGCGACCATCTGACCTCGGCTGGCGATTGTATGTTCATTGCTTCTTGGAATGAGGCCCTGACAGGAACGGTCAAAGATTACTCCCTTAAAGGCCACGATATGACACCAGTCGGATTTACTGATGATTCTTTAAGAACTAATGCTTCACTGACAAACATCGTTGATGTAAACGGCTCAACACAATACTTCACGATGGCTGACCACGATGACTTCACTTTGGCAGGAACTAATTTCACAATCTGCGGTTGGGTATATGTAACGCCTGGAAGTTCTGTTCAAACTGTCTTAGCCAAATGGAACGAAACCACAGGTTCGGAGGCAAGAGAATATCAATTTACGGTTCAGGGTAACGAGTCAATTCGTTTTCAGGCATATGACGAGAGTGCTGATGTTCAGGCATACAGACAGTCAACAAGAACTATGGCGGTTGGCTGGCATCATATTGCAGTAACTTACGATTCTGCTCTTGGAAGCGGTGCGACCTTTGCGACTGCTTTAAGGTTCTACATTGATGGCGTGTCTGCTGGGCTTGGTACTGCTAACAACAACGCCTCGTTTGTAGATATGGAGAACTTAACGACCGTTCCTCAAGTCGGAGCCAACATCAAGGCAGACGGAGCAGCCGGAAACTTCTTCTTAGGTAAATTCGGGCAGTTCTTTTTAACTAAAGTTACTCTTTCAGCAACTCAAATCTGGCAGAACTTTATGAAAACCAGAGGATATTACGGAGAATAATTATGACAGACCAACAATTAGCAATAAAAACGGAGAGCCGTATGGCAAAGTTGGAGACAAAACTTGAAGAGCATTGTAAAAGCAATGACGATAATTTTAATGAAGTAAAAGCTGACATTAAGGATGTTAAAGAAGATATTAAGGGCGTTAAATCTGCTATTGATATTTGGCTTGAGAAAGCCGACAGCCGCTACGCCTCAAAGCGTACAGAGCAGTTGTTTTACTCGACTTTGGGTGCAGCGATTGTTTATATTCTCTACTATATCTTTAAGATGGTAGGTATATCGTGAAACCAATAAAAGAGTGGGACACAGCTAGAAAAGGGTATCGTTTTAGTCAACAAACCTTTTATGGCTCAAAACATTTAGGCGTTGACCACATAGTACCAACGGGTACTCCACTCTACGCACCTTTCAATGGTACAATAGTTTGGGAGGGCTACGGCTCACAGGGTGGTAATACCCTCCACTTTCGCCCAGATGATCAGAATATCGTCATTAGGTTCATGCACCTGTCTGAGTTCAAAAAAGGTCAGGTGAGAGCATCTGAGGGCGAACTGATAGCATTGACAGGTAACACTGGATCAGCCACCACGGGAGCACACTTACATACAGACATTTCCAAGGGAAGTGTAAATTACAACGATTTTAATAACTTTATAAACCCCGAAACTTTTAATTGGGGAGGAGTAAGTATGAACGGACTAAAGTTATGGGATAACAACGGACAAGTATGGGCGGAGTTTGATAACAAGCAGTTTTATGTAGAGAACCCCAAGAGTATCGAGGGGCTTTCTATTGTCAAAGGACAACCTTCGGGGGATATTCTAATCAAACAAAAAGACCAAGACGCAAGACTAGCACAACTTCGAGCCGAGATGCAGGGACAAATAGACGCCAGGGATATTCAAATAAAAGGTCTTAACGCAAAAATAGAACAATTGAAAGACGAAAAAGTAACTCTTACAGCACAGGTTGACGAGTGTAAAAAAGAGATCGAATTACTTAAGGATTTACTTCAAGACGAATCAGAGGCGTCTACCTCTTGTGAAGCTGATCGGGACAAACTACAAAAGCAAATTGACGAACACAAATGCGAAGTTAAAGAGATGACTGCTTGGGAACACTTAAGAGAATTTTTTAATAAAATAATAGAAAGGAGATAAATGGAAGTAGTAAATTGGATTGTCGCTCATATTGACGACATAATTGCGATTTATTTAGGACTGGTTGGTGTGGCTTCAGTGATTGTTAAGCTCACCCCTACACTAAAAGATGACACAATATTAAAAAGTATCATCAGATTTGTCGGCAAATACATAGCCCTTAACAGAAAATAGATTGACAAATAGTAAAGTACGCTTTACAATCTAGGTACGGTTTCTCGGAACCGAGCAGTATTGGCTAATCAATGTTATTAGCGAGGTATTATGCAAAAGTCCGAAATTATGTAGAACAGCTCGGTTTAATTACTGGGCTGTTTTCATTTAATACTTGACAAAATATCTTTCAAATAATAAGATAAAACTATGATAAGAAGCAAAAGAACAATTGATTTTGCGTCCTCACTAGCCAAAAATGCTAGTGTTGCTTCTATATCATCTAAACTCACCTAGCTTACGCTGGGTGTTTTTAGTTGTTCGTGCCCCAGCCCGTATCGAGGCACTTGAGCGAACTAAAATAACTAGAAGTTAAAAGAGATACCTGACGGATACCTCAACTAAGTGAAAAGAAGCCTTTGAGTCAGACGAGATTCTGACCGGCGTAGAACAACCTAATAAGAACACCAAACTAATTCACGTGGAAGGAAAACGGCAGAGATAGGGGGGAGATATTGGTACTAATCAGCACATAGGAGGAGCGTGGAATATAAAGAAATATGGAAACCTGTAAAGTTTCTAGCAAGTAAAGAATTAAGAAAAAAGATTAGAAAGAAAGCTAAAGAAAATAAAATGAACATTAGTGATTATTTAAGAAAATTAGCAAAGGAGGATAGGTGAGTTACTACGATGAATGCCTAGATATAGAAGTAATTGGTAATAAGGATAAATGCTAGACGATAAACAAAAAAAATGGATATTAGCTCATAAAGATATGAGGCAGCTAGTAACATCAACAAATAAATTATTAAAAGACAATAAACTTGGCTGGGTCGAAGTCAAGGAAATACTGAAATATTATCAAAATATGAAAGAGGAAAAATGAAAATTAGACCTTGGACAACAATGAATTG
>Ga0116144_10003988_pt1 | contig 14279 bp, 13 predicted proteins | sample AD_UKC035_MetaG_FD_89746 | JGI IMG/M metagenome (GOLD analysis project Ga0116144, IMG submission 89746) | Active sludge microbial communities of municipal wastewater-treating anaerobic digesters from USA - AD_UKC035_MetaG | ecosystem: Engineered > Bioreactor > Anaerobic > Digestate | place: USA... | reverse complement strand
TGCGATGCTACTGAGGCCTGAGAAGCCAGAGATGCCCGCGAAGCCATCGAGGCCTGGCTGGCGACCGAAGCCTGGGAAGCGATGCCGACCTGAGAGGCCTGGGAGGCCTGAGAGGCAATGGAAATCTGAGCGGCCATGGAGGCCCGGGATGCTACCGAAGCCTGAGAGTCTACCGCAGCCTGAGAAGCCACTGAAGCCTGGGATGCACTCGAAGCATAGGAAGCGCCGGAAGCAGAGGCACGGGATGCAATTGCAGCCTGGGTGCCAACCGCAGCCTGTGAAGAAACCGCTGCCTGAGAACCGAGGGAGGCAAAAGAACTGACTGCCGCCTGGCTGGCATTACCGACGGCGACTCCCAAAGCCTCGGCAGTGATCATTCCGATGGAGACATAATAGTAATCTTCAGAGGAATCATTGCCGGGTCCGAAATGAATCTTCATTCCTGTACCGGACATGGAACCGTCGAGCAATTTCTGGCCGTTGAAATCGGTGGCATTGGCAATTCGGGTGATTTCATTGGCCATAGCATTGTATTCATCCTGCATGATCTGGCGCTGGGCATCAGTATAGGTGCCGGTGGCAGCCTGTTCGGCCAGCTCTTTCATTCGAATGAGTTTTTCATCGATAACCTGCAAGCCACCTTCAGCCGTCTGGATCATGGAAATGGCGTCGCCGGCATTTCGAATGCCTTGATTTAATACCGCGATGTCGGCACGCTGCAACTCACGCACAGCGAGGCCGGCCGCGTCGTCCGCTGCCGAATTGATGCGAAGGCCTGAGGAGAGCCGCTGGGTCGACGTCGCCAACCTGTTGAACGTCGTGGCCAGGTTCCTGGCGGCATTGTAAGACATCATATTGTGGTTAATTATAAGAGCCATGGTTTAATCCTCCATACTAAAAATTGTTGATTGAACTCACTGTTGTTATGGGTGCCATGCGTTGCTGCGTTACCCGGGTCACCTCCTTTCGATTAGTCTGTTTTCTCCTTTCTTGGTTTACTGAGCGCCGTATAAACGGCTGCGCATGATCATGGTTGTATTCGCTGATACCAGATATCGGCAGCTCCTGGGAAAACTTTAGCCGATACCGCATATTCCTTTCATCTGCTATGATCGGCAGAATTTTGGGGAACTTTAGTGCCGGCGGGAAACTCTGCGGCGACATAGCCATAGCTGTAACGATACTGCTGTTGATGGTATCGTCTCTTTAATAATAAACCTTAAATGCACTGCCGGTACCGGTCGCAGAGAACCGACAACCGCACTGAATCATGTTGTTGATCAAGGCATCTGAACCTGGATCTATGTGATGAGGTGTATAGAGCTGAGATCCTTCGTTCCGCTGCACGCGGGACTCAGGATGACAGTGCCTGTGAGTAGCACGTATCATTCTTTCACTACGTATGATGGCCACGAGTAATGCGAGCCGGAGACTGGTACGGTAATAAAGTATTTAAGTTTAGGAGAAGCGGGTACGATATAGGGAATGGTACCATTTTATGCGCGGATAGCGGATGGCAAAGAAACGTGCGCCAGATGAAGTCTTTGATCCAGGAGAAAGGAATCATTCCCATGGCACTCATGAACGTAGTTCAATCAGAAGATATACATGTACTTGTTGTGGACGATGAGATTTTTATTTGTGATCTTCTGGATGAATTCCTGTCACGGCTCGGATATCACGTGGATACGGCCACGAGCGGCAGTGAAGCACTCACAAAACTCTCTGAGGAACGATACAGCACTGTGCTGATGGACATTAAAATGCCGGGAATGAACGGGCGGGAGCTTTTGCGAAGGATTAAGGAAATCGACAGCACCACCGGCGTGATCGTCCTCTCCGCCTTCGGCGACAGTGTTACCGTCAGTGATATGCTGCAAATGGGCGCAGATGATTTCCTGGTGAAACCATTCGAGCTGCAAAGCCTTGAAACGTTGCTGCATGAACGACATAAGTCATGCTGCGAGAATGCCGGATGAAAAACAGAGACATCAGTTCCCTGCGCAGTGGTATGGTATTGGGACTGCCGGTGCGGGATCATCACAACACGATTCTTTTTGCTGAAGGAATCACTCTTACCGAGAAACACATAAGCACTCTGAAGTCGTGGGGCGTCCGCGATGTCTGGGTAGTCGAAGATGTCACTCAGCCCGCAGTGGACGATTCAGAAGCTGCGGCCGAAACTGAAGAAGACAGCAGCAGCGCTGCGCTGCGTGAAAAATTCCGCGACGTTCTCGACGATCCGTTGATGGCTGAAATCATGCGTGCGGCCGGGCGGTTGCTCCAGAAGCGTCGTTTATCATCAGACTAAGCCATGACCATTGCACGACTCTCTCAGATCATCAAACGGATCGACGATCTCCCCACACTGCCGCGGACAGTGCTTATGATCACAGAGCTGGTCAACAATCCCCGGTCATCAGCGCGCGAACTGAGCCGGGTCATCACTGATGACCAGGTGCTTACTGCCCGGCTGCTCCGGCTGGTAAATTCATCGTTCTATGGCTTTCCGCAGCGGATAACCACTGTTACCGGTGCGATTGTGTTGCTTGGGTTCGACGAAATACGGAATCTGCTGCTGACCACTTCGTTGTTCGATCTGTTTTCAACTGCACGACGAAAAAATGGTGTGCATCCTGAAGCACTGTGGGACCATTCGCTGGGGTGTGCAGTGAGTGCAAAAGTGATCGGACAGTACATCGGGTATGAAAAAGTGGAAGAGCTCTTTGTTTCAGGGCTCTTGCACGATATCGGGAAGATCGTTGAAATGGTTTACGCCAGCAAGGATTTTTCGATCGTTGAAGCTGCAGTGGCGCAGCGAGGTCTTCTCGTCGTAAAAGCAGAGGAAGAGCTGCTGGGGTATAGCCACGCTGATGTAGGGAAGCTCCTCGCGGAACAGTGGAACCTGCACCCGAAACACGTGGAGGCAATCGCCTGCCATCATGTTCCGCATACCGCTGATCGCTTTCAACGGGAAACCTATATTGTTCATCTGGCGGATATTCTCTGTCGGGCACTGGATCTCGGTTCCGGAGGAGACAACAAGATTCCCCGGCTGCATGAAGACTCGTTTCGTGTTCTTGGCCTTGATGTGAATGCGCTCGATCCGATTATGGACACGATTGATAAGGAATTTAGAGACATTCACTCCTTTGCCATGCATCTCTAACCAAACCGCAGGCAGTAATGTCGTCACTCACCAAACCGGAACTTGAAAAGGCTCTCAGGCGTTGCGAGGCTCAAGTCGCTGCGCTGCAGAAGGGCAATTCCGCAGTGCTTGAGTTGAGCGACACGATGGAGGACCTGACTCGCTTTCAGGATAAAATCGATATTCCGTCCGGAAACATTGATCGTATCTGGGATGTGTTTCTTGGCTATATGCGCCGGCTTATTCATGTCGAAGTATGTTCTCTGTTTCTTGTTGATGACGTGACGCGTGAGTTCATCCTTAAGCACGCTGCGCCTGAAGACCAAGCGGCTTTCTGCCAGGAGGAAGTTGCCTATCAGATTGAATGCGGGATGTTCTCCTGGGTTGTCCAGCGCCGGAAGCCAGCTGTCGTTCCGTCGTTGGTGTTTAAAGACCAGAAGACGATTATCATGCTTCCGCTTTGTACTGTTCGAAAAACATACGGGATGGCGGTCATTCTCTCTCCTATTGAAGAAAGTTCGATCACACAGGAAAATCTCAGGCTCTTGACGATGCTCTCCCGGCAGTGCTCGCTGGTGATCGAAAACACAATGCTGTACGATCGGCTCCGCACTCAGCATGACTCTCTGCAAAAGGCTCAGGTGCAGATTCTGCAGGCCGAGAAACTGGCATCGATTGGTCGGCTTACTGCAGGTGTATCCCATGAAATTCTGAATCCTTTGAATATCATCTCCGGCTACGTTCAGCTCCTCCTCCGGGATGATACGCTCTCAGAGCGGCTTGCACGTTTTCTCAGCATTATGAAAGGGCAGTGTGACCGGATTGCCAGAGTTGTTACCGGGCTGCTGGAATTTTCCCGACTGCCGAAACAGAGCCGGCGAAACCTGAATGTGTGTGAAGTCATTGAAAAAGTGTTTGCGCTGGTGGAATACGAGATTCGTTTCGACAACATTCGCGTGGTCAAAAAGCTGGATCACGTGCTGCCCGACATTACCGGCGACGAAGAACGACTATCACATGTTTTCTTCAACCTGTTTCACAATGCCTGGGACAGCATGCCCCATGGAGGCACTCTTACGGTGGACGCAACCATTGTGGGTGATCCCACTGGCCAGGCATCGAGAGATTGGATCGCAGTGACGGTAAGCGACACCGGGTGCGGAATACCTGAAGAGCATCTGCGGAAGGTTTTTGATCCTTTTTTTACGACGCGATCGGATGGCGGTCGCAGTGGTCTTGGATTGTCGTTGAGCTACGGTATCATCCAGGAACATGGAGGGAAAATCGATATTAACAGTACCGTCAATCAAGGAACTACCGTAAGGGTATATCTTCCTGGTTCGGTAGAACCTGAGGAGTGAACGATGAGACGACATCCACCATAATACCCGAACGAAGCCTTTCCCCGGCCTGACATCAGAAGTTGGGCGGATTGAAAAACATACGCAGAAGCAGCTAAAGTTTTGTCGGTGTTGGACGATTAAGCATGTAGGACAAACGTTGTGCCAATTTCAGTGAGGAACGTTATTATGAATCTTGATGCCCTGGATATTAAAGCGTTTACTACAAATGCAGTTCACGAAGTGTTTAAAACCATGCTGTCCATGGAAGTGGTTCCAGCCGGTGACGGTTCTCCTGACGGCTTTGACGGCACGAGAGTCGTCGGGTCGGTGAGTTTTGCCGGGAAGGTTCTGGGAAATATCAGTATTCACATGAACGAAGCATTTGCCCGCGTTATGACAGCGGTGATGCTGGGTATGGAAGAGGAAGAGGTGCAAGGAGAGGAGGATGTCAACGATGTGATCGGGGAAATGAGTAACATGATTGGCGGGAACCTCAAGTCACGGCTGTGCGATGCCGGGCTGCGGTGTGATCTTTCCATACCGAACATAACCTGCGGAACGAGTTTTCACATCGAGTGCAGAAACTGGGCACGACACGAGCGCCTTGATTTCCACTATGGTCCCCATGCTGTCGCAGTGGAAGTATGTATCAAAGAGGCGTAACGAATTCACCTGAAGGAGACGTTGTATGTCACTGAAAGTTCTCACTGTCGATGACAGTAAAACGATTCGGATGATTGTGCGGAAGGCTTTTACACCATTTGACTGCGAGCTGTTCGAAGCCGAAAACGGCGTGGAAGGGCTGGCAACGGCTGCCCGTGAAAAGCCGGATTTAATTGTGCTCGATATTACGATGCCGGTCATGAACGGAGCCGAGATGCTGGAGAAGCTGAGAAAAGAAGAGTCCCTGAAGAAGATACCGGTCATCATGCTGACGGCCGAGTCAGGGAAAGAAAACGTCATGAGAATCATCAAAATGGGCGTTCAAGATTACATGGTCAAGCCGTTTAAAGGGGAACAGCTGATCGAGCGCGCCATCAAATTCGTCAAGTTGACGCCCAAGGCGGATACGGAAGCGAGCGGCGAAGCCGGCAAACGCTATTTCACCCTGGATGGAGACGTTTATCGGCTTGCGCTGCCCGCAACCATAAACCGGATCACTAGCGGTGAAGTCGAAAACGCACTCAAGACCAAGACTCAGGAATTGTCGAACGGCGGGAAAAGCAAATTGGTGCTGGACTTGAGCAATATAGGAGGAACAAGTGTACCGCTTATTCGGCTGCTGGTAACCATCTTTCAACACTGTCAGGCTGCTGGCGTTGCGGTGCGGCTTATGGGAAGTGCTACTCTCGGCAACGAGCTGAAAGAGTTCAAGGAGACCAGTGCCTTGAGCATTGCCACTACGTTTGAAGAAGCAAAAGCAGCCTTTTGAAATCTCAGAATCAGCCCTGCCAGCTGAACTGACCGGAGCACATCCTTTTCCCAGTACATGAGATCGCTTATGGAGCTGTTCGTTGCGAGGCAGCCTATTTTTGACAAGTCACAGAATGTGTTCGGGTATGAACTCCTCTATCGTTCCCAGCAGGCCAATGCGTATGATGGACTCGATGGAGACCGGGCTACCCTCGACGTTATCCACAACACGTTTCTTCTCATCGGTTCTCACAATCTCACCGGCGGAAAAAAGGCTTTTATCAATTTCACCAGAAATCTTCTGACCAATAAGACCGCTCATAATCTGCCTAACCAAGTGCTGGTTATTGAAATCCTTGAGGACGTCGAACTCGATGATGTCTTGGTGAAGGAGTGCAGGGAACTGCGCAAAGCCGGGTACTCGCTTGCGCTGGACGACGTAGTGGCCGGAAAGGAGTTTGGCTCTCTGCTTGATGTGGTCGACTTTGTGAAAGTTGATTTCAAGCTTACATCGATTGAGGAGCGAAGAGAAATTGCCGATGCCTATGCAGGCAGAGGAATCAAACTGCTGGCTGAAAAAACCGAAACGGTCGATGAATTCGATGAAGCCAAGCGAATGGGGTACAGCTACTTTCAGGGGTACTTTTTCAGCAAACCGGTTATTGTAGCCCGTAACGATATACCAACCACCAAAATCGCCTACTTGAATGTTTTGCAGGAGATACACCAGGAAGAACTGGATATTGCGGCGCTCGAAAAGAGCGTCAAATGTGATGCATCGCTCAGTTACAAGCTTCTCAAGTACATAAACTCCGCTTACTTCGGACAGCAGAAACAAATCGAGTCCATTCGTCACGCGCTTTCGCTTCTGGGTGAGAGAGAGGTGCGTAAATGGCTTTCACTGGTGGTCATGACAATCATCGCTCAGGATAAGACGGCCGAGCTTCTGGCCAACGCACTGATCAAGGCAAAATTCTGCGAGTTAATGTCGCAGGAGGTTGGACGCCGGGAGAAAGAATCATCTTCTTTTCTGGTAGGAATGTTCGCCAATCTCGACGCCTTCATCGGGAGACCGCTGGATGAGATTGTCGATGATATGCCGCTTTCGCAGGATGTAAAGGCTGCACTTAAAGGAGAGCGCAATATCTACCGTGATCTGCTCGATATAGCACTATGCTACGAGACGGGAGACTGGGACACCCTTCTCAAGTATATAGCAGCATTCGATATCGATCAGAGCAAGATTCCTCAGCTTTACGTGGATTCAGTGATGTGGGCGGAGACAATGCTGCAGAATAACTGACAAGATGTCAGTAGAGCATTACCTGGTTAAGAGTGAGAAGAGAAGAGGAATAAAGTGAGAAAATGGTGTCATTCCCGCCTGCGCGGGAATGACGGATATAAAAGGCAGCGTGCTTCGACAGGGATGACATGTTGAGGACTTCCAACGAAGTGGGCATCACTTCGCTGCTCATAGGTTGCCGCCACGCGGCTTACTGGCGCTTTATAGGAGTCGACCAGCACTGGACTCTGATTCCTTTTCCCCTATCTTCTTCAGAGATCATAGAGTGTCTCATCATAGGTAATTTTTCTCGCCCCCCCTTTTTTCTTCCTGCTGCCTGAAAAGAGCTTTTCCGGATCCAACTGATCCCCCATTTCTGCTTCCACCTTCTCCGGGTCTTCGCCTGCTTCAACGCGCCGCAGCGCCTCTTCAACACCCTCGTCCAGATTTCCTCCCATCGCTTCTGTCATTTGTCGAATCAGCGCAGTTGCCTGGCGGGGATCATCTTCAGACATCGAAGACATGTTGCTTTCGAGAAACCGGAGCGCGCCCTCCATCTTGGATTCGTCGATCGGCAGATCAGCATCATCGGTATCCTTTCGCGAACCCGAGATGGCGGCAAAGGCGCTCATCATCCGGGACAGTTTCCGGTTGGTGCATTTGGGACATCCGGGAATAGTAGTCGTATTGACCGCGCGTGAATAAAAGGTAAAAACCGTCATACACTCGTCACAGAAAAACTCATAGATGGGCATGATCCTTTCCTCTTGGACAGAAAAATGAAGGCTGCTAAAACCAGATTTGCAATACATATGATTGTAGCGAAAGCTGCATCTGGGCGCAAGCCCCGAAAAGGTTCCAGGTTCAAGGTTCAAAGTGAAACGGTAAGGAGTAAAGAGTTGGGAGTTGGAAGTAAGAACGAATAGGACCGAAGCAGCCATCGTCTGAGTGCTCTTTACTCTTCACTCCTCACTCTTCACTGTTTTTTCAACCTTGAACCTATGTGTCCATCCATTCCTTGTACAACGCTTCGAAGCGCTTTTCCTGGATGGACCGGCGGATCTCACGCATCAGCGATTCCATAAAGAAGATGTTGTGTATTCCGGCGAGGCGGACGCCCAAAGGTTCCCGGGCTGCGAAAAGGTGCCGGAGATAGGCCCGGGAGTATCCGGTACAGGCCGGGCAAAAGCAGTCTTCGTCGATCGGGCGGGGATCATCCCTAAACTGCGCGTTGAGAATGTGAATGCGATAACGGGGCGCTGTCTTCAGCAAGAAGGTTCCGGTTCGGGCCAGAAGAGTCGGCAGAATACAATCGAAAGCATCGATACCAGCATGTACTCCGGCAAAAACGTCTTCAATCTCTCCCATGCCGAGCAAGTGACGGGGCTTGTTGACCGGAAGAAACGGTACTGTCCACGCAGCTATTTCAGGAAGCTCCTTTTTCGTGGATCCCAGGGCTCCGCCGATAGCGAATCCATCAAACGGCTGCTCAGCGAGAAACGAAGCGCTCCGACGACGCAGATCCTCGAAAACACCTCCTTGGACTACGGCCCAGAGGGCCTGGCCATTGGCTGGAGAGTTTTGAAAGGCTGTAAGTGCACGCATTGCCCAACGATGGGTGCGTTCAAGGGACGATCTGGTGTATCCATAACCATGGGCCGGGGAGGTGCATTCATCAAGGACGAGAATGACATCCGCTCCGAGCTTCCTTTGCATAGCAATGGCTGCTTCGGGAGAAAAGAGACAAGAGGTGCCATCCAGATGAGAAGTGAAGGCGATGCCGGGCTCATGGATTTCTACAAAACCTCTTGCCGTGGATTTCGGGCTGGAAGATTCGCTGACCGGCAGGTCCGTAGTCGAGGCAATTTTGCCAACGCCGTGATCCTTGGCGGCCCCTAGGCTAAGCGCCTGAAAACCGCCCGAGTCGGTGATGAGAGGCCGAGGCCAGCGCATGAATTGGTGCAACCCGCCTAAGCGGGCAATCAGGGTCTCACCCGGCTGCAGGTGCAGGTGATAGGTGTTGGCAATAAGCGCCTGAACTCCGGACTGAAGAAGATCATCGGAGGAGAGTGCTTTCACTACGGCATGTGTAGCAACAGGCAGATATGCCGGCGTTTCGACGTCGCCGTGAGGCGTGACCAGTTTACCCGTACGAGCGTTACTGTCCTGACTTGTTACGGTGAAATAAGACACGATGATTCCTCGATGCTGCTAGGAGCGTTATGGGAAAAGCGCATTCGTCTCGCATGGAGCGTGAGATGACTATATGATGCACAGCCTCGGAAGTGCGCACATGTTTCCTTGTCATTCCGGTCTGCGCGGGAATGGCAAAGTAATCTTTACGAGACCTTTCGTGATCCCAGCCGACTTAACCTTGAACCTCTTCCATCCTGCTAGTAGAAAACAGTCCTGGTCCGATGATATGGTTTTTCTCTATACGGTTCTTCTTGTCCCATGTTCCAGAGGAGCCAGTCAATTTCATGAGCGGCCAGAACCATTCCCTGCTTTTCGGCCGTCTGCCTCATCATTTCGACTGCCTGGATTGTGTTCGCTCTGATTTCCACTTCAGCGGCACTGCCGGGAGCGATGAGGATGTGCTGGTCGATAGCTGCCTGCAGCTCCGGGCTGTACCGCAGCACTCCCAAATGGCGCAGCACTTGCGGAAGCTTGTAATCGGCAAAGGCGGTAAGCTGACGGATATCTGAGAATGCTCCCCAGCCGGTTCCATTAAAGGCCCCATAGATATCTGCAGCAAGGATCTGTGCGCGTTTGTAGAAGAAGACATGCTGACCTTCGTAGCACGCTATGTCCTGGAAAGAATTGAGCTGTTCGGTTGTCATTCGCACCAGGGTAAGAGCTGAGCCTTCAGCTGTTTCCACCAGACGACAAGGGCTTCCTCGGTAGCGGGCAAGCAGAAGGGCGCCAAGCTCGTTCAGATTCTGTGCACGCTCGTCGAGGAGCTGCAGGCGGCCGGAACCACCCAGGATCTTCTGAAGGTCAACACATGAAATCGTTGCCAAAAAGTGGGCATCTGTGAGGGGAACACCCGAATTCATCGCCTGAGTGAGTGCCGAAGCGAGGCCATGGTAGCCGGAGAGCAATTGTCCATTGAAGTCAAATTCCCACCTTTTTGTGCCCTCTTCCGGCCAGAAGCAGAAATTAATGGTATCCAGTACGAGCAGGTAGGACAGCATGGCTTCTGGTTCGCCGTGATAATGACAGGTAGTATCCCAGGGCGGCGGGCTGACCGCACTGCCGAGCCAGAGGTGGACAGACTGGGTTGCCGCCATTGGATCCAGATGAACAAGCCGGCTTCTTTCAACTACCCAGCGAGTGGTTCGGAGTATTTCCTGCATAGGCTTTGCGAGGTAGAAAAAAATTACTTTCTTTGCTTTCGGTTTTACCCTATAATAAAAAATTTTTAAACTAATTCTCGATTTCTGACATAACTGACCATTTTCCGGAGTCGAATTAAGTATGCGTGACGCTACAGAAAAAGCAAGTATCCTAATGGAAGCGCTGCCCTATCTTCGTCGTTTTTCTCAAAAGACCTTTGTGATCAAATACGGTGGCAGCGCCATGCAGGAAGATCGGCTGAAGGAAAACTTTGCCAAGGATATCGTTCTGCTCAACTACATCGGCATTCAGCCAGTGGTTGTCCATGGCGGAGGGCCGCAGATCGGGTCCATGCTGGAACAATTGGGGATAGGATCATCGTTTGTCGACGGCTTGCGCATTACCGACGGTGCCACCATGGATGTAGTGGAAATGGTCCTCGGCGGAAAGATCAACAAGGAAATCGTAGCATTGGTTAACCGCTTCGGTGGCAAGGCTGTGGGCCTGAGTGGCAAAGATGGCTTATTAGTAGAGGCGGGCAAGAAAAAGCTTACCCGGCACAGTTTGCCTGATCGGCCGCCTGAGCTTATCGATATCGGCATGGTGGGAGAAGTCCTCGCCGTCAATACCCAAATTCTCCATGCGCTCGAGCAGGAACGATTTATTCCGGTCATCGCCCCGATCGGGGCAGGAAAGGAAGGCGAGTCATACAATATTAACGCCGATACAGTCGCCGGAGCGATCGCCGCAGCACTTAAGGCTGAGAAGCTTATCCTGATGACTGATGTGGAAGGTGTGATGGACCGGGAGAAACAGCTTCTTTCCACTCTTACTGCTCATGAGGCGGAGCGGCTAATCAAGGCAAAAACTATCGCCGGCGGAATGATTCCCAAGGTGAACTGCTGCCTTCAAGCCCTGAGAGGCGGTGTGGCTAAGACCCATATTATTGACGGCCGTGCCGATCATGCCATGCTGCTTGAAGTATTTACGAGTGAAGGTGTAGGAACCCAAATTGTGCTCGAGTAGACTATGACAACAATTTCCGATGCTCAGCAGTTTCTTTTTAATACGTACAATCGATTTCCAATAACGTTGGTAAAGGGCAGGGGTTGTTCGGTCTGGGACGAACAAGGAAATGAATACCTGGACTTTGTTGCCGGGATCGCTGTGTGCAACCTGGGTCATTGCCACCCGGCGATCGTGGAAGCGGTACAGAAACAGGTGAATACATTGATTCATGTCTCCAACCTGTACCACAGTAAGCCCCAGGTCGACTGCGCCAGGCTTCTGACGGAAGTGTGTTTTGCCGATAAGGTTTTTTTCTGCAACAGCGGTGCGGAAGCAAATGAAGGAGCAATGAAGCTTACTCGCAAGTATATGCGGGATCGCTGTGGGAATGATCGATTTGAAGTGATTACGGCGACGAACTCATTTCACGGTCGAACCATGATGACGTTGACGGCTACTGGTCAGGACAAGGTCAAGAAAGGATTTGAACCCCTGGTACCAGGCTTCAGGCATGTTCCGTTTAACAATATGGAAGCCCTTACTGAAGCGATTACCGATAGAACCGCCGCCGTCCTTTTGGAGCCGATTCAAGGGGAAGGGGGGATCGTATGCCCTGACCTCGGCTATCTCAGCGCAGTGCGCAACGTGTGTGATGAACGGGGATTGCTGCTTATCTTTGATGAGATCCAGACCGGTATGGGGCGAACCGGAACACTCTTTGCGTATCAGCACTATGGTGTGCTCCCGGATATTATGACATTGGCTAAAGGACTTGCGGGTGGGCTTCCCATTGGTGCAGTGCTGACTCGTAATGAGATAGCAGCAAGCCTTGGCCCGGGGACGCACGCGACAACCTTCGGCGGGAATCCCGTGGTGACAGCGGCAGCCCTGGCCGCGTTGACTACGATCAACGATCCGGAATTTCTCGGTCACTGCCGAGCCATGGGTGCGGCGTTAATGGAAGGGTTGCAGCAACTTAAAACAACGTACCCAGTGATACGAGAGATTCGCGGCAAGGGTCTGCTTGTGGGTATGGACCTTAGTATTCCAGGAGCAGAGGTGGTCAGACAATGTATGGAGAAGGGTGTGCTCGTCAACTGCGTTCAGGATACCGTGCTGCGGTTTATTCCACCATTGGTCGTTACCCGAAGAGAAATTGATACGCTGATTTCCACGCTGGATGCAGTGCTAGCGAAGATATGATAATCGTTGACCGTTCACGAGCTGCGCGTTGATCCCGCTGAAGCGGGATTCACCGTTTACCGACAAAGACTGATCAGCCGTTATCTACCAATGCTGCGAAGCGTTCCGAATTAAAGCTCTCTTCCCTTTGCTCTTACGGATAACGGTCAACGGTGAACGGAAAACACAGAATAACGATGGACATCTTTAGGGGAGCAAACATATGACACAATCAGTGAAAAAAATAGTGCTGGCCTATTCAGGAGGTCTCGATACGTCGGTCATCCTTCGCTGGCTGATCGATACCTATGGCTGTGAAGTTGTTGCCTACGCCGCAGATGTGGGTCAGGCGGAAGAACTTTCCGGGTTGGAAGAAAAGGCCAAAGCTACCGGCGCGAGCAAAGTCTATGTCGAGGATCTGCGTGAAGAATTCGTTCGAGATTACGTCTTTCCCGCCCTGCGGGCAAATGCAGTGTACGAAGGTTCCTACCTGATGGGTACCTCACTGGCCCGGCCATTGATCGCAAAGGTGCAGATGGATATTGTCCGCAAAGAACATGCTGACGGTGTTGCCCATGGAGCTACCGGGAAAGGGAATGATCAGGTTCGCTTCGAGCTGACCTGCTACGCCATTGATCCGGGGATAAAGATTATCGCCCCCTGGCGAGATGATAACTGGACATTTCGCTCCCGTAACGATCTGATTGCTTATGCCAAGCAGAGAAACATCCCGGTCACGGTGACGGCGGAAAAGCCGTACAGCTCTGATCGTAATCTTTTTCACATCAGCTTCGAGGGCGGTATTCTGGAGGACCCCTGGGCGGAGCCGCCGGAGAATATGTTTATTCTTTCGGTGTCTCCGGAAAAAGCGCCCGACCGGCCGACCTATCTAGAAATTGAGTTTGAAAACGGCGATCCCGTGGCCGTGGACGGTGAACGCCTGTCTCCGGCTGCTCTGCTTGAGCACCTTAACCGCCGGGGCGGAGAGAACGGTATCGGCCGGGTGGACATTGTGGAGAACCGCTATGTGGGAATGAAATCCCGTGGCGTTTACGAAACTCCCGGAGGAACGATTTTGCAGATTGCTCACCGGGCAGTGGAATCCCTGACCATGGATCGCGAGGTGATGCATCTGCGTGATTCACTGATGCCCCGCTATGCTGAGCTGATTTATTACGGCTACTGGTTCACCCCGGAAATGCGTCTCATGCAGGCTATGATCGATGAAACTCAGAAAGCAGTGAACGGCACAGCTCGAGTCAAGCTTTACAAGGGTAACTGCACTGTTGTGGGAAGGAAGTCTCCTGCGTCCCTGTATCGCATCGACTATGCTACCTTCGACGAAGATGATGTTTACCGGCAGAAGGATGCCGAGGGTTTTATCAAGATCAATGCCCTGCGGCTTCGACTGAGAGCTCTGGCGGAAAAGTGATTAAACAGTTAAGAGTGAGCGCAAGCCTCTGGGCGCCTTCGGGCCCCGGTTGATCGCAGAAGAAACGTTCCCATGGTCATTCCCGCGCAGGCGGGAATCCAGGATGTGTAACGCTTCCAGTATTACTACAATCGA
>Ga0116144_10003985_pt1 | contig 14280 bp, 15 predicted proteins | sample AD_UKC035_MetaG_FD_89746 | JGI IMG/M metagenome (GOLD analysis project Ga0116144, IMG submission 89746) | Active sludge microbial communities of municipal wastewater-treating anaerobic digesters from USA - AD_UKC035_MetaG | ecosystem: Engineered > Bioreactor > Anaerobic > Digestate | place: USA... | reverse complement strand
GGTCAGTGATACGATTGAAATTGATGGCAAACCGGTTGCCGTTCAATATTCCCGCTTGGACATGGGCAGTCTGGCGGCCCTTTTTGATGGCGATGTGGTGTCGGTTTCGCGGGGCGAGGCGGCCAATCCACTCCAAGTCATTCTGACCTTTGATGAACCCCGGCCGCTCAGCGGGGTGGCGCTGACCGTGGGGGGCCAACCCACGCGGGTGACAGTCACGGCAACCGTTGAAGGTCTGCCGGAGCCGGTGATCTTCAGCGGTGAAGTTCAATTTTCCACCGAGACCCAATTGATTGACCTGCCCTTTGAGGTGATGCTGTCCGTCAACCGCCTGGAAATCGAAATCTTGAGCATCAATGATGTGGAGCCCACCCATGTCCATATCTGGGAGATTGATCTGCGGTGAAGCTGCGATTTTGGCGCACCCTGGTGATTTTGGGATTGGGGTTGACCTCTGTCGCCGGGTGGGTGCGGTTGATTGAGGCTCTCTCAAACTGGCACCTGCTGGTGACTTACGGTGCGGATAGCGGTCCATTGTGGATCGCCATAACCGGAGTCTTGGGCGGCGTTGCCGGCTTGGTGGCGGTACTGGGCCTGCTGCTGCGCCGGTCCTGGGCTTTGCCTTGGGCGCGCGGTTATGTTTTAGGCCTGGCGCTGCTCATTTGGAGCGAGCGGCTGTTGTTTTCTCGCTCGAGTGCGGCCTGGGCAGGCTGGCCTGGTGAATTGGTATTCACCCTGGTATTGATTGTGTGTGCCTTGGGGTTGCTGCGGGCCAAAAATTTTCCAGCCCTCGCGGTGCCCGCGAATCAGAAAAATCAGTAAAATAGTATTAGTGAAGCACTCCCAAATCCCAAATCACCGGACCCAATAAATATTCCCATGAGCGACCAAGAAATTGAAGCCAAATTCTATCTCAATGACCTGCCTGCCGCGCAGCGCCGCTTGCTGCTGCTGGGCGCGCAATTAACCCAACCGCGGTTGAAGGAAACTAATTTGCGTCTGGATACCCCGTCCGGAGATCTAAGCGCAGCCGGACGGACCCTGCGGCTGCGGCAGCCGGCACCATCCGTCTGCAATGCCGCCCGCTCCGACTGGCAGGATGACAGCCGCGCGGCCGTGCTGACCTACAAAGGTCCACAACAGGCGGGGGCCGAGGTGGCGGTGCGGCAGGAATTGGAGGTCGTGGTTTCTGATGTTGATGCCGCCCGGCGTTTGCTGGAGGCCTTGGGGTACCCCGTGATGGTGACTTATGAAAAATGGCGTTCCGCCTATCGTCTGCTGGGGGTTGAGGTGTCACTGGACGAGCTTCCTTACGGCAATTTTGTGGAAATTGAAGGTCCGGATGTGGCCCGCATTCACACCGCCGCTGACCGCCTGGGCCTGGTCTGGGAAAAGCGCATTCCGCTGAGCTATCTGGCCCTGTTTTACAACCTGAAACGCCGCCTGGGACTGCCGATGCCCAATCTGACCTTTGCCGCTTTTGAGCGCCGCGGCATCACTGCGGCGGATCTGGGGGTTGAAGCTGCCGATGCAGGCTGAAATCCGCAAGCCTGTCGCTGGGACGGTCGCCCTATGAGATGGCGCATCCCGACTGCAACTTGCGCATAACTTGTAAAAACTTATTTAGATAATGAAAAAGCAGGCCCGGTTTGGGCCTGCTTTTTTAAATTTCCGCGTGGCTGTTGTCTTGGTCTGATCCGACGGAGTCCTCTTCGTTCCGTTCCCAAGCTTAGGGTTGTTCGACAAGCAGATAATCGAATTCAACATCCACCGGGTAGGAAATGTAGCTGCTGACGCCAACCCCGATCTTGCCCTCATCGTACTTGTTGTCTGTGAAGGTGTAAGCCTTTTGACCATTGATGTAAAGTGTCAGGTCGCTGCCGACACAGCTGATGGCATACACATTTTCGGACTTGCCCATGTTGATGTCCATGGAACCGCTGTTATACAGCAGGTTGTACCGGCCGTTTGCCAGGCTGCCATCATGGCGCCAAAGATACCACAACCCATTGCTCTGGATGGCAAATTCGTACCAGCCCTTCGAACTGTAGCGGCAGATTAAGGCGACGTCCATGGAGTTCGCCCCCCGGTTTTCAAGTCCGACTTCAACGCGCACATCTTCATATTCGTACATATTATAGATGGTGTAGGAGGCCGTATTGGGGACGCCCAACTCGAAATTCAATCGGCTGTCTTCAGTGAAGATATCCACGCCGCTTTCATCTCCATATACCACAAATTGAATGAAGTTATCCAGATCGCCGTCGAATTCTTCCCTGAAGAAATCCAGTTTCACGGCTTCTGTGGGAGTTGCCGTTGGCGGCGGCGGTGTGGTGGGGGTGCTGGTGGGGGTGCTGGTGGGCACCGGGGTGGCTGTGGGAATCGGCGTATTGGTCGGCGGCACCGTGGGAACCGCCGTTGGGGGTTGCGGCGTCGGCGCGGCACAACCTAATACAGCCATGGCCAAAACAAGAACAGCAAGCAAAATTTTGGGGTTCATTTTTCCCTCCCGAAGAATGATGTTTTTTTATTATAGCATAAGCGGAAAAGAGTGATTGATCAGGTTGGCTGGCTGCCCCTGGTTTTACCCAAATTACCTGTCAAATGATGCTTTTTGTAATATTGTGAGCCGGGTGTCCGCTGCGTCGGAGCGGGAATCGGGATATAATGGTTTTTAAGTTATTGGGCCGTGACACTGTCATTGTGCTTTCAGGAGGGCCATTTGTATCGCAAAACCGAGGTTGGTACGACAAAAGAGGCCCTTCAGTCAACGACCACCGGCTAAAGCGGAGTGGTTTCTGCCGCGAAGAATTATGAATGACTATGACAAACATGAAATTATGGGGTTTATCGGGCGGGGCGCTTATGCTGTTATTGATAAAGCTGTGGCCCTCCTCATCATCACCATCACCAACCCCATTGCCAATCCCATCGCGAACCCCATTGCCAATCCCATCGCGAACCCCATCACCAACGAACCCTCGCTGATTCCCTGAATCTGGAAGCATGGATAATGGAAAGATTGGGAAAGTATAAAATTCTGGAACTGGTCGGACGCGGCGCGACAGCCGAGGTTTATCGCGCCTGTGAAGTGGCTTTGGATCGGGAGGTCGCTCTGAAAGTGCTGCGGCCGGCCCTGGTCCCTGACGTGACGATTTTTGAGCGTTTTTTGCTGGAAGCGCGCGTGGCGGCCCGTTTACTGCACCCATATATTGCCACCGTGTTTGATACCGGCGAGGCTGACGGCCGGTTTTATATCGCCATGCGGTATGTGGACGGTAGATCACTGGACCGCATTATTCGGGAGGATGGGCCGCTACCTCCGGCTGAAGTTCTCAAGCTGGCCCGGCAGATGGGAAGTGCACTTTATTTTGCCCATGATCGCGGCTTTCTTCACCGGGATGTTAAACCAGCCAATATCATCCGCTCCACCCAGGGCGATTATATTCTGACCGACTTTGGCCTGGCACGAGCCATGATGAGTACCGGTCTGACCAGCCATACCGGTGCCATACTGGGAACACCCGCTTATGTCGCGCCGGAGGTCTGGTTGAACGAACCCGTCGGACCTGCAGTCGATCAGTATTCATTGGCATGTGTCTTATATGAGGCATTAATGGGGCGGGTTTTGTTTGAAGGTCCCACCCCTCCGGCTGTGATGACGGCCCATATTTTGAAGGGCCCTGGCTCTCTTGAAGGGCTGCCGCCAGCCATGGTGGATCCGATCCGTCACGCACTGCATCAAAAACCGGCTGAGCGTTTTCCCGATCTGCGGGCATTCGTGCTGGCGCTGGAGGGTGGCTCAATCCCCATTCCGAGCATCGATCCTGCTCCTGCTCCTTCTCCTTCTCCCGCTCCCGCGGCCAAGCCATCCCCGGTACTTTCAGTCGCTCCGTCAGTATCCCCCACTCAGCCCATTCTGCCGCCTCCCACTGACCAATTGGGGACTGCTCCCAAGCAGAAATCCACCTCATTTCATTGGCCGGTGTGGGCAACCATTCTGTTGGCTCTGGGTGGGTTGGTGGCCCTGTTGGGCTGTGGACTGGCGTTTGTCTTTTGGGATGATATTTTTTATCACCCCCCAACCCAACAGGCATTGATGACCCCGGTGATCATTACCCCGCCTGACCTCGACCCGACGCGCACTCCGCGTTCGCCAGTTGTAATAACACCCGAAACCAACATTATTGTTCTTCCAACCGTGGCCTCAAATGGCAGTTCGCCGCCAACCAAACCGCCAGCCGCGCCCACCGACTCCCCCATCGCCTCCCCCGAACCCCCTGCACTTCAATCCTGCACCGATGTGGGACAGACGACAATTGCGGCAACGGATGGGGCGACCATGCTCTGTGTTCCGGCCGGTGATTTTCTCATGGGTTCTGACAGCAGTGAGGCTTGGGAGAACGAGAGCCCGGTCCATAATGTATACCTTGATGCCTTTTGGATTGATAAAACCGAGGTAACCAATGCGATGTATGCGCGCTGTGTGGCTGCCGGGGTTTGTCGGGAACCCTATCAATTCAGTTCAAAGACCAGAGATTCTTATTTTAATCATTCCGACTACGCTAATTATCCGGTCATCTTTATTGACATGAATGACGCCCAGGATTATTGCAACTGGGTTGGCGGACGTTTGCCAACTGAAGCAGAATGGGAAAAAGCGGCCCGGGGTACGGATGGGCGCACCTATCCTTGGGGCAACAGTAATCTGGATCGCAATCACACCAATTACAATGAAAATGAGGGAGATACAACCGCCGTGGGCAGTTATCCCAGCGGCGCCAGTCCATATGGCGCCTTGGATATGTTGGGGAATGTTTGGGAATGGACGTCTGATTGGCTTTCAGATGATTATTACAGCCTTTCGCCCCGCAGCAACCCTGCCGGGCCTGCCAGCGGTGAATATATTGTCTGGCGGGGAGGTTCGTTTGGCTCTGTCGCCAGGGTGGTCCGGGTGTCCAATCGTTATGGTGGATCAATCAATTATCGCAAGGACAGCCTGGGATTTCGCTGTGTCCGCTGAATACCAACGTCTGGTCGCCGGCCGATTTCCCTGCCTGCCTTCGTGACCGGAATGAGGCTGATCCCGCTGCGGCGCAAGAATTTGTGGAGGGCTTGGCTCTGGGTTCTGGAAACGGGGCGCATGTGGAGCCGGCGGGGGCATGGGGCGATTTCGGCAGCCGGAAGTTGGACTTGCAACTGGCGTGAGCCCTTCGTCCCCGGCCGGATATTGGCCACGCTCAACACCGGCCTGCCCGGGCCTTATGGTAAAAAAAACACCGAGCCCCGGTTGACACAAAATGGTGGCGCTCCCTGAGCGTGATGAATAGGATAAAAAGGTTATCAAATTAAGATACCTTTCACATGACAAATGTCGCAATTTGCGGTATAAGCGTTAGGATAAGGTTTTATCCCCTCACCCTGCAAGGAGGACCAATGGAGATCATTTGGTACGTCTTGGCTGCAGCGGGAGCTCTGGCTTGCGCCATCCTGGCCATCAGCGCCAAACGCTTGCTGGTTTCAGCCATCTGGCTGGCTGGCTGCAGCGCGCTGGTTGCGCTTCTTATGTATCTGCTTGGTGCACCAGAAATCGCTGTCATCGAATTAAGTGTGGGCGCCGGGCTGGTGACCGTGCTGTTTGTCTTTGCGATTAATATCGCAGGAGACGAATCCACCGCCCTGCCCGTGCCGCTGCCCAAACCCATTCCCTGGGTTCTGGTTATCGGCCTGATTGCGCTGATCGGGTGGCTGGTTATTGCTCAGCTCTCGGACGGCGCATTGGCCGGTCAGGGGAGCGACAATTTCTATGTTGCTCTGTGGAGTCAGCGCTACCTGGATGTTTTGCTTCAGGTTGCCATTATATTTGCCGGCGTTTTGGGCATGATGGGGCTGCTGGCTGAAGGCAAGAAACGCCACGTGGAAGAAACACCTGGATCTGATGAGGAGAAAGCATGAACATCTACATTCCTCACATCATCTTGGGCGTGGCTTTTTTACTCTTGGGCGTTGGAGTTTATGCCCTGCTGGCAACGCGTAATCTCATCAAGGTGATTGTTGCCCTGCAGATCATGGTCAAGGGAGCGATGCTGGCGTTGGTGCTGGCCGGCCGGGAAACTTCCCAGCCGGGTCTGGGCCAAACCCTGGCCCTGACGGTCATTGTTGCTGATACCATTGTCGCTGTCATTGGCCTGACTTTGGCTGTACAGATCCGCCGCCGCTTTGGCTCGCTGGACGTCAAAGATCTGACCCGGTTGAAGAGGTAGAACCATGAGCACACCTGCGATTCTCATCCTGCTTACACTGGGCCTGCCCTGGCTGGGGGCAGTGGTGGTCTGGGCTGTTGGTGACCGCACCGAAAAAATCAGCCATACCCTGGCGGTCATTTTTGCTGTCCTGGCCGCGGTTGCAGGCCTGGGCCTGCTGCTGCAGACCGGTCCCGAATCGGTTCAACTGGCTGACCTGGGCGGCGTTTTTGGCCCCATCAGCTTTACTCCCGACGGATTGGGAGTCTTTCTGGCGGTGGTGGCCACCTTCATTGGCAGCCTGGCAGTCATCTTCTCAGTGAATTACATGCATGGCGAAAAACAGCTCAGCCGCTATTACGCCTACATGCTCTTTTTCATTGGGGCCATGGTTGGCCTGGTGCTGACCAGCAATATGCTGCTCATGTTTTTCTTCTGGGAAATCACTGCCTTGTGTTCCTACGCCCTCATCTCCTTCAACAGCGATGATCCCAAAGCCGTTGCGGGTGGTGTCAAGGCTTTGATCATGACACAAATCGGCGGCATCGGCCTGCTGCTGGGTGCCTTGGCCCTCTACATTTACACTGGACAGATGGATTTCAATGTCCTGCTGGCCAATCCAGATGTGGTCCATGTTAAACTGCTGCCGGTCATGGCCTATGGCTTTTTGGTGGCTGCTGCCGCAAAATCGGCCCAGTTCCCCTTCCAGACCTGGTTGCCGGATGCCATGGAAGCCCCCACACCCATCAGCGCTCTCATTCATGCGGCGACGATGGTGAACGCGGGCGTTTATCTGCTGGCTCGCTTCTACCCGGCCTTCCACGAAGTCCCGGGTTGGACTTTGGCGGTGATGCTGGTGGGGTTGGTTACGGCCCTGCTGGCTGCCCTGATGGCTGCGGTTGCCAATGATCTCAAGCGGGTTTTGGCTTATTCCACTGTCAGCCAGCTGGGCTACATGGTCTACGCCGTGGGATCAGGGGGCATCTTTGCCAGCCAATTCCATCTACTGAGCCACTCCGTCTTCAAGGCCCTGCTCTTCCTCGCCGCCGGTGCGGTTATCCACGCCGTGGGCACGCGGAATATGCGCCAGATGGGTGGCCTGGGCAAGCAAATGCCCTTCACCCGGGTGGTCTTCATCATCGGGGCCCTGGCCCTGGCGGGCATTCCTGTCCTCAATGGCTTCTGGAGCAAGGAGCTGATCCTGGAGGTAGGCCTCAAATTTGCTCCCTGGAGCTATGTCTTGATGGTCATTGGAGCCGGCCTGACCGCCTTCTACACTTATCGGATGGTCAGCATGGTCTTTTATGGTGAGTCCCACAGCCATGCGCATGGTGATGCCGGTTTGGCGATGAAAATTGCTCTGGCGCCGCTGGCTTTGGGTGCCCTCACCACCTGGCTGCTGGCTGGTCCCTTTGCCAAGCTGTTGAGCACGGAAACCACCCTGCCGTATCACGGCATTGAGGCGGCTTCCACCTTCCATATTTTGGAAGAAGTCATCAGTCTGCCAACCCTGATTGCGTTGGTTGTGGTGGTGCTGGGCCTGCTGGGGTGGGTCTTCCGCAGCAAACTGTCCGGGCTTGGCCGGGCGCTGCGCGGCCTGGGTTGGGCGGCGGATAACAGCTTCGGCTTCGAGGCGATCAACCGCGGCATCGTGCGGGGCATTTCCAGCGCCGCTGAAGGACTGCGCGTCACTCAGACCGGTTTGCTCAACTGGAACGTTGTGGGCATTGTGGCCGGTTTGTTGATCGTGATTGCCATTATAGCCCTGGGAGCGTAACACATGAATCCTGTCTTTGCTATCCTCTGGCTGATTGGCCTGCCTCTGCTGGCTTCTCCAGTCATTTATCTTGTCGGGCGCGGGGTGGCCCGCCGCGATGGTGAATCGAGCTCCCGCAACCCGGCGCGTTGGGTTGCACTCATCACCACAGCCGCCATGGGCTTCCCGCTATTTGTTTTGGCCCAAGATCTGCTGACCACCAACAAAGGGTTCGTGGGTCTGCTTTTTGCAGATATTTCCCTGCGCTTTGATGGCATCAGCCTGGTCCTGGCAGCATCCGTCTGGCTGCTGGGGCTGATGGTCATGCTCTATTCCGGCCCGTATATGGCCCGGGAGGTGGGTGAAGAAAAATACTACGCCCTGCTTTCGGCCATGATGGCGGCCATGATCGGCCTGGGCACGGCGGCGGATCTGTTCAATCTGTGGGTCTGGTTCGAGACCATGGCAATCACCTCGTTCATGCTGGTTGCCTTCTATCGGGACGAGCCCGCCTCGCTGGAAGCCGGTTTCAAGTATCTGGTGCAAAGTGCGATTGGCTCGGCCCTGGTCTTGATGGGCATTGCCCTTGTCTTCTTCTCCACCGGGACGTTGAATTTGCAGCAACTGTCGCATGTGGGCGTGGGTGGTGTCATCCCGCCGACGATGATTGTTGCCGCGGCCTTGATGATCATTGGCTTTGGTGTCAAGACCGCCCTGGTCCCCATGCACACCTGGCTGCCCGATGCTCACTCACAGGCCCCCAGCGGTATCAGTGCCATGCTGTCCGGCGTGGTGATTGCGGCTGGTTTGGTGGCGCTGCTGCGTTCGATGGGCGTTCTGGCCTACAACAATGCGGTCTGGGGCCCCATCATGCTGGGCTTTGGCGTGCTGAACATGGTCGCCGGCAACCTGATGGCACTGCGTCAGACGGTGGTGAAACGTCTGCTGGCCTACTCCAGCCTGGCGCATATTGGCTACATGTTGATTGGCATTGGCGCCACGGTCACCTTTGGCAATCTCTCCCTGGCCCCCGGCCAGGGTGGGGCAGGCGCGTTCTTCCATTTGTTCACCCATGCAATGATGAAAGGCTTGGCCTTCCTGGCTGCCGGAGCACTGCTGTACTCGCTGCACATTGCCAAGGGGCAACACGCTGCCTTGACCGTTACCGACTTGAACGGCGCGGCCAAACGCTACCCGTTGATTGCCATGGGGTTGAGCATTGCCGTGCTCGGCCTGGGCGGGCTGCCGCCGCTGGCGGGTTTCATGTCCAAGTGGCAGATCTTTGTTGGCGCCGCAGCCAACAATAACTGGTGGATGATTGCGCTGGTGGCCTTTGCCGCCCTTAACAGCGTACTCTCCCTCGGTTACTACGCCCCGCTGGTCAACCGCATGGTACGCAATGAACCTTCCGAGGCTGTGACCGCCGGGAAACGGGTCCCGGTTTTGATGAGCGTGCCGGTGGCCATCCTCTCCCTGGTGGTTTTGGTGTTTGGTTTTTACCCGGCACTTTTCAACGGCGTTGGCGCTTTGGCCGGACAGGCTCTATTTCGGATCATTGCCCCCTAAAGGAGAACGAGCATGAATATTATTCTAACCCCCCCGCTCGCCTTTCTCATCTACATACCCTTGGTGCTGATCATTTTCTGGATCGGCCGGGGCCTGGCGGGCCCCGAAAAACCGGGCTCCCCGCTGAAGCGCTCGCTGTATGGGAGCGGTGAATTGGCCCCCACGCAAATTGCGGCGCCGGGTTATCGCCCCTTTTTCCTGATCGCGTTTTTCTTTGCCATTCTTCACCTGGGTGTGCTGGTGCTGGCCACCGGCACGTTGGATTGGTCCATGGTCCCCTATCTGGTTGGCCTGGGCCTGGCCCTGGTGGCGCTGCTGCTGGGTTGATACCGGCGGACAAATCGGGTATAGTTAGTCTGAATAATTGGTAAGGAGAACCCTATGACTGAACTGAAACTGGATACCCCCTGGCAGCGGGCGCTGGAACAGATTAAGACCTGGGCGCGGGTCAACTCGCCTTGGGCCATTCACTATAACAGCGGCTCCTGCAATGGTTGTGATATTGAAATTCTGGCCACGCTGACACCCCGCTACGATCTGGAACGGTTTGGCATCAAGCTGCAGGGCAGCCCGCGCCATGCCGACATCCTCATCTGCACCGGACCGGTCAGCCTGCAATCGCGTGATCGGTTGCGCCGCATCTATGAGCAGATGCCCGACCCCAAGTTCGTGGTGGCTGTTGGTTCGTGCGGCATTTCAGGCGGCGCGTTCCAGGGCTGCTACAATGTGGTCGGCAGCATCGGCGAGGTGATTCCGGTGGACGCCTATGTTCCCGGCTGCCCGCCCCGTCCGGAAGCCATCATCTATGGTGTGGTGGCGCTGCTCCAAAGCCTGCAGAAGAAACCTGCGGCTCCGGCCCAGCCTGTTGAGTAGAGGAGAAACCGATGGAACTTGAAACTGCTCTGCAATCTGCGGAAACCTTGCTGCAGCCGCTGGCTGTGGAAATCAAGCGGCCCGAACCCGAACGGGTGGATGTGTATATCACCTTGGAGAACCTGAAACCGGCGGTTCAAACCCTGGTGGATGCCCATTGGGGCTACCTGGCCGCCATCACCGGTGTGGATAAACCTGCCCCCGCGGTGGCGGGTGCTGCGCCTGACGGTGACGTGGAAGTGCTGTACACCTTTGCCAATGGCGGTGCCCTGGCAACTCTGCGCGTGCGTGCTCCTTACACGGATGCCCAAATCCCCACCATCTGTGACATCATTCCTGCCGCCACGCTGTTTGAGCGCGAGCTGATCGAAATGCTCGGCGTAGACTGCATTGGCACCCCGGATCGCGGCCATCTGATCCTGCCGGATGAATGGCCCGAGGGGGTCTACCCCTTGCGGAAATCTTTTACTGGTTTGAATCAGGAATAAAGGAGACAGTCTCATGGAAAATCCCGAATCTCCGCAAAAATTTGTGGTGCCAATCGGCCCCCAGCATCCTGCGCTTAAGGAACCGGCTCACTTTGAATTCAGTGTGGATGGTGAAATTGTCACCGGGGCCAGTGTGCGCCTGGGTTATGTTCACCGCGGCATTGAAAAAGCTGCTGAAGCACGCAACTACCCGCAGGGGCTCTACCTGGTTGAGCGCGTCTGCGGCATTTGCTCGCATGTCCATGCCCTTTCCTTTGCCCTGGGAACTGAAAAACTAGCCAAGGTCGTGGCGCCGCCGCGTGCCCAGGCCATCCGGGTGCTGACCTCGGAACTGGAACGTCTGCACAGCCATATGCTCTGGCTGGGTGTGGCGGCTCATGAGGGCGGCTTTGATACCCTCTTCATGTACTCCTGGCGTGATCGTGAAACGGTGATGGATCTGCTGGAGCAGATGACCGGCAACCGGGTCAATTATTCGATCAACATCATTGGCGGCGTCAAACAGGATGTCTCTGATGAAATTAAGACCGCCATCCTCAAAGGTATGGATTTCCTCGAAGGTCGCATGACGCACTACCTCACCGTTGTCACCACCGATGAGACCTTCCTGGGACGCACTCGTGACGTGGGCGTGATGACCCGCGAGCAGGCCGAAACCCTGGGACCGGTCGGACCCACCGCCCGCGCCTCCGGTGTGCCGATTGATGTGCGTGTGGACTCGCCCTATGCGGGTTATGTTGATTTCCCTGTCAATCTCATTGTGGATGATGGCTGTGACCTGCTGGCCCGCTTTGTGGTCCGCATCAAAGAAATGCAGGAAAGCATCCGCCTGATCCGCGAGATCCTGGATCATCTGCCGGAAGGTGAGCTGGCGGTGCGCGTGCCCCGCCGCATTCCGGAAAACGAAATTATTCAACGGGTGGAAGCCCCTCGTGGCGAACTCTTCTATTACATGAAGAGCAATGGAACCGACATGCCAGAGCGTGTCAAGATCCGCACCCCATCGCTGTGCAACTGGGCCTCGGTCATTAACCTGGCTCCGGGCTATAAACTGGCCGATATGCCGATGATCCTGGCCGGCATTGACCCGTGCTTCTCTTGCAACGACCGCTAGGATTGAGGAGAACCTATGGAACTTAGCCTGCATCCGATCATTTTGCTCCTGTTTTTCCCGGGAGGGCTGTTCTTGTTTGTGGCCGGCCTGCTCTATGAATGGGTGGACCGCAAGCTGGTGGCCCAGTATCAGAACCGCATTGGCCCGCGCTTCATCCAACCGCTGGCGGATATCATCAAGCTGCTGGCAAAGGAAGAGATTGTGCCTGATGGTGTGCACAAGGGCCTGTTCATCGCCCTGCCGATTGTCGGGCTGGCCTCGGCCCTGGCGGCGGCACTTTACGTGCCACTGGTCGGCTTCAATCCGTCCTACTCCTTCAATGGCGACCTGATCGTGGTGGTCTACCTGCTGAGTGTGATGACCCTCTGCCTGGGTCTGGCCGGAGCGAACACCGCCGACCGCTTTTCACTCGTCGGCGCCACCCGTACCCTGACGCAGCTTTTCTCATACGAGGCCCCCTTCATGCTGTCCCTGCTGGGTCCGGCCATCGTGGCGGGCACCTGGCAAATCAGCGAGATTAATGCTTTTGCCATTGAAAGCCGCCCCTGGTGGTTTGCATTCACCCAGATTGTTGGTTTCCTGGTCGCAATGGTGGGGTTGATGGGCAAGCTGGAAATGCCCCCCTTTGATGCCCCTGAAGCCGAAACCGAAATTGTGGCTGGTGCCCTGACGGAATACTCCGGCCGCGGTCTGGCGCTGTTCCGCCTCGGCAAGGATGTTGAACTGGTTATTGGCCTGACCTTGATTGCCGCCTTTTTTATGGGCGGTCTGGCCAACCCGCTGGACTTCCTCTGGAAGACAGCCATCCTGATCCTGGTGGTGGCGGCGCTGCAGTCTCTGTTCGCCCGGCTGCGCATCGATCAGACGGTGGGGTTGTGGTGGCGCGCAGGCGCCCTGCTGGCCCTGCTCCAACTGCTGGCCATCATCCTGGGGCGGTATTTACAGCCGGTGCTGTCCCAGTTCTTTAGTGGTTTGTTTGGAGGTTAGTCATGACTATTGGTGCCATGCTGAGCGACATTGTCCGCTCATTGTTCAAAAAACCGGTCACCGAGCGTTATCCCTTTGAACGCAAACCCACCCCAGCGCGGCTGCGCGGCAAGCTGATCTATGATCCGACGCGCTGCACCGGGTGCATGCTGTGCATGAAAGATTGTACTGCCAATGCCATTGAGATCATCACCGTGGACAAGGTCAACAAGAAGTTTGTCATGCGCTTCCACGCCGACCGCTGCACCTACTGCGCCCAGTGTGTGGAAAACTGTCGCTTTGACTGCATCCAGATGTCTGCTGAAGATTACGAAATGGCCGCCCTGACCCGCACCCCCTTTGAGGTGATGTATGGCCGCGAGGAGGATCTTCAGGCGCTGCTGGATTGCGCTGAAAAAGCCCCCGGGGACGAACCGGCAGCCTGAGCGTTTCTGTCCTGATTTGCTTTTCACCGGTGGTTCTTTTCCCAGAACCGCCGGTGTTCTTTTAACGGTTTTCTTTAAACCATTGGGGGCCAGCCGGTGCGGTGTATACTATATAAAAAGATGAATAAGTGAGGTGCTCCATGGAACTTGTCGCACAGTTTTTATCCCGGGATGGCTATGATATCCACTACTGGACGGGTGGGCTGCCGGGTACTCCCCTGGTTGTTTTCACCCACGGGGCTACCATTGATCATCACGAGTGGGATGCCACCCTGCCGCTTGTGGGTGCCCACTTCCGCCTGCTTGTGTGGGATGTGCGCGGCCATGGCCTTTCACGCCCGGCGCCTTTCTCGCTCCCTCAGGCCGAGAATGACCTGCTGACCCTGCTCGATACCCTGCAAACGGATCAGGCCATCTTTGTCGGTCACTCGATGGGCGGCAACCTGCACCAGGAACTGGTCTTCCATCACCCCGAGCGCGTCCGGGCTATGGCCTTCCTTGACTGCACCTGGAACTTCCAAAAACTGACCGCCCTTGAGCAGTTCGGCCTTAGCATTGCTGAACCAATCTTCCGGCTCTATTCACACAAGGCGTTGGTGGATCAATCGCTCGCAGCCACCGCCATCTCGCCCGAATCGCAGAACTTGCTGCGCCAATCCATGGGCAGCCTGACCAAAGCCGAATTTATTCGGATTATGATGGCCACCTCAGTCTGCCTGCATGAAGAGCCCGGCTATCAAATCAACAAGCCCCTGCTGCTCATGGTCGGTGACCAGGATAAAACCGGCAACATCCGCCAGGCCATGCCCCGCTGGGCCGCCCAGGAGCC
>Ga0116144_10003979_pt1 | contig 14297 bp, 13 predicted proteins | sample AD_UKC035_MetaG_FD_89746 | JGI IMG/M metagenome (GOLD analysis project Ga0116144, IMG submission 89746) | Active sludge microbial communities of municipal wastewater-treating anaerobic digesters from USA - AD_UKC035_MetaG | ecosystem: Engineered > Bioreactor > Anaerobic > Digestate | place: USA... | reverse complement strand
TCCTCCTTGCCGTTTTCGGCCAAATTGATCCCCTCGATCTTCCGGCCTTGCCGCCCCAACAACTGCTCGATGTCGTTGAACCCAAAGCGAGTCAGACGATCTTTATGTTCCCCCACGATCAAGCCGATGGGGGGTCGGTCAGCAGCTTCAACAGCTTCGGACGAGCCTCGTTGACCCCCGACCCGATCTCTTTAACCACTGCGGTGACCTGATCGCCTTTTGCCGCACAGTAATCCATCTTTCGTTTGGCCTGCCCTTCAAGGTTATCTTTGTTTTCAGCAGCGGAGACTCGCGTGTAGATGGCTATTTTATGGTGGCTGGCGGATGGCAGTGGTGGTGGCTTTAACGGTTGGCTCTGTCACGATGATCGTGCCGGTATCCGCTTGGTAGCCGGCGACCTTTCCAGTTCTGAACCAGCGCCAGGCAGTGCGATACGAGATACCGAGTTGCTGGGCATCAACGCTCAACTTCATACCCTAATACTGGCACAAATGTTCTTATTTGTCAACTCATGGACACAAAACGAATAATCAAATTCGATACCGATATACTTGCTGCGCGTGGAGAAGCCGTCAACTGTTGAAAGATTGTTCCCGAGACGGTCATAATGATAAACCCGACCATCCCGACCGCTGAACCAGATCGACCCATCGGCCTGGTTGACGCTCACCGACCAGACCCCACTGGTTTCAACCGTCAACAGTTCGGTCCCCAATGAGTCGTATTTGACCAGTTTGCCACTGCTGGTCGACACATTCATGGCGACCCAGATCGAATCGTCATTGCGATCCACAGCAATTGCCGTGGGCAGAAGCGGCAGGTCCACTGTCGTGGGTGTCCCCCCTTCCTTCGTCAGGTGAATGAGCCGGTTGGCACTGCCAGGCACGGCCAGGTTGCCTTGTTCGGCAATCCAGATAGCCCCGGCCGAGCGGAGATCCACAGCCACAGCCTGCCAGCCAATCACATCCAGAGTAAACTGTGGTTCCAAGGCCAGGTTGAGTTTGGTCACCTCGCTGCCAACCAGCCAGATGATATCGTGTTCCACATCCACCACCAGGTCCAGTCCGGAATAAGCGGCTTCCGCCAGCGTCTGCCCGGTGTTCACATCCAGCTTCAGCAGAAACTGCTCACCTGCCGGATCGCCGCTCAGCGCATAAGCGTAGCCATCAGCCGCCAGATCAGCTGCGGTAAAATCACGGGCAATCAGCCAGACTGGAACGGCCGCATCTGCATTGTAGCGCGCCAGCCGCCCGCCACCGGCTTCAATCACCAAGGCATAATCCCCCATCGCAGAAACAGAAACCAGCCGCTGGCCGCCCAGGGGTTTGACCATGTTCAATCCGGTGATCCGGGTTTGCTCCGCCCCGGTGCTGTCGAGCACCACCAGGGCATCGTCATAAGGCGGACTGGAGAAATCGGGATCGGCATCATCCAACACCCACACACGCGCATCCGTCGTGCCCGGGGTGGTTTTTGGGGTGGTACAGCCTGCCAGCAAGGCTACCAGGAAAAATCAGGACCAGGGCAAAATAGGGCTTGGGAATCATCATTTTATCCTCCTCGATGTTCTATTCAGTTGGTTATGCGGCAATTATTAATACTGCGATTGGTGATGCAGGAATGGGTGATGCGGCCGTCGGCTTTGCCGCCAAATACTACAGGTGCAAAATGCGGGTGCGCAGCTCGCCCCAACGCAGGGCATCGGCAATGCCCTGGGTGGTGGGCAGTTTGGCTTCCCAGTTCAGCAGGCGCCGGGCGGTATCGGCATTGGCATAAGCGCCAGCCACATCACCGGGCCGGGATGGTTTTTCAACCTTGTTGATGGGGTGCCCGACCACCTGCTCAAAGGCGGCAACCATCTCGCGCACTGTCACACCGCGACCAGTGCCCAGATTGATGACCAGATAGTTTCCCGCACCTTCACCGGCACGGGCAAAAGCAGCATCAAAATCGGCCAAGGCTGAGACATGGGCCTGCGCCAGGTCCCACACGTGGATGTAATCCCGGATGCCGGTACCGTCACGGGTTTCCCAGTCCACGCCGGTGATTTCAAAGGCGGGGATACGGCCCATTTCAGCATCAACCAACTTGCCGACCACATGGGTGGGTTTAGCAACGTGAATACCCGAGCGCATCTTGGGGTCGGCGCCAATGGGGTTGAAGTAACGCAAGGCAATGCCGCGCAGGGGATATGCTGCGCAGAAATCTTTGAGCACCATCTCCATCATGTACTTGGTACGGGAGTAGGGGCTGCCGGGGTTGAGCGGTGATTCTTCGGTCACCATGAAGCCGGGCACGGCGTCGTAAATGGCTGCGGAGGAACTGAAGACAATTCGCTTGCAGCCCAGTTCGCACAGGGTGTGAAACAGTTCCACCGATTTACCCACATTTTCGCGGTAATACTCGTAGGGTTTGGTGGTGGATTCAGGGACGACGATCAAGGCCGCGCAGTGCACGGTGGCATAAATATCCGGATGCTCACGGAAGATCTGCTCCAGGGTCGAATGGTCGGCAATGTCCGCCTCGTAGAAAATGCGCCCGCGAGTGAATTCCCGCCGCCCGGTGACAAGCGAATCAAGGATGATGGGCGTGTGCCCGCTGTCTTCGAGAGCGGAGGCAATCGTGCTGCCGATATAACCGGCACCGCCGGTGATCAGGAATTTCATGAGGGACTCCTTTTGGCTTTTTTGAAGTTAATCCGGGCAGGGCTGCCTGCCCACAGAAAAAGTTAACGAGCACAATCAAGCTGGAACCGGGCCTGGTCCCATGCACTGGAAAGGCCGGGATCGGCTGCAAGATCTGCAGCCATCCGCTGCCAGAGGGCACACAGGGGTGGGTGGATCAACGGGGTCACCGCTGCTGCCGCCTCCGTCTGGGCCAGGGCATCCTCCCAACGGGACAAGTGGGCATAGGCTTCAATAAACACCAGGCGCTCCGCCGGATCATTGGGATGATCCGTGCCGGCCAGGGCCACATCGCCCAAATCCGCAGCAGTTTGCCAGTCGCCAAGCTGCCGGGCCAGATCAGCCTGTTCAAAATAATAACACCAACCTTGGGACGGTTCTACGCCAAACAACGTTGCGGGCAAAGCCGGGGGCTGTGCCATCGCGTTGATCCAGATGCTGTTGGAGGCCGTCATGGACTCCCGCAGGGTCACCGGCAGCATGCCATTGTTTGCCTCAATTTGCGGATCAAGAATGCGCAGACAGCCGGGGGGGGCAAAAATCAGGGCGACCGTCTGGAGGGGATCTCCTTCAAAGGTGGCCACCAGGTAATCGTGCGTCAGCCTGCCGGCGGCTTGGGCCGCTGCCAGGCGCTGGGCCCGCACCGTAGGGAAATACAACAGGTAGGGTAGCCGATCGCCGGCAGCATCCGGGGCATAAATCCAGTTCAGTGGGGCAGTCAGCGAATTATCACTGTAAAAGTTGAGCGGCAGGTCATTGGTCAGGAGGGTGGTATTGGGCTCGAGACCCGGGATACGCCAGTTCATCTGCCAGAAGAAGGTCCGCTGAGTATTCCAATCCCGGCGGTGCGCCTCAGCATTAAGCAGCTGCCAGCCGGACGACAACCCCACCAGCAGCGCCAGGGCTCCCAGACGCGCCCGCTGCGGCAACAATCCGATGAGCCCGGCAATCAGCAAGGCCGAGCCAAGCATGAAAGGCAGGGTAAAGCGGTCGTTGGGAAAGTGCAGCCGCAGCAGTAAACCAGTCAACCAGAACGGCCACCCCGCCACCAACAAAGCCACCAGGCCCAACGCCAGCGGCGCCAGAAAACGATTTCGCCGCTTTTCAACTGGGCGGCAGGGCAGCATCACACCCAGCCCGGCCCCCAGCACAGCAGCAGCATAAAATAGCAGCGTGCGGGTGCCCAGATCAGCCAGGGCATGGAATTGAAAAGGCAAGCCCCAGGCCACCAGTCCGGCCAGACCGGTTTCCCGCAGCACCGTCAGGGCCATCCAGCCCAGGGTGGGCAGCGGGGCGGTACGCAGCCCGTCCAGGAGGGAAAATTCATAGTTTTGGGTTTGATAGGGGAAGAAGAAAAACCGCCAGATGCCTGCCCCAATGAAGACCAGAAAAAACGGCAGCCAGGCCAGAGCGACCTGGCGCAAATGGGCGCGCCGGTTTGAGCGGGGTAAAGCCAGCCCATACAGCACCGGACGCAGCAGTTCAAGCAGGAAAAAGTATTCCATGCACAGCAGATTGAACAGGGCCGTCACCAGGGCGGCGGCCAGCCAACCCATGCGCCCGGTACCCGGTCGAGCCTGCAGGGCACGCAGCCCAAAATAGAATGAAAACAACAGCGCCGCCAGAACAATGAAGAAGTGACTGTACATCAATGCGCCGGACTGCTGCCCGAACCCCGGATAAATGACAAACAACAATGCGCTTGAGATGGCCAGAAAGCGGTGCTGTGGCCAGAGCCGCCCCAACGTGAGCCAGAGGCCAAGACCACCAAGCCAACGCCAGAAGAGGGCAAACAATTGCCAGTGCCAGGGAGTCTGTCCCAGCAGCGCGGTGGTCAGCTGATAAATCACCCCCCAGACAGGGCGGTTGGTGGAAAAGTAGCGCTCCAAGCCCGCGCTGCCGTACTGTGCCGATATCCAGGCAAAGTGATAATCATCCCAATAGAAGCCCAGCCAGGGGAACAACAATCCATAGCCCAACAGAGCAACCAGGGCGAGTAATAGTGGTCCGGCAGCGGCATCCAGCCAACGGGGGCGTTTAATCCCTTTCATGCCGTCCCATTATTTTCCGAACCAGATAGGTGGGACGGCGCTTGACTTCCTGGAAGATGTAGCCCAGATAGAGCCCCATGATGCCCAGGATAACCATCACCATGCCCCCAACCACCAGCAATACAAACATCAACGAGCTCCAGCCAGGAGCCAGACTGGATTGCTGCCCGGTGACCCAGAAGCTGAGCACATAGATGGCCTCAATTAATGCCAGCAGCAAAAAAATTCCGCCCAGGGACACACTGATATAAAGGGGTACCAACGAAAATGAAAACACCGCATTCAAAGCCAGCCGGAGCATTTTTGCCAGTGAATATTTGGATTTTCCGGCCAAGCGGCGGGCGGGGGTATAGGGCAACAACACGGTACGAAAACCCATCCAGGCCACCATGCCGCGCAGAAAACGATGGTGCTCAGGCATCTGCTTGAGTGCCGCCAGCGCCGGTCGAGCCAGCAGGCGGAAATCACCTGCTCCGGGAGGAATTTTGGTATCAGCCACCCGATTGAGCAGTCTATAGAAGCGATCACTGGTCCAGCGCTTGAAGGCGGAAGCCTGCTGAGCCTCGATCCGTTGAGTCAGCACAACCTCATAGCCGGACTGGGCCAGTTCCAGCATCTGTGGAATCAACTCGGGAGGGTGTTCGCCGTCGCCATCCAGGGTGATGGTGAAATCAGCGTCGGCAGCATCCAACCCGGCAGTAAGCGCAGCCTGATGGCCAAAATTACGGCTCAGTTCAATCAACAACAGGCGGTCATCAGCGGAGGCCAGGGCGGCCAGCCGGGCCGCCGTACCGTCTGCCGAGCCATCGTTGACATAAATGAACCTAAAGGTGTAAGCCAGTTCCCTCAGAGCGGCACAGAGCTGCTGATGGAAAGCCTCAATTGCGGCCTCTTCGTTATATACCGGCACGACAATATCCACCGTCTGCATATGGGCAAGTATAACGCAGATTTGGGATCCCGTTTTACCATTCCGGCAGCGCGAATCCATCTCCTGCGACAGAGCTCCATCCACCATAACCAGGAATCATTGACCAATCCATGACTGATGTTCAGTCAGCCATCCGGGAAGAAACCCATCCACCGCAACTTGGAATCAGCGACCCCGGCAGAAGGTTACTCTGCCCGGTCTGGTTCCGTATACGGCCGGTGCTGGAGTTGTTTTTCAGCGGCATATTTTTTGGCCTGGGGTTTCCAGCCAAGATTGCCCACCAGGCGGTAGAGCCAAGCGGGAATAACAGAGCGGGCCCAGATGGCCTGGACTGTGCGAGGAATGGGGGTGCCCTCAGCCAGAGCTTCGGCAGCCGGATCCAGGGCCAGTCTGACCGGGATGGCATTGCGGCCCAATTCATGGATTGGCGTTCCATGCACCAGACCCGGACCGGCCCCCAGGGACAGTCCCCCAGCCCAGCCACAACCCACCTGATGGGCAAACTGTTCACACACCGCCAGCGCCGCCACGCCATGATGGGATTCCGGGTAGCCACAATTGGTGATGGCGGCAAAACGCAGCGGCGTTGTTCGCAGGGTCGGCAGCTGCGCCGCCACTTGTTCAAGCAAAGCAATCGCCGGCGCGGGCAGGCTGTCCACATAGAGCGGGAAGGCCAGCACTGCCAGATCAGCTTCGGTCAATGTCTGGAAGAGGGCCTGCATTTTCTCGGGCTGATGCAGGGCTGGATGAATCAAGATGGTGTCTGTAACCACGCTGTGCGCAGCCAGTTGTTCCATCAAGTAAGTGCCCAGGGCATGGGAAGTGCTGCTGCGGCCCTGCGGACTACCAACCAGCAGCAATGCCCGCCGGGGTGGCATTGTGGACTCCGGCGCCAGGATTTGCTCCGGCAGTGAGACACCAGAAATTTGTGCTCCCGCCTCCAGGGACTGCAGCCAGGAATCCACCAGGGAATACAGTTCGACATCCGCCTGGGCGGCCAGTGCCACCCCACAGACCGACCGCCGGGCATAAAAATTGAGGGTGTTGCGGTATCCCAGAAAGCGAAATACAGCCTCGGCACGCTCATCCGGGGTTTCCTGCCAGCCAGCCAGCAGAAAATCAGGGTAGCGGGCATAGCGGCGCCGGTGATGCGTTTCTCCAGCCAGACGGGTGAAATAAGGCGAAATATTCTGGATCAGATGATCCACGATCCCTTTGAGTACTGAGGAATATCCGCCAAAAGTCACCGGGGTCAACCAGACCATCAAATCGCTGTTGACAACGGCCGCCGCCAACTGGCGGTTGTCATCGTCGATATTGCAGACACCCGGTCGGCGCACCCAGCAGTAAAAATCACCGGCACAGGGGCCAATCTTCTTTTCTCGCAGCAAGATGTGCTCCACCTGCCAGCCGCGCTGTAGCAATTCCGCGGTCATGACCCGGCGCAGGCGGTCACCGGTGCCGTCATTTTCGGGTGATCCATCAAGAATTAGTGCTTTCATCATTTCTGGCCCCAACCCAGCTGCTCGGCGGCCGGGTTGATGCTTTCCTCCTTTATAAACTCACGCCGGATGGATTCCAGCTCAAATCGAAAAAGCGCTTCGCCGCCGGGCTCAAAGGGCGGCAGGCAGCCGCCAATTTCCAGCGAAACAAGCCCATGCACCCGGGCCCAGATCAGCACGGCAATCGACAGTGATACCGGGGCCACATCAACAGCATGGCTTTTCCACAGATTAAAAAGCGGGATGTGTCCGTCCAGGTTCGGTTTGGGAAAATGCTCGGTGCGCAGTCGTCCGGCCGTGCGCAGATCTTCAATCACGCCAGCCAGGGCACTGAGCGCCCGCGCTCCAGCCGGGAAAACTTGTTCAGACGGCGGTACGTACCCTGGAAGCGGGGTACCAAAAATCAACTGGTAACGTTGGGGATAGGTGAGCGCCCACTGACGGTAGGCCCAACCGGTGGCCAGGAACCGTCCGGCCAGGTCGCCGGCCGGGATGGCATCCCGCGCGGCAAGCTGAGAATCTCCGAATGAGTTGAAAGCCTCAACCACCAGGGCGGTCACCAAGGCATCCCGGTCAGGGAAATAGTTGTAAATAGCCGGAGCGGTGATGCCCAGGCTGCGGGCGATGGCCCGCAGGCTGAGTGCCGGAGCCCCAAATTCGGCAATCTGCTGCCAGGCCGCAACCCGGATGGATTCAGACAAGCTGGTATTTTCAATCAGACGGGGTGGGCGGGGGGACATGATCCTCCAATAACAAACGCGAGCGTTTTATTTACAGCGTAAATATACAGTGTTTATTTCGGGCCGTCAAGGGTTTTTATGCCACACAGCCGGATGAAATCCCCATCTGACCACTGCGGCCGGTAGCGGCCTGCCGCCTGGGGGGCGGCGGGCTGGGCACCAAAATCTCCCTTGACCGAAACCGAGGCGGCGGTTATAATTCAGCCGTTGAATATTGGAACCTTTATGAGCGATACCTCCCCCGACAGCCACCGCGACCTGATCATCCTCGAAGAGATCGAGCAACAGCCTGATTCAACCCAGGCCACGCTGGCTGCCAAACTGGGAGTGGCCATTGGAACCATCAACTGGCATTTGAAACGTCTGGTTGACAAAGGATATGTCAAAGTACGGCGCATTGAGCGGCGCAAGTTCCGCTACCTGATCACCCCCGAAGGGGTCTCCCTGCGAGCCCGCCTGACGGTAGACTATATCCAGACTTCCTTCGGCCTCTACCGGCTGATCCGGCAGCGGACCCGGGATGTGCTGGTCCAAGCCCGGGAGGGCGGCGCTCAAGCCGTGCGGGTCATTGGTGAAGGCGAAGTGGCCGAGGTTTGCCGGTTGACCTGCCTGGAGCAGGGTCTGCAGTTGCTGGAGTCCGAAGCTCCCGCCAACGGACAGACTGCTCTGCTGCGGGTCAAGGAACTGAAAATCTTTTTGGAATGGGAGGAGGCACGACCATGACTGCTGCAGTTGATTTCTGGAAAAACCGACGGGTCTGTGTAACCGGCGGCGCAGGCTTTCTGGGCCGCCATGTGCAGGCCCGCCTGTGCCAGGCTGGGACAACCGAGATTTTTGTCCCCACCATCGAGCAGTATGACCTGGTGAAGGGTGTGGATATTCGCCGCATGTTGGATGATGCCCGCCCGGATGTGATCATCCACCTGGCCGCGCATGTGGGGGGGATTGGCGCCAACCGGGAAAAACCGGCCGAATTCTTTTATGACAATCTAATGATGGGCGTTGAATTGATGCACGCGGCCTGGCAAAAGGGTGTGGAAAAGTTCGTTGCCATTGGCACCGTCTGCGCCTACCCCAAGTTCACCCCCGTCCCCTTCAAGGAAGACGACCTGTGGATCGGCTATCCTGAAGAAACCAATGCGCCTTACGGGCTGGCCAAAAAAATGTTATTGGTCCAGGCACAGGCCTACCGTCAACAGTACGGTTACAACGCCATTTTCCTGCTGCCGGTCAATCTGTATGGACCCGGCGACAATTTTGATCCCCGCTCGTCACATGTCATTCCGGCACTGATCCGCAAAATGCTGGAGGCTCAGGATCGCGGCGAGCGCGAGGTCATTCTCTGGGGAGATGGTTCGCCAACCCGGGAGTTTTTGTATGCAGAAGATGCCGCCACAGGGATTGTGCTGGCAGCCGAGAAATACAACAAGCCTGATCCGGTAAACCTTGGTTCTGGTAATGAAATCAGCATCAAGGACCTGGCTGAGTTGATTGCCCGTCTGACCGGCTTCAATGGGGCCCTGGTTTGGGACACCACCCAGCCCAATGGCCAACCCCGGCGGGCGCTGGACACCTCCCGGGCGGCGCGCGAATTTGGTTTCCGCGCGAGCGTAAACTTCGAAGAAGGTCTGCGCCGCACAATTGCATGGTATCGCGAGACCAGGCAGCAGGCGTGAGCTCATCCCGCCTGCCTCTCCCCCGCACCGTGATACTGCGCCCCATCAAAGGGTGGGCGCCGTTGAACTGGCGCGACCTGATGGATTTTCGCGAGCTGACCTATTTTCTCACCTGGCGAAACATCAAGGTGCGTTACAAACAAACGCTGCTGGGCGCGTCCTGGGCAATTCTGGAACCATTTCTAACCATGGTGGTCTTTTCCATTTTCTTCGGCAATCTGGCCCAAGTCGGATCAGACGGCGTGCCGTATCCGCTCTTCTCATTTGCGGGCTTGCTGCCCTGGGGACTGTTCTCCAAAGCCCTCAACGATGCCAGCCGCTCGTTGGTGAACAACCGGCACATGATCACCAAAATTTACTTTCCGCGGCTGATTTTACCGCTTTCCTCCATCCTCAGCGGGCTGGTGGATTTTGCAATTGCCCTCGTCGTGCTGTTGGGCATGATGCTGTACTACGAAACCCTGCCCACCGCGGCCGCCTGGTGGCTGCCGCTGCTGCTGTTGCTGGCATTGGTCACGGCACTGGGGGTGGGATTGTGGCTGGCCGCCTTGAATGTCATGTACCGGGATGTGGGTTATATTATTCCCTTCCTGACCCAATTCTGGATGTTCATTACGCCGGTGGTTTACCCGGCCAGTCTGATCCCGGAAAAATGGCGGCTGCTTTACGGCATCAACCCCATGACCGGTGTCGTCGAAGGCTTCCGTTGGGCTTTGCTGGGCATCCAGCCCCAACCAACCTTCTGGCCGATGCTGGGCATTTCCACCGGAGTGGCGCTCCTGCTGTTGATCAGCGGATTGTTTTATTTCCGGCGCATGGAGCGGCTGTTTGCCGATATGGTGTAATCAATGAGTGATCTGGCCATTCGTGTCGAAAATCTGGGCAAGCGCTACCGGCTGGGCAGCAGTGTCGCCGCCTATACCACATTGCGCGAGACCCTGAGCGAATGGGCCGGCTCGCCGCTGCGTCGGCTGCGTACCGGCAGGGAAGCGGACGAAACCATCTGGGCTCTGCGTGGAGTCTCGTTTGAGGTCAAACAAGGCCAAGTGCTGGGCGTCATTGGACGCAATGGAGCCGGCAAAAGCACGCTGCTTAAAATCCTCAGCCGGGTGACTGATCCTTCTGAAGGTTGGGCTGAGATTCACGGCCGGGTGGGGTCGCTGTTGGAGGTTGGCACAGGCTTTCATCCGGAACTGAGCGGCCGGGAAAACATCTTCCTGAACGGCGCCATCCTGGGGATGCACCGCAGTGAAATTGCCCGCAAGTTTGATGAAATGGTGGCTTTCGCCGAGGTGGAGAAATTTATTGACACCCCGGTCAAGCGGTATTCCAGCGGCATGTATCTGCGGCTGGCTTTTGCCGTGGCGGCCCACCTGGAGCCTGAAATTCTGGTTGTGGACGAGGTTCTGGCAGTGGGTGACGCTGAATTTCAGCGTAAATGTCTGGGCAAGATGAGTGATGTGGCCAACCAAGGCCGCACGGTCTTGTTTGTCAGCCATAACATGTCAGCCATTTTAAGATTGACCGAGGAAACTCTGGTGATTGATCAGGGGCATCTGGCCCTGCGGGCTGCCACAACCGAAGCTGTCGATTACTACCTTTCCAATGGATTTGCCCGCACTGGTGAACGCCTCTGGCAGCCGGATGAGATTCCTGTGGCAGCCGCCCCCTTCCAGCCAGTCGCCCTGCGGCTGCGGGACCGCCAGGACCGGATTGTGGATACGCTGCGCTCAACCGAGCCGGCCAGCATTGAAATTGAGTATAAACTCGCCGCGCCCATTCAGGGCTTGCGCGTGGGACTATATCTGCTCAGCGCCCGCGGCGAGACTGTTTTTACCGCCTTTGATACGGATGATCCCGTTGTTTACGAGCAACAGGGTACCCGCGCCGCCGGACATTATCTCAGCCGGTGCGCGCTGCCTGCGGATCTATTAAACGAGGGACGCTTCATCCTGGGCATCAACGCCAGCGCCTATCGCATCAAACGCTATTTTCAAGATGAGCAGGCGCTTACATTTTCGGTGGATGCCGCCGGCGCACCGGGCATGCAGTGGCCCGAACCCCGGCTGGGAGCCATCCGCCCGCGACTAGAATGGCAGATTGAGGTTGTGAACTAATGACACCATCAGGCAAAGACGCCGTCAAACGAGTGCTGGGGCAAATCCCCTTTGCCGCCGAACTCTATTGGCTGGTCCGGCAAAACGGACGTCCCATTTCAACCCGCTTCTCGCTGAAACATCTGCAAACTGCTCTACCCGACATGGTTCAGCAGGCAGCTGCCCTGCGCGCCAATGCTCCGGCTGGACGCAAGGTATTCATTTTTGCCACCCTGCACTATTGGATTGAGCATGCCACCATTTTGGCTCTGGGACTGGCTGCCCAAGGTCATGAAGTAACCCTGGGTTTTCTTCCCTATGCCGAATGGCAGAAACCGATCAATCGCTTTGATCTGCGCCGGCAAAATGCCTATGCCCGCCGGGTGTTGGCTCCCGCCGAGTCAATCCTCCGGGTGGTATCTTTCATTAATACGCGCGCACCTTACACCCCTTTACCGGCCGATTTGGTGGAGGCTGTCAAGCTGGTTTCCAGTTACGATTCGCAGTACACCCTGCAGGTGGAGGACGTTGATCCCGAAAGCGAAATTTACAAGCTGCGGATGATGCGCAACAAGGATGCCGCGCAATCAGCGCTGGCCTGGCTGCGGGCCAACCGGCCGGACGTGGTGATCGTGCCCAACGGTACCATCCAGGAATTGGGAGTGGTCTACCGGGTCGCCCGTTCATTGGGAATTCCGGCGGTGACTTATGAATTCAGTGAGCAGCGCCAACGCATCTGGCTGGCTCAAAATGACGAAATCATGAGCCAGAACACCGATGTCCTCTGGGAAGCCTGCCAGGCTGACCCACTGAATGAGGCACAGATCGAAAAAATGCGTTCCCTGATGATGGCCCGCCAACGGGGCATGCTGTGGCAAAATTTTGCCCGCTTATGGCAGGGAGCACCCGCCTTGGGCGGGGAACAGGCCCGCCAGGCTTTGGGGTTGGACAATCGTCCTGTGGTACTGCTGGCGACCAATGTATTGGGCGACAGTCTGACCCTGGGACGCCAGGTCTTCAGTCACAATATGGCGGAATGGATCACCCGCACAGTCCAGTACTTTATTGAGCGGCCTGATATTCAACTGGTGATCCGGGTACATCCCGGGGAAACCCTGACTCACGGGCAATCCATGGTGGATGTCATCCACAGCGTGCTGCCCAAACTGCCCGAACACATTCGCGTCATCAAACCGGACGAAAAAGTCAACACCTACGATCTGGTGGATGTGGCTGACCTGGGGTTGGTTTACACCACCACCGTGGGTATGGAAATGGCAATGAACGGGGTGCCGGTGATTGTGGCCGGCAAAACCCATTACCGCAACCGGGGGTTCACCCATGATCCCGAGTCCTGGGTTGCATACTTTAAATTGATGGGGCACCTGCTGGAAAGCCCGGCCGAACAGCGGCTGACGCGCGAGCAGATTGAACGCGCTTGGCAGTATGCCTATGCATTCTTCTTTCACTATCCCCGTCCATTCCCCTGGCACCTGGTTAAATTATGGGATGACGTGAAAACGCGTCCCTTAACCGAAGTTTTTGGACCTGAAGGACAGGCTCTATATGGCGAGACCTTCAACGCCCTGATTGGTGAGGCGCTGGATTGGAAGGCAACGCATGACGAACCCGGACGTTAAGCGCCAGGTTGCTGATTTCTACGATCAGGTTGGCTGGCAGCTGGAGGCTGACGGCCTCTACCAGAATGCCCGCTATGAAGATCTGCGCCCGGTGTCCCGGGAATACATCCACCGCGCCCACCTGCGCCTCAAGCGGTATCTCAAACCGCAGGGCCAACTGCTGCTGGACGCCGGCTCGGGACCGGTGCAGTACCCCGAATACCGCACTTACTCCGAAGGCTACGCGCATCGGGTCTGTGCCGATATTTCAATCGTGGCCCTGCAGGAAGCCCGGCAGCGACTGGGAGAGCACGGACGCTATGTGGTCTGCGACGTGGCCCGGCTGCCGTTTGCGGCAGAGGTTTTTGATGGGGTGGTCTCGCTGCATACCCTGCATCACCTGCCGGTTGAAGAACAACCGCGGGCCTATCGCGAACTACACCGTGTACTGGCCACCAATTCAGCGGCGGCCATCGTGAACGGCTGGACAGAATCCGCTTTGATGCAAAAAACGCAGTGGCTGGTGCGGCTGATGGAATGGCTTGGGCGGCAGATCAAACGCCCCCCAAGCACACAACCGCAAACCACTCCGGCAAATTCAAAAAAAACCGCCGCACCCACCGGAACCTTTGTCCGCAAATTAAATGCTGAAGGGCTGCGCCGGGAATTGGGTCATGAGATGGATATTGAAATTCTGGTCTGGCGCAGCGTCAGCGTCCGCTGGCTGCGCGCCATCATTCATCGCTCACTGGGCGGCAAACTGTGGCTGCGCCTGCTATATGCCCTGGAGGAACGCTGGCCGCACTGGTTTGGCGAAAAAGGCCAATATCCGCTGGTGGTCATTCGAAAACAGTGAGTGGCCATTCGACAACAGCGAGTGGTCATTCGAAAGCCGTGAAGAGAAAGTTGAGGTAAAACATGAACTGGAACGATAAGGTTGTCCTGGTAACTGGCGGCACTGGTTCATTTGGTAAAAAATTTATCCGCATTCTATTGGA
>Ga0116144_10003978_pt1 | contig 14298 bp, 14 predicted proteins | sample AD_UKC035_MetaG_FD_89746 | JGI IMG/M metagenome (GOLD analysis project Ga0116144, IMG submission 89746) | Active sludge microbial communities of municipal wastewater-treating anaerobic digesters from USA - AD_UKC035_MetaG | ecosystem: Engineered > Bioreactor > Anaerobic > Digestate | place: USA... | reverse complement strand
TCCGGTGTGACCAGCGGGAGGTGGACCGTTTTCCGATGATCCAGAATGCACCGGAGAATGACCAGATCCGGCCGATCCTTTACCATAAGCTTCAGCGCCTGAAAGAAACCAGCCACAAAATAGGCAGCGCCGATCAGTTTTCCTCGCAGCCCACTGCCAACGATACCGGCACTGATAAGCGTCGTTAAGCTGTAGCCGAGCGGCGGGATCACACGTTGTTCCAGGCCCCGGGTAGTTCCGATGAATCTGACTGAAACATCCGGCCAGAGAGCCTGAAATTCTTCAGCCAGCGCGATGCCTGGAAAAAGGTGGCCGCCGGTTCCGCCTCCGGCAATTATGATACGCATATCATTACCCCTGCCGATCTAAGAGGCGCTCGATTGAGAAGAAATATTGAGAAGGATTCCCACTGCCGCGCAGCTGACCATGAGCGAGGTTCCGCCATAACTCAGGAAAGGGAGGGTCAGGCCTTTCGTGGGAAGCATTCCCATGACTACTCCCATATTGAGCACCGCCTGCATACCAATCAGCGATACCAGCCCCAGAGCAAGGTAGAGCCCTTGCGAATCGCGGGCAGTATACGCGATTCGTATGCCACACGCAATAACAATAAAGAAAAGAACGATGACGCCCACGACGCCGATAAGCCCGAGTTCTTCTCCGATCACCGAGAGAATGAAGTCCGTATGAGACTCGGGAAGGTAGAAAAGCTTTTGTCGACTGTTTCCCAGTCCCTGCCCCAGGAGGCCACCCGAGCCGAAAGCCAGATAGGACTGGATGATATGGAATCCGGTATTCATCGGGTCGCTCCAGGGATCAAGGAAAGCGGTTATGCGGCGAAGACGATACGGAGACGATACAATCAGGCTGTAGGCGACCGGCATAATCAAAACTACCGATCCCACCAAATACCGGAGCCGGGCGCCGCCGACAAACAGCATGGTATACAGCAACGCCATCAGCGCAAAGGCCGCTCCGAAATCGGGCTGCGCAAGCACCAGCATACACATCACTCCCGTTATCGCAGTGGGCACCGCATACCCGGAAAGAAAACTCCGGATCGTATCGCTCTGCTTATGCAGATAGTAGGCGAGAAAAATGATCAGTCCGAGTTTCGCACACTCCGATGGTTGAAACGATACGGGGCCAAGTGAGATCCAGCGGGTTGCTCCGCCAGCAGTTGATCCTACACCAGGAATCAGCAGCACTACGAGCACGGCTATAGATAGACCGAGGATCGGATAGGCGAATCTCACCAGATATTGATACGGAAAGCGGGCTGCAGCCATAAGCACCAGCACGCCCAAACCCGCAAACAGCGAGTGTCGCCGCAGGTAGGAATACTCGTCAGCAGTTGCTTTCACTGCCTTATTGACATGAAGCGAACTGGTGCTGTACACCATAATGATCCCGATGCCGAGCAGAATCATGACTGCTACCAGGAGCAATTTGCGAGTCAGGCTCTTACTCATGATCGATCACTCCTTGTGCCGCGCCCGGCTCACCGAGTCGGCAAGGTTCTGAACCAGATCCTTAAACACCCGGCCCCGTTCTTCATAGTTGCTAAACAGATCAAAGCTGGCACAGCCTGGAGAAAGAAGCACGACATCCCCCGGTTTGGCAGAGGCGTATGCCAGGGCTACGGCTTCTTCCAGTGTGGCTGCACTCCGCGTCGGGGTAAGCGAGCCAAATAGCTTCGTGAACTTCTCAGCTGCTTCGCCAAAAGCAATAAGCGTTCTGGTTCGCCGCTGTATATCGGTGCTCAACACGCTATAGTCGCCCCCTTTCTCCCGTCCTCCGGCAATCAGAACGATAGGGCGATCAAAGCTCCGGAGCGCTTTCAAGGTCGAGTCAATCGTTGTGGATTTGGAATCGTTAAAGAAAGACATGCCCTCGATATCCCGCACATACTCGAGACGGTGTTCCAGGCCGGGAAAGTCATTAACCGTCTTCTCAATGATTTTCGGATCGCACCCGCAAGCTGCGGCTACGCCGATCGCAGCAAGGAGATTTTCGGTGTTATGAGGACCGCGCAGCTTCACCCCACTGAGATCATATGACTGACAGGGAGCGCGCCCGTCACAGAACAAGAGGCGACCATCACGAACAAAAACACCTTTATCAAATGTCCTTGACCGACTGAACGGGAAAAGATTCGCTCTGATAGAGGGAAACCCGAGCCGACAGACTTGGTCATCATAGTTGACAAAAGCCGCATCCGTGCCGGTTTGATTCATAAAGATCCGAAATTTGGCATCCCGGTAAGCGGCAAACCCTGAATAGCGATTGAGGTGATCTTCGGTAATGTTGAGAAGGACGGAGAATGTCGGCCTGAAGGTATCGATCCCCTCAAGCTGAAAGCTGCTCAATTCCACTACCAGGTACTGAGCAGTAAGGCCCTCGTTGACGAAGTCAATCAGCGGCTTCCCGATATTTCCTCCCAGGCAGACCGAGAATCCTCCTGCCTTCAGAAGTTCATAAATCAGAGTCGTGGTCGTTGTCTTGCCGTTAGTACCCGTGATCCCGATGATCGGCGTGGTGATGAACCGGGATGCCAGTTCGATTTCGCTGATAATCGGGATCCCTCTGATGCGGGCGGCCTGTACCGCTGGTATGGCTGGATCGACACCGGGGCTGATGACAATAACGTCCGCTTGGGTAAACAGGTCTACCGGATGATTTCCCAGCACCCATTGAGCCCCCTGTTTCCGAAGCGCCTGCAGGTCCTCACCGAGCTGTTCAGGGTTCTTGCTATCATTGATCGTCACCCGGGAACCGCGCTCCAGAAGAAACCGGGTCAGCGACCTGCCGGTCTTTCCATATCCCACTACCAGTACTGTGCGTCGTGCCAGCTCCATAGAGTCTCAATCAGCGAAGTTTGAGTGTACCGATGGCGATGAGAGCCAGGAACACACTGATAATCCAGAATCGGACAATAATTTTAGGTTCGCTCCAGCCGATCAGTTCGAAATGATGATGCAGAGGAGCCATCTGGAAAATTCTCTTTTTCCGCAGCCGGAATGATGCCACCTGAAACACCACCGAAAGCGCTTCCATAACAAACACGCCGCCGACAACTGCAAGGACGATCTCATGTTTGGTGATAACCGAAATGGATCCTAACGCTGCTCCCAGCGACAGTGATCCGACATCCCCCATGAAGATCTGGGCGGGATACGTATTGTACCAGAGGAAGCCCATGCCTGCGCCCACCATGGCCCCGCAGAAAATAGCCAGCTCTCCGCTTCCCTTGATAAAGGGAATCTGAAGATAGGTAGCAATGGTATAGTGGCCGGCGCAGTATGCGAAAACCATATAGGTGCCGAAGGCAATCATCACCGGGCCGATTGCCAGCCCGTCGAGACCATCGGTCAGATTCACGGCATTGGAGGCACCCACAATGACGAAGATGGCCACGGCGATGATAAAAAGGCCGAGATCAGGAGTCACCCGCTTGAAGAAAGGAATGTTCAGAAAGGTTTCGAGATCAAGCACCTGAAAGAGGCATACCGAGACGACGAATGCCGCGGCAGTCTGCCAGAGGAACTTGGTCCGCATCGATAGGCCTTTGCCTTTCGGGGAGCGCATTTTGGTGAAGTCATCAATGAAGCCAATGAGCCCAAAGGCCAGCGTTGTCAGGACTGCCATCCACACAAACGCATTACCCGGATCCGCCCAGAACAACGTAGAGAACACAGCCGCGCCTAGAATAAGAATCCCGCCCATGGTAGGCGTCCCTCTTTTTTGGAGGTGCCGCTCCGGGCCATCCGATCTGATGACTTCCCCGAATTTGAGCACAGCAAGCTTTTCGATAACCCACGGCGCCAATGCGAGCGTTATCAACAGCGCGGTGATGGTAGCACAAATCGTACGAAACGATATGTACTTGAAGACGTTCAGAACCGACAAGTGAGTATGAAATGAATACAGCAGATAGTACAGCATGGAGTTCCTGCTAATCCTGCAAAAAAGTCAAACAACGGTAAACCGTTCCAAGCGTTTCATCCGTTTTAACTGTTTCAACTGTTTCAGCCAGCGTAGTCCGGGATTACAGCCGTTTCAACCGCTTGAACTGTTGCAACGGTTGAGGTCGCTGAAACGGTTCACAATCCCCTTCACAACACGCTCCATTTCCATCTTGCGAGAACCTTTGACCAGAATGACGGAGTGAGCTTCAATCTTGCTGGAGATCTGCTCCTCGATGTCCTTATGGTTTGCGGCAACGACGATTGCCTCAGGATTCATGCCGGCAGAAATTGCGCCCGCAGCCACGTCGGCAGCATATTCACCGAGAATGAAGAGGCCATCAGGAGCCGAGGCTGCAATCCGTGTACCCAGCTCATAGTGCAGATCGGCAGTCGCCTTTCCCAGCTCACGCATATCCCCCACAACGACAAAGCCCGGCCCTTCGCCTCGCACTTGGGAGAAAGCCGCGAGGCCTGCCTCCATTGAAACCGGGTTCGCATTATAGGAGTCGTTGATGATGGTAATGTGATCATCCAGCGTTATCAGCTCCTGCCGCAGCGGAGCATTCCGGAACCTGGCAAGCCCCGCGACAATCGAAGCCGGAGGTTCCCCAAGCGCGGTTACGGCTGCTGCAGCGGCGAGTGCATTCATGACATTGTGCTCTCCCACAACAGGAAGCATTACCGGGAATACCTCCTGACGGATGATCAGGTCAAAGGAGAGGCCCGCAGTGCCCCGGCTTATGATGGAGCGGCCGCTCACTTCGCCGGGATGCTCGATCCCGAAGGTCACCTTTTTCCCGACAAACGAACGCGCCAGACGTTCAATCCGTGGATCATCCAGATTAACAATAGCGGTTGCATCCGGCGACATGGTCTGAAACAATTCTCCCTTTGCCAGAGCGACTCCATCAATGGTTTCCAGGTATTCGAGGTGAACCGGCCCGATGTTGGTTATCAATCCTACGCTGGGATCGGCGATCTCCGTCAGGCGCCTGATCTCTCCCAACCGATTCATGCCCAGCTCGAATACCCCTGCTTCATGGTTTGGCATCAATCGAATCAGACTCAACGGCAGTCCAATCAGGTTGTTCAAGTTTCCCTCATTTCGAAGCACCGCTCGCCTCACCGAAAGGATCGCCGCGATCATTTCTTTGGTAGTCGTCTTACCGTTGCTCCCGGTAACAGCGATAACCGGAATATCGTAGAGATGACGGTACCGGCCGGCACACGATCCCAGAGCCCATAACGAGTTCTCTACCTCGATAAGTCCTGTATCCGCTGGTACTGGCGGAAGCACTCTGCCAGATTCCAACACGATGGCTGCCGCTGCTCGTTCAATCGCCGGCAGAATGAAATCATGGCCATCAAAACGGTCTCCGGGTAATGCCCAGAAAACTTCACCCGGCCGAATGGACCGCGAGTCAGTCGAAATACCTTCACACAGCATCGACGGGTTACCCCGCCTGAGGGTGCCGTGAGCAGCATCAGCAATCCAGGCAAGCGTCACCGGCTTCATAGCGCCGCCGCACACTCACACACTGGGCTGTATGCTTCCTGCTGCCTTTCCTGCCCCTTAGGTAAACCAAGAGACAGCGTACCACCGCGATAGTGGTCCAGATACAGGCAGTAGTGACCGCTTTTCTGTACGATAACACACAGCGGGTTGCTGCCACGTTCACTGAATATCGATTCTCCACTGTTCCATGCTCCGTTGTACCCTCTCTCCATCACTGTACCGCCTTTCAGTCTCATGGTCGTTATCATCTTCGCTCGGCACTGCGCGGGTGCACGGCGCTCACCGTATTATCGATCACACTGTTTCTTTGATCCGGCTGGCAAGCAGCTCCCTGAGCACCTCGCGGTCATCGAAATGCCGCACTTCGGTTCCAATAATCTGGTAATCTTCATGACCCTTACCGGCGACAACAACGGTATCGCCCTTCCGTGCCAGCGAAAGAGCGAGTTCTAGAGCGTTGCGCCGATCGAGAACCACCACATATCCTTTTTCCTCTACTGCAGCACCAGCCTCGATCCGGGAAACACCGGCTTCTTGTATGCCGGGAAGAATCTCATTAACAATCTCCTGAGGCTCCTCACACCGGGGATTGTCCGAGGTCACAATCACCACATCGCTCAAGAGAGCGGCTATGCGCCCCATCAGAGGCCGCTTGCCCCGATCACGATTGCCTCCGCAGCCGAACACGGTAAGCACACGGGCCGGTGCCAATGGGCGCACTGAGGCAAGCGTCTTTTCCAGGGCATCCGGCGTATGGGCATAGTCGACCAGAATCGTGACGTCAGTACCGGTTTCTACTGGTTCGAGACGACCCGGCACTGCAGCCAAGCAGGCGAGTCCGGATTCAATCGCTTCCGGAGCAATACCTAATGAGAGCGTCACTCCCGTTGCTGCCATGATATTGTAAAGATTGAACCGGCCCAGAAGCCTGGTCCGAAAATCGATATCTCCTGCCGCGGTCTTGAGGCGACCGGCAATACCATCCCGGGAAAGCACGATCCGCTCAACGGTGATATCCCGGCTTCCTTCCAGTCCATACCGAATAACATTTGCCGCCGTGAGTTCAACCAGACGCAGCCCGAAAGGATCATCACTGTTAATGACGGCAACCTTCTGCCGACCGGCTTCACCCCGCGTCAGAAACTGGGAGAACAACTTCGCCTTGCTCTTGCTATACCGCTCGATCGTCTTATGGTAATCAAGATGATCCTGCGTCAGGTTGGTGAACACGGCGATGTCGAAGTCTATCCCTTCAACACGGTCCTGGTCCAACGCATGAGACGATACCTCCATAACAACATGGGATACGTCTTCCTCCACCATCGTGACAAGAAGCTGCTGCAGGTCAAGCGATTCCGGAGTCGTATGGGAAGCCTTTAGGACCGTCTGGGCAAAACGATAGTTGATCGTGCCAATGATACCAGGCCGGAATCCTGCCTGGTTCAGTATCGATTCGATAATATACGTCGTCGTGGTTTTCCCGTTGGTACCGGTAATACCGACAACGGGGATGCTCTTCGACGGATTGGCGAAGAATCTCGCTGCTACCTGAGCCAGAGCGGGCCGACTCCGACGCACCCGAATGAACGTAGCGGGAAATGCGGCTGGAGCCGTGTCTTCGCCAAGTACTGCGGCCGCTCCAGCCTTCACCGCTTCCGGAATGAACGCATGGCCATCCTGACCCGCACCTTTCAATGCTACGAACAGATATCCGGGACGAACGGTCTTTGAATGATAGGCGATACCGGTGATTGGAATGTCGACCGGTCCAACCATATCAATGATCTCTAATCCGGAAATCAGATGGTTCAGCTGCTGCGCCGGCATAGGGCCCTTCTTACTGAACAGGATGAAAGACTACCCGGCAGACGGAAACTCCTGTCAAGGGTGTCCCTGGTTTTGGCTCTTGCAACACCGCTTTTCCCGTTCCTTCGATCTGGAGGCTCAGACTGCGTTCGCGCGCCATCGTCAGCACCCTACGCATCGAGAGGCCGGAGAAGTCCGGCACGCTGTCAGCCTGCTCGGGAACAGCGCCACCGTTGACCTGAGTTTCGAAAACCTCTCCAGATGGAAGAACGTCGGCTGCACCCGCATCGGCGGACGTGAGCAGCGTCGTCCCTTGCTCCTGGGGGATAATGTTCAAATAGGGAAGTACTTGTTCCACCACCGCCTTGAACGCCGGCGCCGCCACGGTACCGCCGAAACCGCGGCCGCACGGCTCATCAATGGCAATGAGCACTGCCAGCCGAGGTGACCGAGCCGGCACGAACCCTATAAAGGAACCGACCACCTTTCTCATGGAATAGGTACCCGTCTCAGGATCAACCTTCTGCGCCGTCCCGGTCTTTCCCGCCACCTCGAGTCCGGGAATGGCAGCCCTGGTTCCGGTTCCGCCCTCAGCCACCACCTCGATCATGATATCCGTGAGTATCCGTGCAGTCTCTTCCGACATCGCTTTGCGCACGACAGCAGGATGAAATTCCTTGATGCAGTCACCATGTTCATCTAACACTGCCTTTACAATATACGGCCGCATGAGATACCCGCCGTTGGCAATAGCACACAACCCATTGATGAGCTGCAGTGCGGTAACGGAAATGCTTTGTCCGAAGCAAATGTTCCGCTGGTCGATTTCGCGCCAGGCTTTATAATGCCGCACTAAACCGGAAGATTCCGTCGGCAGATCCACGCCGGTCTGCTCTCCGAAACCGAAAGCGCGGATATAGGTATACAGATCCTCAGCGGACATTCGCTCAGAAACCTTGGTCACACCGATATTAGATGAGTACTTGATGATCTCCCGGAAGGACAGCAGATCATACTTGTGCACATCATGGATGGTCCTTCGGCCCACGCGGTATACGCCATTCTCGCAGTCGATCATATCATCAGGAGCGATCACTCCCTGCTCCAGAGCGGCAGCGGCGAAAAAAACCTTGAACGTAGAACCGGGATCGAAGCAGTCGGTAACTGCTCGATTGCGCCACTGGTGGGGAGAAGACGTTCTGAAATTGTTGGGATTGAAACTCGGCTGCAGTGCGAGGGCAAGGACTTCACCGGTCTTGGGATCCATCACAATCCCGATGCCGCCTTTTGCTTTTGCGGCTTCGACTGCTTTTTTCAGTTCCTTCTCAAGAACATACTGGATAGTGAGATCAAGGGTCAGTGTCAGATTGTTCCCCTGAGGGATACCCAGAGGAATACTGCTCGATGTCAGCAGCATTCTGCCGTATGCGTCGCGATTAGCGATAATCTGACGTACTCCTCCCTTAAGTTGACGATCGTAGATCGCTTCCAGCCCTTCTAATCCTTTTCCATCGATGTTAACGAATCCGAGAAGCTGCCCGGCGATCTCCCGATGGGGGTAGCAGCGCTTGCTTTCAGGTATAAAGCCGACGCCGGTCAAGTGATTATCTTCAATGCGCTTCCGCTCAGCAGGAGTAATGCCTCGCTGTATCCAGACAAACCGCGAAGAAGCGGTCAGCTTCTTCATCATTGCATCGTATCTGCACTGAAGCGCACCGCTCAGCCGCTTTGCCGCATCCTGCAGATTTTCCAGCTGCCAGGGATGTGCATACGCCGAGTCAACTTCGATACTGACGGCGAGCTCATGGCCATGGCGATCACTAATAACACCACGGGAAGGCTGTAAGTCTACGGTGAGGGTATTCTGACACGCTGCTCGACGGAAGTATTCCGTCTGTTTCAGAATCTGAAGCTGGTACGCCCGCACCCCTGCTATCGAGAGGAGCATCACAAACGAAAGAAAAACGATAATCAGTCGAAGTCTGATCCACTCTTCCTGACGTTCTTTCATGGAATAAAGAGTATCTGGTCTTGTTTCGGATAACTGAGCCCTAGTCGAGATGCTGCGATCGTTTCGATGCGGGAAGGCGACCGCAAACTCACAACTTCGACTCGAAGGCGTTGATTTTCTTTAACCTGTTCCTGATATGCCATTGTCGCGCGAGAAATCTCGTAGCCTACCTGAACCACTTCCGTCCGTGCCCAGACGCAAAGAAGTGAACAGAATACGAGGGTGAGGAAGAGCATCAGATGATACTTCATTCCTTCCTTCCAGAGCGAACCGCGCTCTCTGACGATCTGCTCGTTTAAAATACTGGCATGGCAATATGGTCTAGTTGCAATATCGTACATGGGATTCCTCTCACGCTGGTAGTTTTTCTGCTGCTCGAAGCCGGGCGCTGCGGGCAAGCGGATTTCGGGTTATCTCTGATTCTGAAGGAACAACCGGCTTACGGGTCAATGTGGTAAGAATCGGACGGTGTCCACAGCGGCAGGTCACCAATCGCGGCGGGCACACACACCCGGCCGAGCCGTACTGGAACATCCGCTTCACAATTCGATCTTCGAGAGAGTGGAAGGAAATGACAACGATTCTTCCTCCGGGGGCTAACACGTCGATACCATCCTGCAGGCCTTTTTGAAGGTAGGTCAGCTCGTCGTTGACCGCAATGCGCAGAGCCTGAAAGGTACGTGTAGCAGGATGAATCGCTCGAGGGTGAGCACCACGGGGAATAGTCGAGAAGATGAGGTCAGCCAATTCCCGAGTAGTGGTAATGGGTGCTTCCTTTCTGCGCTGAACGATCTTCTTGGCAATCGCGGAAGCCCATCGCTCTTCTCCATATTCTCGCACAATAGACGTCAAGCGCTGTTCCGAAAGCGTGTTTATCAATTCCTGAGCTGTGGTGCCGTGCGTTTGATCCATTCTCATATCCAATGGGCCATCGAGCGAGAAGCTGAAACCCCGCTCAGGAGTTTTCAGCTGGTACCGGGAAATGCCGAGATCAAGCAAAATGCCGTCGACAGTTTCAATTCCTGCTTCGTGCAGGACGGTCTTTATCTCGGCATAGTTTCTTTGCACAAAAATGCACTTATGCTGATCAGCTAAAGGAATTCTCTTTCGCGATCGGTCAAGCGCTTCTTGATCGCGGTCAATACCAATAAAGATTTCAATGTCAGGACAGGTTTGCAGAAGGTACCGGGCATGTCCTCCGCCCCCGATCGTTCCGTCAACATAGCGTCCGCCCCGATGGCAGTTCAGCAGTGATATCGCTTCCTCACAAAGTACAGGCTGATGCAGGTCATCGATCATCGATACACGCTGCCTCGGCTCTCTAGAAGCCAAGATTAATCTTCTTGGCCACGCTGGCGAAATCAGAAGAGGCTTCCGCAAAGGCGGAGTCCCAATTCTCCTTGCTCCAAATTTCCACGTGGGTGACGGACCCCACAAAGGTGACATTCTTTTGAAACTGAGCATAGTCTCTGAGCCGGGGAGGAACCAGAATGCGACCCAGACCATCGATGGTTACATCATGAGCGCCACCGATGAAAAAGTGTTTGAACTTGGTAGCCGTCTCATCGGTAAATGGCAGGGATCTCAGCTTCTCCTCCAGTCGCTTCCAGTCTTCATAGGTGAAGGCCCACAGGTGCGACGGAATATAATTCGTAATCACCAGTCGCGGGCTTTCCTCGGACAGGAGGCTTCGAAACGGGGCTGGAAAACTCACACGGCCCTTGGCATCAATGGTGTTTTCATGAGTTCCACGAAACATAGATCTTAGATAGCTTTCCTTCCCACATTTTCCCACTTTTTAACACCTATACTAATCGATTTTCACACCATGTCAAGGGCTTTTTTTAGACGACAACAGCCCCTAAAAAAGCCGCAAGATATAGATTATTTTTCTTTCGGTTTCCCGCTATATTGTGTCGTGCTGAAAGAGGGCTTATTGGCACTGCTCAAACGAGAGGAATGGCTAGGTGGTCACGAATTGGCTCCAGGCTCGAAATACAGTTCCTCCGCTCCTTACTCTTCACTCTTTACTTTTTACTCCTTACCGTTCCACCTAAACCTGGAACCTGTGGATCATACCTTCAACTATGGCAGCCGATCCGCAGTGTCTCGTGAGCGAAGGAGACCATCGGAGAGCACTAATGATTTCTCTGTACTCAAGTTTCTCAGACGGCTGCCGATGTATAGTATTGTTTTCTTCTGCCAGCTGGGGATGTCGGCTCGATCGACACTTCACAATCGATTACTGTGCAGAAACAACCGGAAACGGCATGCAGGAATTCGTGCCGCTTTCATCACGAGAGACCGAACAGAAATAAGGCGGTGCATTTCATGCTCATCGCACGAAGACAGCGCTCAAAACGCGAACTCCAAAAAGCATCAGAGCAACTCTACTACGAATTCTGGATGCTGACATCCGTAGCCAAGGGACTCGCCTCCGGCATCGCCGTCAAGGGCTGGCTTCAGAATGCTCTTCTGGAATCGTTCATCATCCATGTTCGCGCGATGTTGGATTTCTTATATACCGATGATCCGAAATCAGACGATATTGCAGCAGTGGACTACTTTGCCGATAAGGAAAGCTGGGCAATAATCCGGCCGATGCTGTCACGATCACTCCGGGTTGCGCGAAAACGTGCCGGCAAGGAAGTAGCCCATCTGACCTACTCACGACTCAGCGTTTCTCCAGAGAACAAGATCTGGTCATTTATCGACATCACAACCGAGATCCAGGCCGTTCTCAGTATCTTCCTCGAGCATGCACAAGCTGACCTTCTCGCACCCCAGTGGCAGCCTCAGCAGCTGCAGTCTCAGGCATCCTCCGCATTGCTGGCGTAAGGCCAGAAACGTTGACTGTTGACCGATAAGCTGTTCACCGTTGTCCGTTCACTGTTCACCGATAATTTTTCCATTTTACCAGATTCCGATTCTCCAGCATTCCAGTATCTCACACATCTCAGTCAACGGTGAACGCGCAATAGCGGATAACGGTCAGCGAGGGCAGATAACCGTGGCGAGTGCCGGTTGGATACGTACGGTGGAGAGATAGTGCGGATAGTGAAAGGTGGCGTGCAGCGCGGCGGCAGCAGCCGGAACCGCTGCATCGAGGAAGATGCGACCTGTTACTCTCTTCTGTTTTCGTTGATGATCAGCAGTTTCTGTTTGCCTTCTTCCCAGCTCATTCCTGCATCGCGCATCTGCTGAAGATAGTAATGAACCTGTTTCAGCCCATCGTAAATCGGCTGTAACGCTTCATTGCCATGAATAAGATCCTTGATCAAGTCATAGTCTTCACCCAGTGCGACAAACATTTTATCACACGCCGGATATTCTTCGGTTGACCAAACACGAGCATACAAGTCGATGATCTTCATAAAGGCATTATTGAAAGCTTCCATTGCTTCCAGAAGGGGAACGTTTTTCAACACCCCAAGGTAGGTATAGCTTTCTTCGACCTTCTGCAGTTCATCAGCAATGCCTTTTTCTATATCAACCATGCACTCACCAGCTAAGAATTCAGATATCAGCCGCAGTCCGTAAAGATCCGCACATCATACGAGGTGGATCATATGCAGGTAGTGTCGGAATCATGCATTGGCGCTCTCCTTATCAGGCCTCATGGTACCGATTCACTCCCTCGGACTTCATCGGATCAGAGCGCAGCCCGTGCATCTTCCAGGGAGGAATCAATCGGAACCTCACTGGTCTCTTTGAGCTCTTTGAGGTCTTTGTCTAAACTCGGATTGCCGACAATGCGCATCTTGATGTTTGATGATTGGCAGCTCCGGATAACGGAGATCAGCAGCTTGATAAGAGCAACATTTATTTCCTTAACTCTGCTCAGGTCCAAAATAAGTCTATTTACACCTGAATTCAACATTTCTTTCATCCGGGCGTGAAAAGCTCCTTCTATCTCGATCAGGGTCACCCGGTCTACTTTATCAGGAACGGTGAGACGTTGAATCTGGTTTTCAAGAGCAAACCATTTGCTGTGTCCGCCACTCTTTTGGGTTCCTTCTCCGACCTTGGGTTCGAGCTTGACCATAGTCTGTGCTTTTTCAATGAGCTGCTCACCCTTGAACGGCTTCACGATGTAGTTTTTCACGCCGAGCTTGAGGATTTCCATCACCTTGTCTTTTCCCGATTCAGCAGTCAACATGATTACCGGGATAGCACTAAGCTGCGGCTCGCCGCGCAGCTTACTCAGCATCTCGATGCCGTTCATGATTGGCATGGTGATGTCAAGAATGATCAGATCAGGCCGCTCCTTTGCAGCACAGGCTAGCCCTTCAATACCGTTTTCCGCCTCCGTAAGTACGCAGTCAAACGGGCTAAAGGCTTTTCGCACAATCATACGAATAGTCTTGCTGTCATCCACCGACAATACCTTGAGAGACATACGCTCCTCCTGAGCAATTAGCAGCTCCCCTCTTTCAAAAACACTTCGACGATAACTGTGTGCTCCTGACAGTGAAATCCAAACCGATCATGCCGCGTCAAGTCGCGGCATTTGATCCGGAAATGGCTTCCCGTGGTGATGGACGGAAGCGAAAGACTGCAGGGGAAGCCGTCATCACAGAAGCGGGATTTCAGATTGCCGCCCACCATGTTACTTAGCTCTCCGACAACATCGTGCACCTCTTCTTTTGCTTGAACATCATCATAGTCCATTCCCAGCATCGCGGCAGTGGCCATCCGGGCAAAATCAGCCGCCATATGAATACTGACGGTTCCCATTATGGCGCCGACAAAACTGACCGATCCAACCACACGCTCACCTTCAAGATCATCTTCAGAGCCCACGTCAAACCGCTCGGCATCCATCGACAGCATTGTAGCGAATACTTCTGTTACCGATTTTTGACAATAGGCCGGGATATCCAGTCGCGCAATGTCTTTCATTCCGGTCCCTCATAGAAAATAGAAGATTGGTGGCATGTACTCTCCCGCCCCAAGATTACAGCATTACTGTCAGTCACAGGAGATCAGGTGCGTAC
>Ga0116144_10003973_pt1 | contig 14308 bp, 10 predicted proteins | sample AD_UKC035_MetaG_FD_89746 | JGI IMG/M metagenome (GOLD analysis project Ga0116144, IMG submission 89746) | Active sludge microbial communities of municipal wastewater-treating anaerobic digesters from USA - AD_UKC035_MetaG | ecosystem: Engineered > Bioreactor > Anaerobic > Digestate | place: USA... | reverse complement strand
TTTTTCCGTCTCCACGCCGCAGATGGCCGTCAAGCAGGTAGACCCGCGTATCCAGGTCGGCGGGCCGGCCATCTGCGGCGTGGAGACGGAAAAATGGCTGCGGGCGTTCTTTGAACACTGCATCCAAAACCATTCGCCGTTGGACTTTATCACCCGCCACTGCTATACCGCCAACATGCCCACCCGGCGCGGGCAGTACGCCTACCACACGATCAACGCGCCCACCCAGATGATTGAGGAACTCAAAGAAACTCGCGCGTACATGGCGGATTACCCGCAGATTGCGGCGCTGCCGCTGCATATCACCGAATTCAGCAGTTCGTATGTCCCCAATTGTCCGGTGCATGACACGGACTTCCACGCGCCTTATATCGCGCGCATCCTCAGCGAGGCCGGGGAGTATGCGGATTCCTATTCCTATTGGACATTCGGCGATGTCTTTGAAGAGTTTGATGTTCCCAAATCCGTCTTTTATGGCGGCTTCGGTCTGGTGGCCTTGGGCGGAATCAAAAAGCCCACCTTCTATGCCTTCGAGTTTTTCTCCCGCGCCGGGAAGGAATTGCTCTACCGCGACGACCACCTGATCGTCACCAAACGCGACGATAGCTACGTGATCATCGGCTTTAACTGGCACGACATGCGCGATCACCAACCGTCGCCCGACGAGACCTACGCCCTTTCATTGCCATCGCTAGGGGAGCAAGCGCTGCTGGTGAAAAAGGACGTGGGCGGCGCCCACGCCAATCCCATGCAAACCTGGAGCAACCTGGGCAAGCCCCGCACCCTCAACGCGGAGCAGTTGCGGATATTGCAGGCCTCCGCCGAGCCGTGTCAGACCGATAGCAAGCTGTTCGCGCACAACGGCATGTATGAAGTAGCCTTGACCATCCCCTGCAATCACCTGGTGATGCTGGAAATCACGCCGGTAGCCGACCAGACCGCCACCTACCTCGGCTTTGACCTCGAAGAGTTTTACGGGATGGCCTAAACCTATCCGGACGCAGATTTTCGCGGATTCACGCAGATAACGTTTTTCATCAGCGTTCATCAGCGTTTATCTGCGTCCTGATCTCTCCTTTATTGTGAAACACCTACCAGCTACCAGAAAGGATGGTTGATATGACAACAGAGAAAGATTTTTCCGCCCAGCTTCCCAACGGGCAGATGTTTGCGTTCTGGGAAGTTGAGCAGACTTACGAGCGCGAGCTGCACGTGGACCATCAACATCCCCACGCCTCCGATCAGAACGATGGCGCGCCGGCGCGTCCCTTCAGAACAATCAACGCCGCCGCCCAGGCGGCCACCCCCGGCACCCGGGTGCTGATCCACGCCGGAACGTACCGCGAGACGGTGCAGCCGGCCAGGGGCGGGCTGGGGCCGGAAAAGATGATCAGTTACGAGGCGTATCAAGGCGAAGAAGTGATCATCAAGGCGTCCGTGGAGGTCAAGGACTTCAAACCAAGCGTGGGTTGGCGTTTGTTTCGTGGCTTCAGAGATGCGCCCCCCTCACTCGAAGGCGTCAAAGTCTGGGAAATCGCCCTGAACCCGGAGGACTTCAAAGGCTACAACCCGTTCTGCGCCGTGAACATCCTTCACGACCGGCTCTTCATCGAGTACGACAAGACCGACATGACGCCCTATCTGAACCGCCGGGGCATGGTGTTTGTGGACGGCAAGCCGATGCAGCAGGTGCCGCTGTACAACCAGTTGAGCCAGAACGACAATACCTATTGGGTGGAAGCCAACGGTCAGAAAGTCCACATCCGGCTGCCCGGCGACGCCGACCCCAGGGAGCACGTCATCGAGGTGAGCAACCGCGAACAGTGCTTTGCCCCCCAGGAGCCGTTCCTGTCCTACATCCGCGTCAAAGGGCTGACGCTGGCCCACGCCGCCACCGGCGCTCCCGTCCCGCAGCGCGGCGCCCTCTCCTGCTATCGCGGCCACCACTGGATCATCGAGGACTGCACCATTGACTGGTCAAACGCCACCGGTATAGACTGCGGCAACGAGTGCTGGCATCACGACCATTTCGAGGATCAGATCATCGGCTATACCGTCATCCGGCGCAATACGATCAAGGACGTGGGCGTGTGCGGCATCGCCGGCATGTTTGCGCGCAATGTGCTCATCGAGGATAACCTCATCGTCGGGACGGGCTGGCAGCGGATGGAGCTTTCGTGGGAAGCCGGCGGCATCAAGATGCATCACGCGGTGGACACCCTCATCCGCCGGAACGTCATCCAGGGGTGTATCGGCTGCGACGCGCTGTGGTTGGACGTGGGCAACGAGAACTGCCGCATCACCTCGAACCTGTTCATTGACGGCATCAACTCCCGCGAACACATCTTTATCGAGTGCTCGCGCGACGCCGAGAACCTGATTGACAACAATATTATCTGGAACGTCGAGGGCCTGTACGATAAGAACGCTTTGCCCGCTGAACCCGGCTCTTCCGGTTGGTACAAGACCACCGAGTTGGACGTCCGCAATGGCTACGGCATCTACCTGGAGGGCACCGACCGGCTGCGCATGGTCAACAACCTGATCGGCAAGTGCGACAAAGCGGGCTTTTTCGCCAAAGTGGTGGCCTTCCGGGTCTGGCCCAAGCGCGGCGGCACCTCGCGGGAGAACAAATTCTTCAACAACCTGTTCTACCAATGCGGCGAGGCGGCCATCATCCTGCCCAACGAGCACAACCAGGCCGAAGGCAACGCCTACGCCGCCATGCCCCCCGGCTACTTGCGCGTCATGTACCCCGCACCGGAAATGTGTCTCGACCTGGAAGCATGGCAGGAATTTTGTGGATTTGACAAAACCGGCTGTGTATGCGATATAGAGATTGACATCAACAGCGCCGACCTGACGATGGGAGTGACCTTCAAGGGGGACCTGCCCGCCGCCAAATCCGACGAAAAAGTATGCACCGATTATTTCGGGAACCGGGATGAAGGCCAACGGGTTGCCGGCCCGATCATCGGGCTGCCCGGCAAGCAAGCCCGTTTTAGCATTGACCCCCGCAAACTTTCAGAATAAATTCAAACTCTGACAAAAAGGAGTGTCGCCCAACCGGGAGGACACTCCTGCTTACGAAAATTTTCACCACAAGGGACACAAAGGACACGAAGATTTTGTAGCTTTTCTCTGTGAACTCTGTGTGCTCTGTGACTACATTGAAAGGAGTAACCTTATGGTATCACACTGGACACAAGCTGATTTACTGGTCAATGGTGTGCGGATTCACTACACCCGCACCGGTCACGGGGACAAACCGTCCCTGGTCTTGATTCACGGCTTTTCGGACAACGGCCTGTGCTGGACGCCCGTCGCGCGCGCTCTCGAAGCCGACTATGACATCATCATGCCGGATATGCGCGGGCACGGCCTCTCGGCGCGCGTGCAGCCGGACGAGAAAGTGGACATGGCCGCCGACGTCGCGGGACTTATCCACGCTTTGGGGTTGCCGCGCCTGATTGTGGGCGGGCACTCGATGGGCGCTTCGGTCACGTACCAGCTTGCTGTGCGCTTCCCAGAACTGGTCCGCGCGTTTTTTCTGGAAGACCCGGCCTGGCGGCTGTCCTGGCCGGAACCGCCTCCAGACCAGCCCGCGGAGAATCCCATGGCGCAATGGGTCAAGAGCCTGGCGACCCAAACGCTGGAAGAATTGCTGGTGCAATACCGCAAGGATCACCCCACCTGGCCCGAAGAACTGTTACAGCCGATGTGCGAGTCCAAAAAGCAACTCGATTCCACGATTCTGGACGTGCTCAGGCCCAGGATGCACGCTCAGGAATGGGACTGGCGGACCACCCTTCAGGATGTCGCCCAGCCGCTGTTACTCTTCACCGCCAACCCGGAACTGGGGGCTATTGTGACCCCGGATGCCGTCGCCAAAGTGCGCGAGCTGAACCCCAACGTGACCATCGTGACCATCCCTGACGTGGGGCACCTCATCCGCTTTGACAAGTACGCCGTCTTCATGGAAGGCTTGCAGGCTTTCTTGAAGCAGCTTCCGGCCTGAATCCCCCCGAACCGCGGCTTTAGGCGCAAATCGCGGGCTAAAACGGATTTTCGGATAGATTCCTGGTATCTTTGCGCCTTTGCGTGAGATAGTTAGTTTCTTCAGCGGAGTCAACCATCATGTTGAGTGATTATCGGGAGAAAGTGCAGACGCCGGCGGCGCAGTTGCGCGAGGATTTGACGCAACTGGAAAATCGCGTTGGACAGATAGACCACGGAACGCCGGCGCTATTGTCGGAAATTCTGCCGCTTTTCGACCATGCCTTCGCCCTGTTGACGGACTTGCAGGCCCAAGGGGCGAGCTTTCCCGGCGAGCAGGCGCGCTTTGAGACGGTGGCGGCGACGTTTCGGCGGAAGTCCCAGAAGTTTCTGCGCATCATCGGTGGAGCGCCGGCGTTGGAACGCGCGCGCCCCACGCCGCGACCTGACGCCGCGCGCTGGTGGTGGTTTGTAGACGAATGGCTGGCGGAGCAGCAACGGGCGCGACGGCGGCGCGCGTTGCAGATAGGGGGCCTCGTGACGGCGGTATTGGCCGTGTTGCTGGGGGTGTACCTGGCGTTTTTGAGGCCGGACGAGGCTACCCGTGAATACCTGCGGCGGCAGAGCGCGGCGGAGGCCCTGACGGTATCTGGCGACTGCGCCGGGGCATTGGTTGAAGTCAATGCCGCGCTGGCCGTCAAACCGGATCAAATGGAACTACTTGTCTTCAAAGGGGTTTTGGAGGAGTGCCTGGGGTCGCCCCAAGAGGCAGGGCAAGCCTTCACCCCGGCGCAGGCCCTGGCGGAAAATCAAGAGACCTTCTTGCTGGAGCGCGCGCAGAAGTACCTGTTGTTGGGGCTGCCTGAGCCGGCCATGGCCGACGCCGACGCGATTTTGGCCGAAAACGCCGAGTCGGCGTATGCCTATTTTTTCAAAGCGCGGGCCTACGAGTTGCAGGATGCCCTGGCCGAGGCCGACCGCGCCTACACAAAGGCCGGCGAACTCGCCGCCGCCGCCCATCAAACCGAGTTGGAAGCGATCATCCGCGTGCAGCAAGCGTATTTGTTTCAACGGCTGATCGCGGACACGCCTTGATGCGCCAAAAGTTATGTGAGGTTGACCTTCCCGGAAGCTACTATGGCTTCCGGGAATTTTTTTGTGCCAGTGGGGTGATCGTTGCGTTACTTGCAACACGCCTCCGCTATGCTGAGGACAAATTTCAGCAGAGGAGGCGTCTCATGCCATTCTGGAGCAAAAACTTACCAAAATTTGAAACCATTGATACGTTGATTCAAGAGCAACCGGGCCTCAAACCCGCCGAAATCGCCCGTATATTGGAAGTCGCGCGTTCGACAATCATCCGTTCTCTGCCAAGCCTGGAAGAAGCCGGGTTTTTATATAGCGAGGATCAGCGAGGCGGATTGTGGCCGTTTAAGCACGAAGAATAAAAACTCCTGGGCTTTTGTTGCGGGATTTTGAATGCATTCGTAGTATAGTAAGCATAATCGCAACGGGAGGTGAAATTGAAATGACGAAAGAACGCGCAAGCAACAAATCCGAGCGCTTGTTGCAAATTGAGGCTCTGTTGTTGGCTCATCCAGAGGGACTCAGTCAAGCCGAACTGGCGCGCCGGGTAGGGGTCAATCGCTCCCAGATTCATCGAGACTTGCCCGACCTGAAGCGATTTTCCGTCTACGAAATGGATGATGGGCGGTTAGCCATTGATCGCGATCACTATCTGACCAACGTGCATTTCACGCTGCACGAAGCGCTTGCCATGCATCTGGCGGCGCGACTGATGGCGACAAGTACGGATAAACAGAATCCGCACGCGGCGGCGGCTTTGCGTAAGTTGGGGTTGGCGTTGGAGAAGCTGGCACCCTTGATCGCCACACACCTGAAAGATTCGGCCGATGTGATGGAAGACGCCGCGCGTTATCACGACCCCGTGTACCTGGATGTGTTGGAAACCTTGACGCGCGCGTGGTCGCTGGGGCGCAAAGTCAGCCTCAAGCATCAATTGCCCGACCAGAGTATCACCCCATACACCTTTGCGCCATATTTCGTAGAACCTTACGCGGTGGGACAATCCACCCACGCCATCGGTTGGCGCGAGCCGCCGGGGGCGTTGCGCACCTTCAAAGTGGAACGCATCCGCGCCATCAAGCTCCTGGATGAACCCTACACCATCCCGGCGGAGTTTGACGCGCGCGCCCTGCTCGCCGACGCCTGGGGTATTTGGTACACCGAACAAACGCCGGTGACGGTGCGCTTGCGGTTTCATCCTCACGTGGCGGCGCGCGTGCAGGAAACGCACTGGCATCGCAGCGCGGTGACGAACTTGCAACCGGATGGGTATTTGCTGTGGGAAGCGCAGATCGCCGAGCCGCGCGAGATGCTCCCCTGGATTCGCGGATGGGGAGCCAGTTGCTTGGTGCTGGAGCCGGCATCATTACGAGAAGCCTTGATGCAAGAAGCTGCCCAGATGGGAAAGATTTACAGCCTGGGTACGGATACAACATCAAATAGCACGACAGGCCAACTCTTGCGTTGTTGGGGAAAGACTAAACGCTATGATGATACGACCTTCCATCCCGTTCTATTCCATATGCTTGACGTGGGCCACGTTGCCCAAACTTTACTCACCGAGCCGGCCTCGCCACGGTGGCGGAAGGTATTAGCGGATACCTTAGGCGTCAATGCCGATACCCTCATCCATTGGTTGCCCTATGTCATTGCAATGCACGATATCGGCAAACTCACGACGGCTTTCCAGACTCAAAATGACACCCAATATCAGCGACTCAAGGATGAGGGTTTTCCCTTTGACGGTTGGAAAGAGAGTTTGTGGCAGCATCACACGTTTTTGGGCCAAGCCTATCTACAATACGAACAGACGCCATTCCCCTTACCCGAAAGCTGGCGTGAGTTATGGCGCGATGTGGTCGGCGGGCATCACGGCAAATTTGGCTCACGGCAAGAAATCAGCACCGCGCACACCCGTTTAACCGGCAATGAACCCGCCTTGTGGCATGATTTGCGCGTGCAAGCTGACCTTCTACTGCGTCAACAGCTGCTCGCTGGCCCTGTTCCTACTTCACCGCCCTCCAACCTTGCTACCGCGACCATTGCGTTGACCGGTTTTACCATCCTGTGCGATTGGCTTGGCTCTGATGAGAAGCTTTTCGCCCCGCTCAGCGATCTCAGCCTGACCGACTATATCCCCGTCAGCATTGACCGCGCTCGCCGCGCCGTTCATGCGACGGGTTTCTGCCAGCCAACGCACAGCACTGCGCCGCTCACATTTGCCGCGCTCTTTCCCGATAAACAACCTGCCCGCCCACTACAAGCGGCTGTAGATGCAATTCCAGAACAAGCGCTCTCCGGCCCGGCCCTGGTCATCATCGAAGCCCCTACCGGTGAGGGTAAAACCGAAGCCGCGCTCGCCATCGCCCATCGCCTCGCCCAGGCCAACGGCACGGACGCACTCTACTATGCTCTGCCCACCACGGCGACCAGCAATCAGATGTTTGGCCGCTTGCGCGAGCATTTGGACGAACGCTTGAATTTGCCCAACGACGTTCAACTCATCCACGGTCAGGCGCACTTGCGCGAGGACGACCTGGACGCCACGCCTTTGAATAATGGCAAGGAGGAGGCCGATGACGCTATCGCCTGGTTCACCTCCAAAAAGCGCGCTATTCTCGCGCCCTTTGGTGTGGGCACGGTGGATCAGGCGGAATTGGCCGCGCTCAACGTCAAACACGTCGCCCTGCGGCTGATGGGGCTGGCGGGCAAAGTCGTCATCTTCGACGAAGTCCACGCCTACGATACTTATATGACGACCATCATCGAACGCCTGCTGGAATGGCTTTCGGCTCTTGGTTCCTCCGTCATCATCCTGTCGGCCACCTTGCCGCAAAAACAACGCGCGGCATTAGTCAAAGCGTATGGGGCAACACTCCCCCAAGACACTACCCAAGTGGATGCTTATCCTAGCCTCTTGGTCTTGCCGCGTGAAGGTGAACTTCACACGGCTACACCAGAAGCTTATCAAACCAACCGTCCGCTCAAGCTAGAATACCTGCATTGGGGCGATGACGACACACAGGCCAAAGCGCAATGGTTAATGGATAAAGTAAAAGATGGCGGTTGCGCCTGCTGGATCACCAATACCGTCGCCCGTGCCCAGGATATGTACAACGCGCTACGTGATATGCCTGGAACTGAAAATGTCGCGCTAGATTTGCTCCACGCCCGTTTTCCATTCGCCGTGCGCGAACAACGCGAAAATCGCCTCAAGCCCAAGTACGGCCCGCCGCCCAAAGACGAGACACAGCCCAACCCCCGCCCACACCGGGCGATTGTCATCGGCACACAGGTTCTTGAACAGAGTCTCGACTTCGACTTTGATGTGATGGTCAGCGACCTGGCGCCCATTGACTTGCTGTTGCAACGCGCCGGACGCTTGCAGCGCCATAGCCGTCCGCGCCCGGCTGTTTATGCCGACGGCCCAACCCTGTGGATTAACGCCCCGCTTGACGCAGACGAAAAATTGGACCTGGGCGTGGATACTGAGATCTACGCCGAATACTTGCTGCGCCAGACATGGCTGACATTGGAAAACTACGAGAGTGTGTTGAATTTGCCTCATGATTATCGTCCGCTGGTGGAGGCGGTGTACCGGGAGGACGGGCTGGTCATCAATGGTGAACTTGCCAATGCCTGGGACAATTTGCACAACAAGCGTAAGGATGCTATAAAACAGGCACGGCAAAGAATTATTGCCGATACACGGACTGACGAAGAGTTTTACGATGAGATGGCCGAACTCCTCTTTGAAGAAGATGAAACAGGCGCATCGTGGATCGTCGCTCAGACTCGCCTGGGGCGCGAAAGCGTGAATCTTATTCCCTTAGTAAAGTTAAATGAAACCACAGCCCATCTTTTCCCTCATGGCGAATTGTTGCATTTGAATCGCCGTGCATCCCCAACCGTGCAGCGGCATTTGCTACAGCATCACATGCGCGTCAGCCGTCCAGAGATTGTGAGAGCTTGCAAGCAAAAACAAGGTTTACCGGCATTGTTTACACAGTCATCGCGCCTTAGTGGTTATTATCCCTTGTGGCTAAACGGCGATGGTACCACATCAGTTCCGAAATTAAAAGGTAAGGGTGTGCTTACTGTTAAATTGGACGATGAACTAGGGTTAATCATCAAGTAGTTTTCATCAAACATAAGGAGGTATGTATGAATCCATGTTTTAACTTATGGACGCAGGATTGGATCACGGTCGAAAGAGAAAATGGCACATTGGATGATTTGAGCCTGGAGCAGACGTTCTTGGATGCGCCCCATCTATTGTCACTTCACGACCCTTCTCCCCTGGTTGTCGTAGGCATCCAGCGTTTGCTTACCGCAATTTTGCAAGACATCATTGCGCCACAACGCAGAGCCGATCTAAACGCACTATGGCAGGCAGGCCATTTCCCCGAAGACGAAATTCGCGCTTTCGGAGAGCGTTATGCTCACCGTTTTGATCTTTTTTCCGAAACCGCCCCTTTTTTGCAAAGCGCGGATTTGTCTCGTGAACCACAAAAGGGTGATCCACTGAAAACTATTACGTATCTCATGCCGCAAATTCCCGCGGGCGGAGAAGTGACGCACTACCGACACGGTGTAGCCAGCGATAACGTGTTTTGCCCAATATGTGCAGCGCGGGGATTGTTAGTTCAACCCGCCTTTGCTTCGTCTGGCGGCGCGGGCATCAAGCCTTCAATCAATGGTGTGCCCCCCATCTATGTTCTGCCCGGTGGCGCGACTTTGTTCGAGCGCCTGGCGGCAACCTTGTTGTTGCCCAAATATCAACCGGATGCTGCTTCACTAGAGGAAGACGCTGTTTGGTGGCGACATTCGCCAATCATTGAATACAAAGGGATTGTTCAGGACGTGGGCTATTTGCACAGCCTTACTTTCCCGGCGCGGCGTATCCGCCTACATCCCCAACGTATGCGTGCGCCTTGCTCGCGTTGTGGTGGCACAAAGGGTGATTGGCGGGTAACCACTATGGTTTATCAAATGGGGGAGAGTCGCCCCAACGATGCGCCCCCCTGGTTCGATCCCTTTGCGGCTTATCGCGTGCGAGAGGACAACCCACCGGTTCCACTGCGGCCAGTAGAAGGGAAGGCGCTGTGGCGTGAGTATGCGGGGTTGTTTTTACCGATGACAAAGGAAGAGGGCCAAAAAGAACACACCTTGCCACCGAGCGCCCTTTATCAACGTGGAACATTAGCTTTTGATAACATCGGCCTCAACTACACCCGCTTTCCCGTCCACTGCGTGGGCTTACGCACCGATATGAAAGCCAAAATCTTCGAGTGGGTGGAAGCCGGGTTTGACGTGCCTACCACTTTGTTGAACGATCCTGTGGGTGGCGATACCGTTCGTCAGGCGGTTGACTTCGCCACCGGCTGTGCCCGCATCCTCGCTGCGACTTTCCGAACCGCCTTTAGCCGCGAAGGCGCCGAACATCATAAAGACGTCAAGGACCGCATGTTGGACGCCTATTGGGCCGCGCTCGCCGCTCCTTTCCGCGCTTTCATTTTGGGCGTTGCCGACGCGGAAACCCGCGACGCTGCTTACACTACCTGGGTAAACACCGCCGTGGCACAAGGCAAACACATCTTTCGCGAGTATGCCGACGCCATCGGCGACAGCGCCATTGCCCTGCGCCACCGCGTGGAAGGCATCCACAACTGTAACCGTTCCCTCAATGCCCGCCGCAAGAAAGAATTGGGGGAAGAGAAAGGTGATTCGTAATCCGTAATTCGTAAAGGAGTGAAATATGACAGAAACGAAAATTGACCCGCGTATTCTCACCTTCTGTGACAACCTGGCGAAGCTCGACGCCGGCGAGAAAGCGCGCCTCAAACGTAACGCCGGGCGCACGCTGGCCCAATCGCGCAATGTGATGGGCCTCTTCCTCAACCGGCTGGCGCCTCATGGCTTGTCGAAATGGCGCGAGGAAAAGTATTTCCTCGTCGCGACCTTGTACCCGCTCAATCAAGAAGAACGTGGGCGTGGCAGTCTCGGCGCGGCGTTACGTCAGGCCAGGGATAGTGAAAGCCTTGATCGCCGCGTAGAAATTCTGCTGGATGCCGACGACGCCCATCTGCCCTTCCGTCTGCGCCAGATGGTGAAATTCCTTTACAGCAAACGCATGCCCATTCACTGGCCTACATTGTTGCATCATCTGTTGGCCTGGAACAGCGAAAAACGCTGGGTGCAGGAACAGTGGGCGCGCGATTACTTCGTCGGCACAAAAGACGATGACACAGAAAAGGATGCTTAATCCAATCCACACCTGCGCATCGCGGATGACGCATCACGCACAACCAAAACTTATCTGATCATTACCAACTTACCAAAAAGGAGACCCTAAAATGTTGATCCAAATTCACATGTTGCAGAACTATGCCCCATCCAATCTCAACCGCGATGATACCGGCTCACCCAAGAGCGCTTACTTCGGCGGCATCCAACGCGGGCGCATCTCCAGCCAATGTCTCAAGCGCAGTATTCGCCTTTCGGAAACCTTTGAGGAGGCCTTCAAAGAAGGCGGCCTGCTGGCGACCCGCACCAAACGTTTGCCGGGACTGATTGAGAAAGCCCTGCAAACTTTGACCGATGATGCCGAAACCATTACCGCCATTGTCCAGCGTGTGCCCGAAATCGGGGCGGAATCAGGGCGCGACAAGGGTGTGGTTGAAGAAGATAAACCCCTGGAAACCCGCCAACTTATCTTCATCGGTGCTAACGAAATCGGGCCAATGGCCGAAAAATTGCTGGCATTGTACGGAGAAAAAGGGGCGAAAGCCTGGGAAACCTTAAAAATCGCCGACATCACCAAAGCCCTTGGTAAAAGCAAGCCCCGTTCGGTGGATGTGGCTATGTTCGGGCGAATGACGACTTCGGATGCTTTTGAAGACGTCCAGGCGGCGGTACAGGTAGCCCACGCCCTTTCTGCCAACGCTGTTGAGCAGGAATTCGACTATTTTACCGCCGTAGACGATATTTCTGGCGAATCCGGCGCGGGTATGATCGGCGACGTAGAATACAATAGTTCCACCTACTACAAATACATCAACGTTCACTGGGAAGGACTTGTTGAAAACCTCGGTGACGATCCTGCCGTGGCGCGTCAGGCTGTCCTGGCTCTGCTTGAAGCCGCCGCCACTGCCCAACCCTCCGGCAAACAAAACACCTTCGCCGCCCACAACCTACCTGACCTCATTCTCGTCGAAGTCCGGGAGAAAAACCTGCCCGTCAGCTACGCCAACGCTTTCATCAAACCCGCCACCCAGGACTACAAGCACACTCTCATGGAAGATGCTATTGCTAAATTCAACGCCTACATGACATCCATTGGCGACGCCTACGACTTGGAGGCTATGGACACCCGCGCCTTGATGACGACGCTGTCGGAAACGACGCTGCCCGGCGCGGAAGCAATGCCTTCTCTCTCTAAGTTGCAGGAGTGGTTGGCGGCCCAACTGTCGGAGGCATGACATGGCTGCCAACACGCTTTTTTTGCAGATCGAAGGTCCACTGCAATCCTGGGGCGAGCGCGCCTGGTGGAGCGTGCGCGACACCGCGCCCGAACCGACCAAATCCGGCATCGTGGGTTTGCTTGGGTGCGCGCTGGGCGTCCGCGATGACGAGACCCTGCGCGCACTTTCGAAGCAACTGCGGATGGGCGTGCGCTGCGATCAACCCGGCCGACAGTTGGTGGACTATCATACCGTCGGCGGCGGTTACGATGAACCTACCTTGCTCACTGCTGAGGGCAAGCCCAAAAAGATACCAAGCAGCGGGGCGCCCCACACCGAACAAACCTGGCGCAGCTACCTGTGCGATGCTGCTTTCCTGGTTGCCCTGCAAGGCTCACCCGAATTGATCGCCCAACTGGCCGCCGCCATCCAGTCCCCGCACTGGCCCATCTACCTGGGGCGCAAAGCCTGCGTGCCCACCCGGCCGCCCTTCGACGGTGTGGGGGAGTATGCCAATTTGGAGCTTGCCCTGTGCAGAGATTTAACAACACCAACGCGCGCCGTTATAGAGTGTCTTCCCACGGATGCCAACGCAGTGCGCCGTCGCGATGCCGTTGACTCACACGCCCACTGGACGTATGGCCCGCGTTATGTGTATGAGACGTTGTTAAGTGGCTAAGAACACCCTCAAGGCTAATACCGTATAGCGCTAACATCGTCTTTGATAAAGGTAACTTCCCAGCAATGCAAAAGATTTTACCAGTAGGGAATTTCGAACTTTCCAGTAAGGAAAATTTATTTTCCAGTAAGGAAACCATCGTTTTTCAGTAAGGAACGTCGAGCGTTCCTTACTGGTAATATTTTTTGCAAGCAAGGGATCTGGCGTGTTCCAGCCGACGGTTGAAACGACCGATTGTTCCCGGAAGTGCGTTGGGAACGCGCGCGGTTTACCGCCGGGGAGCCGTTTTCCACCCGTCTTAACGGGTTTCCCGTGTCAGCCTGCGAACTCATTCGCGAGGACTTCTCACATTTCGTCAGGAGGTGATGAATGTACCTGTCTCGTTTAACGCTTGACCCGCGCAATCGCCGGGTACAAAAAGAACTTGCCAATCCCTACGAACTGCACCGCACGTTAATGTCTGTCTTCCCGGAGACACTGCCGGAAGGCGAGCGCGTCCTCTTCCGCGTGGACGTGGACGACCGCACTGGCGTTCCGACCGTGCTGCTGCAATCGCACGGGCAGCCGGATTGGGCCTGGTTGGGCGACCCGCGCGCCAACGGCTATCTGCTGCGCGCGCCGGAGTCCAAGCCGTTTGAGCTTACCTTTGCGCCGGGTCAGACCCTTTCCTTCCGCCTGCGCGCCAATCCCACTATCAAACACTCAGAACCGGGCCAGCGGCAGGGGCGGCGCGATCCGCTGTACAAAGAGATGGACCAACTCGCGTGGTTGGAACGCAAAGCCGCGGAGGGTGGTTTTCGTATCACGCACATCGCCATCGCCAAAGAAGGCAACACCTACGGGCGCCAACCCGTGGAGAAAAACAGTGAGGATGCGGCGGTCACTGCCGCAGTTGAGGTGGCGCAGCCCCGGAAGCGCAAACTCACCCACTTCGCCGTCCGCTTTGAGGGCTTCTTGCAAGTCACCGATCCCGCCAAACTCTGGGAGACGGTGCAGGCCGGTATCGGACCGGGCAAAGGGCTGGGCTTTGGCCTGCTTTCCCTTGCGCCCGCGCGTTAGAAACAGGAAACTGGAAACTCGATAC
>Ga0116144_10003970_pt1 | contig 14316 bp, 32 predicted proteins | sample AD_UKC035_MetaG_FD_89746 | JGI IMG/M metagenome (GOLD analysis project Ga0116144, IMG submission 89746) | Active sludge microbial communities of municipal wastewater-treating anaerobic digesters from USA - AD_UKC035_MetaG | ecosystem: Engineered > Bioreactor > Anaerobic > Digestate | place: USA... | reverse complement strand
TTCCATATGTGCCATGCGACCAATGGCTATAAATATGGATCGCTAATCTAAAAAACTTAATGCGCGTCATAAGCCACCAATCTCCGTGACTGTACGTGTTGCAGAAGTCATCCCATTGAAAAGATGATTTATCCTCAAGTTCTACGGACATACATCTGTGTGGACCGTATCTAATCATTCCATCCCCCTATCCTTGATCGCGGCTTCGTAGGCGGTGAGTGCTTTACGGGCTATGCAACCGCCATCAAAATACAGATCGTTTGTTGTCTTGTTTTTATCCGCGTAGAACTTCAAAGCCCCTGCCATCTCCTCCGTCACCTTCGCCATGGATAGGGCGTGGCGGATTGTTTCGTAATCCTTAGCGTAACCGGGATGCTCAATGTTGCCATCACACGCAGCGAGCATAAGACTGTCAAGCGCCTTGTCGTAATCGTGGGTCATCACACCACCGCCAATACTAAAAACACAACAAGGCAGATCGCAGGAAACAGCCAAGAGCGGTCTTTTTTAGTTGGGTGGCTAATGCCTAAGCGGGTGTATTGTTTGTTCATATTAAAATCTCCATTAAAGCGAATAGAATTAAACCCAATGCGCTGCCTACAATAATTTGTCCAAGGATGCCGTTCATCACGCCACCTTTTTAATCTGTCTGTTAATCCATTCCTCACTCACAAGGAATGAGGCAATCTTGAAGTCTGCTTGGATAGATGGGTAATTCATTTTGGAACCCCATATATCTCTTCAGCCTCATCTCTGGTCACTTCTCTAAGAGACCATAGTTCGTGTCCGTTAGATTGTGCATCCAATACCTTGATTATTGCTTCACCATCAACTGGCATAGGATAATATAGCTTAATCATTTCATCTCCCACTCTACATTATCACCACCTCTTAGATACGGAGGGAGGTCACTATCCACATCATAGGCACTCTGATCCCAATGATAGAACGCGCTGAAAAGACCTATTTTCTTAACCTTTTGGTAGCGGCAGTATTCGTCCATATAGACCTCCCAAATCTCCCCACTTAAGCTTTTTTTAACCTCTAGGGCGTAGTCTTCTATGGTTTGCTGTAGGGCGTCCATATCCCCCCATGAGTAGTCAGCAAGAGCCCCTTGTGAATTAAATGGGTAACCCGACCAGTTCGGCACAATTCCGTATTCCATGTTAGTTTCCTTCCTTGAAAACAACATTGCACCAAATCAGCGCAACTGTCAACGCTTAGTTTGGTAAAAATAATTATTTTTTATTTCTAATAATCCATCGGCCACCATCTTGTGTAAAAGGCGCTTGGCGCAGTCGATAGACAGGCCAGTGTGCCACATAATCTGCTGTCGGGCTTTTGGTTCGGGGGTGCAGTATTTAAGGATTTGTTTTTGCATGGTTGTCCTTATGAGATTAAAAAAGAGATGGCTAGTATAATTAATAATAATACAAATTCAGCAATAAGCGTAAAAAGCAAGAAAAGGACTGAATAGGAAAACGGCGTCCCCCTAGTCATACCGCCATATATTGCCCCAACTGGTATGGAAAGCAGAAGAAGGGCAACACAGACCTTCAAAAACATAACTTCAGTACCGCCCATGTCTTGCGGGTATAAGGTATTAATGCAGTCCGCATAATCTTGCTTTTGCTCAACTGTTGCTATGTGAGGGTCATACGTTTTCTCTATAGCCACACATTCTGCCTCATGGGCTTTTGAAGCTGCGTAAGAAGCAGCGCCGGCGCTCGCAGCAATCGCTATTGATGTTGATGACATGTTTGTTTTCCTCTCTTCATATCCCCGCAAGGTTGGTTTTGGTTGGTGGTCATTTTACTATCCATCCTTGGTTGTTACAAACGCGACCGCAAGAAGTGAACATTACATACTGTCCTTTTTTATTATGGACTATAGTCAAAACTCCCATCACCCCACCCCGTTCTCTTGTTTGGTTTGCGCGGCGTTATAGCATCCACCAAGAAGCTCACCTAATAGCGCCTTAGTTTCGATGATATTAAGGCCGAGGCGTTCAGCGCTACCGAAGACGCTTTCAATAGATGATTTACGCACCATCACGAACCCATCGGGCGGGGATGAGAGGCGTTTTAATGGTTTCCAGCCATCCAACCACGCATTTGGAAATCCCCCATGACCAACGGGAGCGGCAAACTGCCAACCCATACGTTTATGGTCTTTATGGGGTGATCTGCCCACAAATTGAAGACCTTGCCAACGCTCCAAACGCGCCCCGTCATAACCAGCATATTGAGAAAGTTCGTCCTTGAATTTTAATAAAACTGGCTCACCTGTACCCATGGGAGAGGTCTCCATCGGGAGCCACGCATCATCCCCCACGCCCGCATTGTCGGTCTTTACTAGATCGGGGCGGTTTTCCAAATCGGCATACGGTCCATAACCGAACGGCCCTAGGGCTTTATTGTTATCGTCAATTTGAACTTGTATTTCAGACCATGGTCGTTGTTCATGAAACATAGCCGCTAAGAGCGATTGTGTTTCACGGATAGCGCTTACAAGTTCTTCCACTTTCTCATTGTCGGTCTGGGCTTCGAGGGCGCGGGTGTTCCATTCTTTGATAACCTGATTTTCAAACTCTTCATCATGCATTACGACATCGTATATACGGTTATGATCACCTTTCGATTTATAAACATTTTTGCAAGTCTTACATCCAGCCCAGTGCACAGGGAAATAATAACCGCCACCTGCGGATTTCACTGTTTTTCCAAGCTCAGCTTCACCCCCACAAAACGGGCAAGGTTTCAAGGCCATTTTAGCATCTGTTTGGTGGGTCATAATTTACCTCCAATGTTCTTCAGTATTTCATCGGCAATCTCATCCGCAATTTCTTTACGAAGCTGCTCACAAAGTTTAGCCTTATTTTCAAAGCCACCGAACTCGCTTTTAGAAATGACCTCAAACTTTTTCCCGTTCAGAGTGAAAATAGTGACGATGAAATCCTTGTTATCACGTGCGGAATATTCTTTGTGGATGACGCAAGCAGATAATCCATTGTCTTCCAAATTCGCATAAAACAGATCGAGATTTTTCTTTTCGGCCTCGCGCTCCATTTCTTTCAAAAGACGAACACTCTCATCGGTTGGGGCACGCTTTTCTGTAATCTCAACCTTATTCTGGTGATAATGATTTTGCGATCTTGGTTGACCACCAATTATTAGTGTAGTTTTATCGAACATCACATCCCCCTATCCATGATCGCGGCTTCGTAGGCGGTGAGGGCGTGACGGGCTTTGTCACCCTCATCATTTTGAGCCTCAAATCCTTCAAAGGAAGTGCAGCAGCCACATGGTTCTTCACGAACTTCCTGTTTCCAGTGTTCCTCGTTGGCGTAAAAACGTGCCGCGTCTAATAACTCCTCCGTCACCTTCGCCATGGATAGGGCGTTTTGCTCCAGTTGCTCTAGGCGGTCGGCGGCTGGTCTAAGAACATCGTCCGCAACAGCCTCCCATTTATCCTGCGTGAATACATCAGCGGCTACACGCAACGCCTTGATAATGTCTTCTGTTTTGGTCATTTTATTCTCCCCATTGCTCAGCCATGGCCTTGGCAATCCCTTTATAAGTCCTGCTGCGTTCTTTCCACCTGTCTGGCCCAGGTGAAAGCCAGTGCAAACGCTGACGCTCTTTGTTCGGTAATTTCATCATTTCCTCTTTGACGTTGTTTGTGGGGGTTAGTAAAGGCAATCCTTCCAGCCATAAACATGTGGCTTTCTGCTCCATATGTCCAAACATCCATGGCTGAATGACTTGGTTTTGTCTGCGTCCAATAATCTCAACCGCATATTTATGCATAATAGGGTTTTCAATCGCCTTCCTAGAAATCGGCGCGTTAAGTAGTATTTTAAAGAATTCCGCCCCTTTTTTCATCAATTCAACCCGTTCGGGATTATTCTTAAGATGGCAAACTCCAGCATTGGTCAGGTAAGTGCATGTCGGATGAGCAATCATTAAATCCCATCCATCATTTATGATATCCAGAACATCGCCTTCGTAGTGTGGGCCTGGCTTGTCTGTAGGCAGCAAGTCGCAAGACATGGCTTCATGGCCACGTGCTATAAAAGCATCTCGGACAGTGCCAGAGTATTCACACGCTATAAGCACGCGCATATTATTTCTCCTTCGGATACCGCACATCCTGACAGGAAGGCAGTGTGTTGTTGTAACCTGCTTCTAGGCAGACTTTCTCGATTCCGAAACTTATCGCCTCACCCAAGACCATGAACATAAGAGCAAGAAACATTACAGATAAGAGTAACTTAAGCATCACTCGCCTCCTGTTTTTGGTAGTTGGGGGAGTGGCATCCAGTGGGTGGGATACCTAACCCAAGAGCGCCACTCACTATCCCAATAATCGTAAACCCACTCACCACTTGGATGATAACTATTTTTTACCCATTTGGCGGTGACCATTGATTGCTCAATGTCTGTGTCTTCAAACCTAATTAGCACCCATGTGCCGTCCCTCGGCGCAGTCTCAATTGGAAACCACTCTTGCGCGGGTTGGCATAGATCGGCGCGGATGTATTCTGCGCGTCTTTCTTCTGGATGTTTTGAAATTGGTGAGTTTAGGTAATAACCTTTGGTATAACCTCCGTAATATTCTTTATCTGGTTCACGCGCCCAAATACGTTCAGGCATGGTTTGCGGATCAATAGTCATTTTGACATCTCCAAAAACTGATAAAACTCCATGATGCAAACAAACATCATCATGCAAAAGAATATATATTGTCGGGTTTCACTGTATCGTTCGGATCGACGGTTTCGATCTTACGTAGGATTGCTTCAGCTTCGGTCATTCCACCACCTCTTTAAATCTCTCATACCCATACGCCCCTTTGGTTTCTTTCAATATCTCCGTGAGCGTGTATTGCTTTTTCAACTCCCGTTGTTGCATAAAAGCCTCCGTCCCATAAGAGCAAGCGCCCGTAATGGCACGGTAAATCAGCGCCCATTCTTGAGGTGTTTTGGTTGTTTTCTTATCCATGCCTTTGAACTGCGCAACGTCTTTAGACATTAATTTGAAAGCAAGATCGTCTCTGGCTTGTTTTATAGTCGTGCCATGCGCAGATACGCCGTTCTCTGTTATTATATAAACCGTATTCCCATCATCGTCTTTGCACTGTTTGACATTCCCCTTAACAGATATGATGCGCATCATAATACCGTCGGTAAAATCAACCTCTACCCACGATCCATTTTTCACAATGTACCAGCAATTTGGTTTTATAGTCTTTCCATCAACCAGATCGGCCTTACCACCTAAAGGAACGCCCTCTCTGTTGTACTCTGAACACATAAGAAGATTACCCATATCACCCTTAACAGCGGCACGATAACCCAACGCTGTGCAAGCTGAATTAACACCAGAGCTGGCGGCTGTGCTGTAGTTACCAGAGCTAGCGGATTTGCTGTAGTCACCAGAGCTGGCGGATTTGCTGCAGCTACCAGAGCTGGCGGCTGTGCTGCCGTAACCAGAGCTGGCGGCTGTGCTGTAGTCACCAGAGCTGGCGGATTTGCTGCAGTCACCAGAGCTGGCGGCTGTGCTGCAGTCACCAGAGCTAGCGGATTTGCTGTAGTAACCAGAGCTAGCGGCTGTGCTGCAGTCACCAGAGCTAGCGGATTTGCTGCAGTCACCAGAGCTAGCGGCTGTGCTGTAGCTACCAGAGCTGGCGGCTGTGCTGTAGCTACCAGAGCTAGCGGATTTGCTGCAGTCACCAGAGCTAGCGGCTGTGCTGTAGTTACCAGAGCTAGCGGATTTGCTGCAGTCACCAGAGCTAGCGGATTTGCTGTAGTAACCAGAGCTGGCGGCTGTGCTGTAGTTACCAGAGCTGGCGGCTGTGCTGTAGTAACCAGAGCTAGCGGATTTGCTGCAGTCACCAGAGCTTTTGCTTTTTTTCTCCGTCTCTTTGTAAAACTTATCAAAATCCTCTGTTGCTAATTTCATCAGGTCTTTAATGTCTTGTGTAAATATATCAGTCATTGTTTATTCCTATCATGGGAACTTGTTCAAACTTAGCCACATCCCGCGTGGCGTAATCTCTCGCCGCGTACCCAAGGGCAAGCATGGATACCGTCCAGAGGGAGATTATGGCGTAGGTTAAGAGGGTTTTCATTGTGATCCGCCTTTGGTTTTGGCGCGTTCTAAGTTATGAAGTCTTGTATGTTCTCCGTGCATAATCACTTCCAAATTTGACAGATCGTTGTTAAGTTTGTTGCCGTCTTTATGGTGGACATCTTCTTCGGGTAGCAATTTTCTTCCCAGATGTTTTTCAATGAGCCACCTATGTTTTTTGACCCTGATTTGCGTGTGTTCATCGAGCCATATTCGGCCCTCTTCGTAACCACGGTTGTTAATCCACCATGTTTCCTTTTTCTTGTTAGCGCCCCCGTTTGTAGACCACAGGCACGGTCGAGAACAAAACCTAGAGGCTTTTCGCCTCGGCTTGAAAGTTTTCCCACAGACAGGGCATATCTTGTCATGTAGGGTGCGGTTTCTCCGGCCCCAAGTATCAAGAAGGCCATCGCTTTGTTTGTTTGATTTAGGCATAACGTCATCCTAATAACCCAAACCCAATGAGTCAAGCGTTGAAATTGCCTCTTTATCTCCAGAATTGGCTAACTTAGAGATAAATTCATACATAGACGGGCTTGCGGCGATTAGGCGGGCGTTGGCTTCTGAAATTGCTTGCGCTTCTGGCGTTAGGTTGCTCGATCCTACATTGCATACGTGGCCATAAGAGACTCCTTTCATGGGATTGCTACTAATCGTAATTGTTCCTGCTGGCTTCTTGTGTTGATACCAAGGCCCTTTTGCGTGTTGTGCTTGTGTCATAGTTATTTCCTTTCCTATAAACCCAATATGCACCGAATCAGAGCATAAGTCAATGCACAAAATGCATTATTTTATAATAATTTTCCTTGACGTAATGAGTCGTCAATGCGTTTACAGGCTATGTCAAACGGGAAATCTGTGAAATACCTAGCAGGCCTGCTATTTGGCTCTCTTCTTAGAATATGGCCTATATTGCTTTTTGACGTTCCTAATTCATTCGCAATATCTTGTAACTTCATGCCGGATTCTCGCATGGCACTTATTCTCGCCCTATTAACTGCCGATATTTCATCTGAATATTTCCCCCGGCATCGGCCAACCCTAAACACTGTTGTCATTCCGAGGTCAGATATAGGCATGTATGCCACCTCCTTATCAAGCAATGAAACAAAAGCCACCATATCGCAGTCACCATCCGCGTATGATTTTTTACCGCCCTTCCCGCATCTTTTTGTATGAAAGACATAGGTAGGCAGTGCATCGTTCCTGCTTGTTGATCTCTCCATTGTGGTGGTTTTCACTTGTATTTTCAGAAGGCGTCCCTCTACGTCCGCTACAACATCATAGCCAAGCCCCTGATCTGATGTATAAGCTACTACCCCATTAGTAGATAAATCATAACAAACAAAATACTCACCAGCTTTTCCAAATAACAATGCATTCTTCATGACTGGAGTGTATTACAAAGTTACACCCTAGTAAACAACAGATTCACAATTCTTCATCCCCTATTTGCTCAATTCTCATTCCGGCACATACTCCTGCATGTTTCGCATATCTTTCCTCTGTAATTCATCCCATAAGGCTTGTGCCGCTGGCTCGTTCTCAACCGCCCATTCCTGACCGTTGTGTGAGACGAGGTATATGTAGCCGTTGAAGGAAATCATAAGAACCTCTTTGTGATGTAAACGCCTTGATGTGTTTTTCCTACAAATCCCTTATCCAAGAGGCTCTGTATAATGTTCCAAAGGTGATGCCCCGTTCTGTCGGTATTGGGGGCTAGTTCACTGATTGTAAACTTCACACCCTTTTTACCGCCCGCTAGAGCCTTTATCTGCTCAAGTGTTTGTTTTTGCGCTGGTGTCATTTTATACCTCAAAACGGGATCGTATCGTCGAGAAGTTCGTCAAGAGCATCTCTACCAGAAACATCTGACGTGGTTTTATAGTCATGCTTCTGGCCTTGCGTGGTAAGCATTACCAAATTCCCACCAAATTGCCTCAGGGCTACCTCGGTTGTGTACTTCTCCTGACCATCCTTATCCGTCCACTTCCGCGTTTCTAACTGGCCCTCAATGTAGACTTTATCGCCTTTTTTGACGTAGCTCTCTATAACCCTGACAATACCATCGTTATAAACGGACACGCGGTGCCATTCGGTGCGCTCCTTACGTTCGCCGGAGGATTTGTCCTTCCAGCTTTCGCTGGTGGCGACGGAAAGATTGGCAATTTTCTGCCCGTTTTGGGTGGTACGGATGTCTGGCGTTTGGCCTACATTCCCCACTAAGATAACCTTATTAACTGAACTCATTTTTTCTCCTTTTTGTTAATGATTTTCTCAAGTTCTTCGACCTTCTTTTCCAAGGCGATAACCCTATCGGTTAGTTTCCACATAAGCATGGTACTCATCGGAAATCCCTTCCTTGTAGTGGAAACGGTAGGGTAATGTTAAGATTGGCCGCCAGCATCTCCGTCGCTTCAATTAACTTAGCCATTTCCTTGGTATCTAGTGACGCAGAAGAGCGAAGCTCCCTTAAGATATTCCCGTTTAGTTCCCGCTCCTGAACACCAAACACAGCGAGTTTTAACTTATCCTTAACATATTCAATGTCTTCACCGATTTCCTTTGCGATGATATGGCAATACCCGTGGAAGGTTCTGTTTTGAGCGCTGGTTCTGATCTTTTTCCAAGGTTCGATTAAAACCGCCCATGTTCCATCCATTGGGCAGGATTTGACCAGTTCATCAACACGGGGTAATCTTTCAGGGGTTAGGATTACGTACATTCTATCCCCATATCATCTTGCGGGCGCGGGATATTAGCCTGACGCACTCTGCCCTATCCCCGCTGTTCTTATAAAGCTGTTGTGCTAATTCAACTGCCCACTCGACCCCCATCTGACCTGACCAAAATGTTAGCTCACCCCACTTATGCTGATCGGAATGGGCTATATGAGACAGTGGTACACAATAAGAATCGCTGGGCTTCATTCCAGTAGCCCCGTCAGTGCCTATACGGATGTGAGCCGCCTGACTTGGACTTGAACCATATCTCACGCATGGGAGAGTGCGCAAAAATGCCAAATGCTTCTTATCGCGTATCTTAGAGGGTTTAGGGATTAGCACTATTTCATGCCCGGAAAATCATCCGCCTCCCTTTGAAGCTTCTTAGTAGTCTCGTCATACTGCCATTTAATAAGCTCGCCTTGCTCCTTGGTTAGCTTTTTGGCTCTTTCATCCTTGCGAACATCGCCCATAAACGCGTCCAGATCGTCTTGGTTGGTGAATGATTGAATATCTGCAATCACGGCCTTGGCCCACTTATCCAGCTCTTTATCTCCAGTGTTATCAATTGGTTTGGTTTCTTTTGTCTTTCCGTGGTCGTTCGTAGCGTCCGCGTCCTGCGTGTCATCAATCAGGAATAAACCATTGAGCGCGTATTTACGGGCGTAAGATGATGCCGCTCCAGTGATTTGGCTTTCATCCGAGCCTTTTTTGGCCTCTGGCTCCCGCGCAAAGGCATTGGTAAACAGGCAGGAATCACCAACACATAGCGTAGCAGTAGCTTTGACATACACACGCCCGCCAACCTCTACAATGTCGTCATTGACCGTAAGAGTGGCGTTTTCCAATAGGGGCTTTGCGGCCTCAAGAATATCCTCGCAGTTTCTATAATTATAGTTTGCAAATTTATTCACTCGGTTCTTAGGGGCTTTGAGGTTCTGTTGAATGTGAACCAGAGCCTCTGATACTGTTTTAAACGTCATTTTCTACCTTTCTGTATTCCTGATACCCTTCGGCTGGTGGATGACCATCCCAGCATGAATAGCCGTGTTCCGATTTCTTAATCCATACAGATTGCGGAAGGGCTTTCTTGTTCTCTTGTTCAATGGCCCAGATTTGATCGTCAATTCTGGCACGCTGCTCTTTTAGTGATTGTAGGTCTGTCATCACGCACCGCCTTTCTGCGCGGCGGCGATCATGGCTTTGTAAATGCCTACGTATGACGCATTTCCACTACATTGCTGAAATTCATGTGATGCGGCGGCATCAATCATCGCGCCTGTAGGCTCAACAGGCACCATAACGAACCCATCGGGCGGGGATGCGGGGCGTTTTTCTAATTGTTCGAGCAGGAAGCAAACCAGATCGGCATGGTCAGGCCATGTATCGGCTTTCCCCGTTTTCTCCTGCCACATCTTTATGGCACGCATATCGGCGGCGTAACAAACAGGCCAGTTTGGGTCTTTAGCGTTTTGCTCCATTTGTTTGACAAACATCGCGTTAAGCTTGTTCGCTTCTCTAAGTGCCGACAACTCATCTTCAAATGGATGAAGATCATCAGGGCCATATACGTGTACATAAAACATCATTAATTTCCTTTCCCCACAAAGCTATCACGTCTGTGGATCATGTCAATGGATATTTTCATGGAAAATAAAATATTTTCCATTGACAAAGTGTGCCGCTTACGTAGTATGGTGCAAGTAGGCGGCCTAGCGCGGATTAATTACCCGTTGCGAAAATCCTCTGTCACAGGCTGGCCGCCGATCCTGTGACTAACCAACCTCGGACAGGAGGAAATCATGCCCGAACAAGTTATTCTAAAAATCGTACAATCCGAAACGATTGAGAAAGAGGCGTCGGCATTTCGGCACTATCTGTATGCCCGCCAACTTTTTTATTCAGCTTACAAGGAAGCTATTGCCCTAGGCTGCATTGTTCATGACAGCGAGATCGACCAGATTCGCCTTAGCCTAACTGCCATCAACTATTGTGCGCATAACGGGTTTTCGGTGGAAGATTAACAATGGGTAGTTTATTTGTAGCAAACTGGGAGGACAGACAAACCTACAGGAAGGATCGGGGTGCGCCACCTTGGATCAAGGTTTATAGAAATCTATTCACCAACAAAAAGTGGGCAAAATTATCTGATGCGGAAAAAGGGCAGTTAGTTTCAATATGGATACTTGCCGCTGACGATTGGGGAAGAGTCGAGAACGATCCCGCTTTTGTGAGGCGCGTATGTATGTTAGACGAAGAGCCTGATCTTAATAAATTCATAGAGTTAGGGTTCTTATTATGTGAATGTCAACCAAATGTCAACCAAATGTCCGCAAAATGTCAACCAAATGACGCACCAGAGACAGAGACAGAGACAGAGACAGAGAAGAGACAGAAGAGAATAACACTCGAAGAGCTTTCCGTTTCCCATATCTCGGATTGGTTAAAGAAGAATAGGGATTCTGGTAAATATGTTGATATTGACGAAGATGTATTACTAGATAAATTCAGAAACTGGTGCTTATCAAAGAACAAAACATACAAAGATTATGTCTCTGCCTATAAAAACTCTTTCCACTGGGATAACCCACCGAAAAGAAAAACTTCTAGTTACAATGATAAACTAATTGAGGAGCAGAGAGAGGCAATGCGTAATGGAACACTATGACGAACTAATCGAGGCCTTGGTTATCGGGGCAGCCCTGAAAGACAACGCGGTTTGTTACTCCCTAGACCTTAGGCCGAATGAATTTTACGTATCAACATACGCCAAGACATATGAGAAAATCATTGAACTAACAAAGGTTGGGCAAGTCGCTGATCCTGTGACGATTGCCCCGCATGTAGAGCTTTCGGTTTCCGATCTGGTTGATATGCAGGATTCCGGAATGTCGTTTTCTGCCACGAAGGACTATGCAGAAGCTATCCGTGAATACGCACGTAAGCGATCATTGGCCTTTGCTGCCGATGAGTTTAAAAACGCACTGAACGAAAAATCCGCTGCCGATAGCCTTATTATTCTGAATAAACTACTTCGATCAAATGAGGTTGGCCTAAAACTTAAAACGCGCTCACAGGTGAGGATGGATGTTTTAGAATCCTTGTCTAGGGAGCGACCTATTTACCCTACTGGCTTGCAAAAGCTGGATGAGGCAATGCTTGGTGGCTTGCATAAGGGACGCGTTTACGGCGTTTGTGGGGCAGAGAAGGCGGGTAAAACCACGTTTGCGCATACCATATCCCACAATCTCGCCGAGAGTGGATGTAAGCATGTTTACGTAGCCATGGAGATGGGGGCCAACGAGATCGAACAAAAGAACATGGCTAGGGAGGCTGGGTTAAATTCATCGGTGTTTATTAAAAATCCCGAAAAGATATTGGCTCAGGCTGATGGGTTCGGCTCTTCTGACAATCTAATGTACTTGGATTGCCCCGGTGCCACACTGGATGAAATCCTATTTCAAATATCCCTAGCTAAGGCTAGACATGGAATTGACGGGTTTATCGTTGATTATCTCGGATTGATCCAAGGGCAGAACAAAGCGGACAACGAAGAACAACACTTGCGCCGCTGTGCCCAAGAACTAGCTGACTTTGTGAAAAAGAATGATGTCTGGTGCGTTGTTCTTGCCCAGATGAATAAGGACGGGCACCTATTCGGCGGGAATGGCCTTAGAAAAGCCTGCGATATGCTTTTGATGATCGAACAGATTGAGGGCCTAGATGATTCTCGTTGGTTAAGAATGTCCGCATCACGCTATACAGCGAGAATGGATATTGGCTCTAGTGGCGTACCATCTTATCGGATTGAATGGCGGGCTGGACCGTATGTGGTGGAGTTAAAATGATTATCCCATTAATTCCATGCCCAGCACCCCGCATGACAAAGGCCGACAAGTGGAAAAAAAGACCATGCGTTTTGCGTTATTTCCAATTTAGAGACGATTTAAAGCGGTTGAAAGTTTTTGAGGTGCCCATGGATAGGAAAATCGTTTTTATCATGCCTATGCCTAATTCTTGGCCCAAGAAACGCACATTGATGTTAGATGGACAGCCCCATAAGCAAAAGCCGGATTTGGACAATCTTTTGAAAAGCCTTTTAGACGGGGTTTACGGTGATGATTCGCATATCTGGCGACTGTCTGGTTTGGAGAAGCGATGGGGCAAGCAGGGGGCGATAATTTTTGAGGAGATAAAATGAAGCTAACCCTATACTACAAACCCCACTCAACCAGTAAATGGGACCCGCACAGATCATTCCCTGTTGATTGGAACAAGCTAATGACCCTTGATGAGTTAATGGACAGGTTATTGAGATTGCACCAGTTTGCTGAAATACGGTTTACAAGGGGTGGTGAGGTTATTTTGTCAAGAACACGCCAGGAGATGCTTGACGGGGTGGGTAGTTAGGGGTAATATCTTCGTATCAATATTAACATTAGGAGAAACAATATGATTATTAAATATTACAGCACTGACGGGTCGTTATATATTATCGAAGGGGTTGAGGATGTGGCAGTCCCAAATAACCCTGTGTTCGGTGACTACGCGCTTGACCCTCGGAAAGTTTTTGACTTCGAGCACGGGAATGATGAAAACGACAGAGCCCCACTAAATCCACAAAGAATCATAACTTATGTAAAAGACGGGCCATGTATGTTAAAGGTATGGGGTGTCGCATATATCTGCAATGACGATGGAAAGACTATTGAAAAAGTAGGATTTTAGTGTAATTATAGGTCTGTTAAGCTCAGTACCAGCGCCTCAGTGGTTAATCTGAGGTAACCCTTTCCTATGGGCACCTTCCATTGGGCTTTCCCGGTGGTAAATAGAGCTTCGAAGCTAAGGTGTCCATAAGAGCGGGTAGCCCATAAACCCAGTGTTTGTGTGCAAGGATTGCCCGTTCGAGTGGGGAAAGGTCAAGATAGTTCCACTTTAAAGCACAGTTGACCTGACAGCAGGGAATAGACCGCAAGCCGTTTCCGGCGACCACTTGCCAGAGGCCCATAGCCGAGGAAGTTAACCTAGTGGTCACCAGAACTGGCAGTACGGATTGGACGTACATTGCAGTAGTGTGTAATGTGGTTGACGACGATTATAAGGCGGTAGAATATGTTGCAGAAGCAGCCGTGGCATAAGCTTAGCCATCTCCTCGGTGCGCGTGGCGTAAAAGCGGATTGGACGGGCTTTCCTGACAAGCTGTTGAAACCGACAAACGATCTTGCCGAAACGCATCCCTGTTTTGGTCGATGCGGGGGCTACATGGACGTGGTCAAGCATGGGGATGGAACATATGTCGGCGTTTGCGTTTCTGGTTGCGATAAACGGGCGTTGCAAAAGAAAGACCTGATCGTTTACAGCCCAGACTTTTCCACCATCTTCTCTGGCCTTGGACGGGCATTCAACGTCAACAATGCTGGTCATACTGAAATCGATGGAATGCCATCCTGCTGGCAGATCGG
>Ga0116144_10003968_pt1 | contig 14321 bp, 10 predicted proteins | sample AD_UKC035_MetaG_FD_89746 | JGI IMG/M metagenome (GOLD analysis project Ga0116144, IMG submission 89746) | Active sludge microbial communities of municipal wastewater-treating anaerobic digesters from USA - AD_UKC035_MetaG | ecosystem: Engineered > Bioreactor > Anaerobic > Digestate | place: USA... | reverse complement strand
GGCCGTGGCGAGCAGCACGATGAGCCAGCGCACGGGATAGACCTTCTTGTCCGCCACTTCGGGGTAGACGATCACGTTCGTGTAGGTGAGCTCCTTGGTCACATCGTTCACCGCGACCTCGTATTGCGTCAGCGCGCGATCGTAGTTCCCACGGAAGATGTTGCTCATCTCGGTGAGCTGCCGGAACTCCCCCCCCCGCGACTCCAGTTCCTTGATCATGCCGAGCACCTTGTCACGCTGGGCCTGTCCGGCGTTCGAGCTCAACAGTTTGACGTAGCCTTTGGTGAGCTCCTTCGCCTGAGTCTCATACGACAGCATACCGGAGCTCTGGCGCAGTTCGTTCAGCCGGCTCTCCACCGAATCGAGCTTCTGGCGCTCATGGCCAAGGGTGCGTTCCGCGATCCGAAGCACCTCGTAGGACTTCTCGCGTTGAAGCCGGCGGGCCAGCTGGTTCACCTGGTAGAGCATGGCGTTCACCATGTCCCGGGCACGCACCGCGTCCTCGTCCACCACTTCGATCATGACGCTCTCATACTTCGTCTTACTGATCTCAACGCGCTCGAGGAACTCGTTGTAAAGGGCGTAATAGCCTCCCTTCAAGGTCGTATCGACGCGGTAGGCGTGGCTCAGGTCGAACTTACGGATGAGGCTGTCGCGGATGCTGTTGCTCTGAAGGAGCTGCAGCAATTGGTCCGTCCGGGTCTCGATGGAATAGCTGTTCAGGTTCACCGGGTACACGGTGGCCGTGGACTTGTACCGCGGTTTGATGAACACCGGAAGACTGAAAACGATGGCGAGGACCGCCGCCATGATGCCCACCACGATGTAGGTCCGGTACCTGGTCTTCACCAGGTCGAACAGGCGCTGGAACGAGAGCTCATTTCCCATTTCGGTCGCGGATCTTGGAAAGGTTCGCCTCCACCACGATACTGCACAAGGCGATCAGGAAGGCCGAGGCCGCGCTGATGGCCAGGAACAGCCAGCGTTTCGGCCAGTACTTGTTGTCCGATGGTTGAGCGTGGTTCACCACGAATTTGTGTGGAACCTCGCTATCCATGTCCGCCGTGGCCTGCTCCAGCTTCATGCGCAGGATGGTCGCACGGCGCATGTCGTAGTTCAACTGATCATGAAGACGAACATAGGGACCCGCATACTCGGCCAGCATCTTGAACCGGTCCTCCAGCTCGCGCACGGCCCGTTGATCCCCCTTCACGATCGCCGCCCCGATATACTCGTTGTAACGCTCGCTCTGAGAGTAGTAGTCATGCACGCCCAGTTCGCGCAAGGCGCGCAGGCTATCGTCGGTCATCTGGATCACCCGTTCAAGGTCCATCAGTTTGTGCTCGATGGCGGTCACCCCTTTCGCGGCGCGTTCGCGCACCATCTCACCCCACACCACGTCGACCAGCTCGGCGATGTGGTTGGCGATATCGGCCGCACGCTTCGGGTCGCGGTCCAGCACCTCGATCCGAACACTGCCCAGGTTGGTGCGCTCGTAGGAGATGTGCTCCTCGTAAGCATCGATCAATTCCGAACGCCGGGTCTTGCTCTCTGGATCGATCCCGTAAACACCCCACAGATCGAACTTGTCCGCCACACGATCGCGGACCCGATCGGACTGCAGCATCTGCATCAGCTGCTCCGCATCCTGCTCATCCCCGAAAGCCATGATGTCATCCCGTCCGGTGCTCTGCTCAAGCAGCAGCGACCGTGAGACCGAGTTGGAAACGGCCGGGTACATCACCACCTCGCTCTTGTACAAGGGTTTCACCACGTACGAGGCGACCAGCCCGCCAACCGCTCCCAATATCGTCAATGCAAGAATGCGTCTCCGATATGTCCAGAGCGTGAGGACCATGTCCGGGCCCACCTCCTTGGCGCTATTCGCTTGCTGCATGCGTTCCTCGAAAAGAGGGCCAAAAGTAAGCCTAAGCCCCGAGCGGCGACGGATCCATCAGCGCCCTGCGAGCCGGAGTTCGAGGGCATCGACCACCACCTTCCTGTTCACGAGGCCCAGCGTGTAGGCCAGCAGCAAGGAGGTGGCCGCGAAGACCAGCAGTTGAACGAACACGGAGAGGCCGGTGAACGCCAGACCCACGGCCGCGGCCACCAGGATCAGCGCATAGCCTGCCGCCCGCGCCCAGAGCCCGAAAGGGATCGTGGCCTGGTACAACCGCCCGGCCAGGATGATCTGTGCGAGCGCGGTAAGCACCTGGGTGATCAGGCTGGCCCAGGCCGCCCCTTCCGCCTGCATCCGTGGAATGAGCAACAGGTTGATCCCGACGTTCAGGATCGCGCCGCCCGCCGCCATCCAATTGAGCTGGCGCAGCCGACCACCGGCGGTGAGCAGGGTCCCGAAAACGTAGGTGGAACAGACCGCTACGAAGCAGGCGATAAGCAGGGCGAAGACCGGCGCGCTCTCCTTGGTGTACGCCGAGTATCGAAGGTCCATCACCTCCTGGGCGTTCACCGCGCCGAAAGCGGCGATGGCCACCGTACCTGCAAGAACCAGACGAATGGCGAGGTGCACCAAAGGGGTCAGGCCCGCACGCGTTACTTCATCCCGTGCACCAAGGATCCGGCTGAACATCGGCAACAACAGACCTGCCATGAGGTAGCCCAGCATATTGAACGCCTCGAAGAAGCGGAAGGCTTGCGCATAGATGCCCGCCTGCATCGGACCATCGGGCAGCATACGCTCAAGCATGAGGGTGTCGATGCGGTAGTAGAACGTCATCAACAGGATAAGGAGCGCGTACGGGAAGCTCTGCCGCACCACCACCCAGGCGTAGGCCGGCTGCCAGCGCAAACGCACCCCGCCCGAAAGCCGATGCACCATGCCATAGGCCACGAGCAGGGTCACGCTGTACGCGATGGTCTGGGCCCATACGAACCATTCAATGCGGAACGCTCCACCGCTGGCCCTCCCCCACAGCGCCCAGCCCACCATACCGATGAGGAGCACCCGGTCCAGCACGCTCAGCAGGCTGTCCTGTTTGAAGCGCTGGGCCCCGGCGATGTTGCTGCGCATGAAGTTGATGGTGGCCACGAGGGCCTGGTTCACGATCAGCCAGCCGAGGATCACCATCTGTTCCGGCCCGAAGCCAAGGACCAGGCCGGTGATGAGCGTGCAGATGGTGTACAGCACGACAAGGATGAATCGGATCCCGAGCACACCACCGACCGTCTTGCCCATGAGCACCGTGTGCTGGGCGATGTGCCGGGTGTTCTGGTTCGTGATCCCCATGTCCAGAACGATGCTCAACAGGAAGCTCAAACTGAGCAAAGCAGCGTACGTCCCGTAGGTGGCGGCCCCCACGGCATCCTGCACCCCGGCATCGATGCCCAGGATGTAGAAGGGCTTCACCAGGAGGTTCAGCACCACCAGGAGGCCAAGATTCAACAGGAAGCGACGTTGCATCGCGCGGTGAAGATGGCAAAGGTGGGGGTTGTGGCCCTGAACGGACACTTCGCCACCTTTGCGCCATGCGTATCGCGGTGAACACCAGGCTGCTGCTCTCCAACAAGTTGGAGGGCATCGGCTGGTTCACCCACGAGACCATGCAACGCTTGGTTCGGGCGCACCCGGAGCACCGGTTCATCTTCCTGTTCGACCGCCCCTTCGACCGGAAGTTCATCTATGCCGACAACGTGGAGGGATCGGTGGTATCGCCGCCCACACGCCATCCCCTGCTCTATCGTCTGTGGTTCAACTGGCTCCTGCCGCGCAAGCTGAAGGCGTTGAAAGCCGATGCGTTCATCAGTCCGGACGGCTATCTGGCGCTGCGGAGCCAGGTGCCCACCCTGGCCGTGATCCATGACCTCAACTTCGAGCATCATCCGGAGGACCTGCCCAGGGCGTACAGCACCTATTACCGGCATTACTTCCCGCGCTTCGCGCGCCATGCCACACGCCTGGCCACCGTGAGCGAGTACTCCCGTCGTGACATCGCCACCACCTACGGTGTTCCCGAGGGGCGGATCGATGTCGTGTACAACGGCGTTGGTGAAGTGTTCCGTCCGCTTTCGGATGAGGAGGAACGCTCCGCTCGCTCGGAATTCACGCAAGGCCGTCCCTATGTGGTGTGCATCGGCTCCTTGAACCCACGCAAGAACATCGGACGCCTGCTACAGGCGTTCGACGAGATGCTGGAACGTCATCCCTCCGATCTGCGGCTCCTGATCGTGGGAGAACGGATGTGGTGGGATGACCGGATGGAAGCCGCCTGGAAGCACATGCGACACCAGGACCGCGTGGTCTTCACCGGTCGCTTGCAACAAGTGGAACTGCATCGGGCACTGGGAGGAGCAGAGGCACTCGCATTCGTCAGCTACTTCGAAGGCTTCGGGATCCCGGTGGCGGAAGCCATGCGCTGCGGGGTCCCCGTCGTGGCCGCTGAAACCACGAGCCTGCCCGAGATCGCGGGCGATGCGGCGCATTATTGCGACCCGTACAACGTGAGCGATATCGCCCGCGCCCTGCACGAGGTGTGCAGCGATCCCGACCTGCGCGACAAGTTGAGCGTCGCCGGCGTCAAGCGCGCACAACGCTACACCTGGGACCTGGCAGCCGGTTCGCTTTGGGCTTCGTTCGAACGCATGGCACGGGACGCTGGCCTCCATCTCGGCAGCCCATGAGCAGATTGGCGTCATACCACGCCAAGGGCCTGCTGGAGGCCGGTTGCGATGAGGCCGGTCGCGGATGCCTGGCAGGTCCTGTGGTCGCAGCGGCGGTGATCCTCCCCGCGCGCGCGCGCATACCCGGACTGGACGACAGCAAGAAGCTCAGCGCCGCGCGGCGCGAGGCCCTGCGCCCGTTGATCGAACGGCATGCCCTGGCCTGGGCGGTGGTGGCCGTGGAGCCGGCCGAGATCGACAGTTTGAACATCCTGCGCGCCTCCTTCGTGGCCATGCACCGCGCCATCGACGCCCTGCAGCAACGTCCGCAGCATCTGCTGATCGATGGGAACCGCTTCATCCCCTACCCCGGGATACCTCACACTTGTTTCGTGAAGGGCGACGCACGTTTCCGCTGCATCGCGGCCGCCAGCATCCTGGCCAAGACCCATCGTGATGCACTCATGTCCCGGCTGCACGACGAGCACCCGGACTACAACTGGGCCATCAACAAGGGCTACCCGACGGAGGATCATCGCAGTGCATTGGATCGGATCGGTCCCTGTGCGCACCATCGCAGGAGCTTCCGCCTCGACTACCACGAGCCTGAACTGTTCTGATCGCGACCACGGCAAGTGGTCGTGCGACCCGTGGCAGATGGCCCCTTCGCCAACTTGATGTATCCACACTGCGCTGTGCAAACGCCTTGTCCGGTGCGAAAAGGCGACCATTCGACCCCGGTACCTTTGATCACGCCATGCGGCGCGTGCTGTCCATCTTCCTGCTCCTCGCCGTGATCGGCGGTACGGCGTGGACCCTGATGCGATGGAACCGCGGCACCACCCTTACGGCCGACCCCTGGAAACCGATCCCCGGACGGGCGGCCATCATCCTCGAGGTCCCCGATGCCCTTGTGACCTGGGACCGGTTCACACACACCTCCCAATTCTGGAGCGGGCTAGAACGTATCCCGGCCATGCGTGCCATCGGCCGATCGATCGCACAAGCCATGGAACGTGCGGAGAACGACGCCGCGTTCCGCGGCTCCGTGGATGGGACGACCATCCTTGTGGCCGTGATGCGAACAGGAGGCGAGCAGGCCGATGCCCTCCTCACCTACGCGCCCCGGTCCATGGATGGCGCACCCGTTCGCACGTTCACCGAACTGTTGCATATCGACGAAGCTGCGATAGGCACGCTCCTTGGTGGCAACACGGTGCAATGCCGACCAGACCCGGCACTGCCCGCGCTTTCGGTCGCCGTGCGGGACGGTGTCTGGATCATCGCCACCAGCACGGCCTTGATGGACGAAGCCCTGCTGCAGGAGAAGAACCCTCGCGCCATCGATAGCGACACCTTGCTGCGCGAGGCTTCACGAACACTGGGCGCTGGCGCTGATGCTCACCTGCTCGTCCACCTTGAGCGGGCGAGGGACCTGCTCCATACCTGGTGCCTTGCCCCGTGGGTGGATGCCCTGGACGTACCCGGTGGCTGGGCGGCCCTGGATCTCCGTGCCCGTCCGGATGCCTTCCTACTGAGCGGACTGGTACTGCCCGCTGGAGCCCATCCTTCATTCATTTCCCTGGAGCACCAGGGCACAGGCCGGAACGACCTGGGGCGATGGTTGCCCGCGGAGGTGGCGGCCTGGGACGTTCGACAGGTGGATGATGCGGAACGCCTGCTGACCGATATCGGCATCGCCAGCGACAGCACAGCCACCACGCTGGGACCGCAGTTGTTCCACTGGGTGCATGGGAGCATGGCCATTGCCCGTGATAGCTCCGCGACGGATGCACGGACATGGGCACTATTCCAGACCGGGGACCCGGAAGGTGCGGCGAACGAACTGCGCCGGACCTGCCCGGACGGGATCCATTGCGACACCCTCACGCATCGCGGGGTGAGGATGACCCTGCTTCCCGTGGCGAACGCTTACGAAAGGCTTCTCGGACCGGCCTACGCGGCCTTTCAGCATCCCTGGTGGTGCGTGTTGAATGATGTCGTCGTGTTCGCTCCAACCACGGAGACACTGCGTACCGCCATCGACGCCTGGTACGATGGTCTCACACTGGCCGAGGATGCACGGACCAATGCCTGGACCCAACGCATCGCCTCCACCGCGGGGAGGACCATGCGTTGGGATGTGGCGCGGTATGCGCCCCGACTGGCCGACGGGCTGAAGGACAGGAGCGATGCGTTGAAGGACACATTGCTGCGCTCCAACTGCGGCGGAGCGAGCGTGCAGCTCTCCCCGGCACAACACGGCCGCATCCATGTTGCCATAGGCCTGGAGCACGCACCGGTGGCACAGCGTCACACGGCCGTGCATTGGACCACTCCATTACCCACACCCGCGACGCGCAGACCGGACATCGTCCGGAACCACACCAATGGCACCCGGGAGGTGCTCGTACAGGATGCAACGCACCGCATCCATCTGCTGGGCAGTGCAGGTCGACCGCAATGGAGCTACCAGCTCGACGGCCCGATCCTGGGCGAGGTGCACCAGGTGGACCGTTTCCGCAATGGCAAGCTCCAACTGTTGTTCAACACGGCGGACCGCATCTACCTGATCGATCGTACCGGGAAGGATGTCGGTGGTTACCCGGTGAAGCTGCCGGCGAGAGCGACCGCACCCATCGCGGTGTTCGACTACGATGGAACAAAGGACCACCGGATCATCGTGCCTGTGGCCGATGGGCGTGTGTTGAACTACGGGTTGGACGGCGCACCGACGAATGGATGGGAGGCGCCGCGGATCAACACGCCCTCGTCGAACACCGTCCGCCACCTGCGCATCTCCAACAAGGACTACATCCTGGTGGTCAATGGGAATGGTGGCATCGACATCCTCGACCGTCGTGGTGGTGTGCGCGAGCGAACGGACCTGAGCCTTGGTGATTCCGCGCGGCTGATGCATGTCGCACCCGGCATTGAACTGATGAGCACAAGGCTGCTCTGGTCCGACTCCACCGGCGTGGTGAGGGAGGCTGCCCTGAACGGTCGACCGAGAGCGCTAACCACAACGGGGCATCACTTCCTCGGCCGGCTGAGCGACGATGGTGCGTATGGGATCATCCGTATCGCAGGGGACAGCCTGACGGTGCTGAATGGTAGCGAACGACACACCCTGCGCACCTTTGGAACCCCCCTTTCGCCGGAAGTACATCGATATGACTTCAGCTCCGGCGTGCGCTATGGTGTCATCGAACCCGAACGCGAGCTGGTCACCATGGTCGACGAAGGAGGCCAGGAACCCGCGGGTCTGCCGTTGCGCGGTGCGACTGCGTTCAGCATCGCCGATCTCGACCTTGATGGCATCCTCGAACTCGTGACGATCACAGCGGACGGGCATGTGGTGGCCTACCATCTACCTTAGCCCATCTACGCCGGTCGACCCGGCTTGCGCGATGGGCAGCGGACGGGAACGGACAGGCACTGTGGAAGCCACGCGGCGATGAGAAGGACATTGCTCCGGATCGTCCTACGCAAGGAGGTATTGACCACCGCACGACTTACGGCGGTCTTCTTCATCTTCCTGCTCTTCCTGTCCGAATTCGGTTTCCAGGCCAGTGCGGGTTCAGCGCATCTCCTGGAGGGTCTCGGCTTCACCCTGGTCTGCTTCTCAGCGATCGTGACCGGCGCGGGTCTGCTTCGTACCGTGCTCGTCCACGATAGGATACGCCGGGCGGAAGCGATCTGGCTGGCCGGTGCGTTGGTGCTCATCGTGCTCGGACCGACAGGCCTGCATCCCTGGGCACCGGAGGCGAACTGGCCCTACCTCTCCTTCCTCATGGCCTTCGCCCTGATCGAACTGAGCAGGTTGGAGCTCGGACGCAACACACGTCTTTTCAACCCGGCCCTGCTTTTCGCAGCCGGCTTCGTGTTCATGATCGCTCTCGGCACGGCCTTCCTGATGCTGCCCAATGCCGCCACGCGACCATTACGTTTCGTGGATGCCCTGTTCACGGCCACGTCCGCCGTCTGCGTCACCGGGCTCAGCACCATCGATGTGTCCGCGGGGCTCACCCGCAGCGGCCAATGGCTGCTGCTCCTGCTCTTCCAGTTCGGCGGTCTGGGCATCATGACCTTCACCAGTTTCTTCGCCTTCTTCTTCAAGGGACGCGGCTCCCTGGAGGAGCAGTTGCGGATCCGCGACATCGCACAGACCACCCTGGGCAGTGCGCGCAGCTTCGTGGTGAAGGTGATCGCCTTCTCGCTCGGGATCGAGGCACTGGGCACGGTGTTCTGCTACCTGCAATTGCCCGCCACGGCCTTCGTGGACAACGGGGAACGTCTCTTCTTCGCCCTGTTCCACTCGGTATCGGCCTTCATGAACGCGGGCTTCAGCACCTGGCCGGCTGGCTTGTACACGGACTCGTTGCGGTTCAATTACCCCTTCCAGTGGACCCTGATCGTGCTGATCGTAGCGGGCGGCCTTGGCTTCGGCATCATCTTCAACTTCACCCGCTACCTGCGATCGTGGGTGGTGGAGCGCGTGCGTTACTGGCTGCAGGGAGGTGCCTGCCAGCGTTTCCCACGGGTCATCACCATCAGCTCACGGCTCGTGCTGGTCACGAGTGCGATCCTGCTCGTGGCGGGCACCTTCGCCTTTCTCGTGGGCGAGTGGGACCGGACGCTCGCCGAACACCGCACCTGGTTCGGGCGCTTCACCATTGCCTTCTTCACCAGCGCCACGTCGCGCACCGCGGGCTTCAACGTGGTGGATTGGAGTGCCGTGAGCGTTCCGGTGGTGATGGTCGTGCTGCTGCTCATGTACGTGGGCGGATCACCTGGATCGGCGGCCGGCGGCATCAAGACCTCGACCTTCGCCATCGCCACGCTCAACATCTTCTCCACCGCACGCGGCCGCGACCGCATCGAGTTCCTGGGGCGTGAGATCAGCAGCCTCAGTGTCCGCCGGGCCTTCGCCACCATCGTGTTCTCGCTCATCACATTGGGACTGAGCGTCGCCGTGGTCGCCTCGCTGGAACCACGGATACCCTTGCTGCCGCTGGCCTTCGAGTGCTTCAGCGCGTACAGTACCGTCGGCCAGTCCATGGGCATCACCGCACAGCTGGGCGACCCAACCCGCTATGTCATGGTGGTGATCATGTTCGTGGGTCGTGTCAGCGCGCTCACCCTGCTCGTGGGCGTGTTGCGCCAGGTCACCGTTACGAGCTACCGTTACCCGAAAGAGGACATCCAGATCAACTGAACCGACATGAAGATCGCCGTATTCGGATTGGGGAACTTCGGCCATGCACTGGCCGTGAAGCTCACCCGCATGGGGCACGAGGTGCTCGCCATCGACCACGACATGGCCAAAGTGGAGAGCCTGAAGAACGAGGTGAGCTATGCCGTCTGCCTCGAGAGCAACGATCCCACCGCGATGAGCGCGCTGCCGCTGAACGACATGGATGTGGCCGTGGTGGCCATTGGCGAGGACCGTGGCGCGAACATCATGACCACCGCACTGCTCGTCAACCAGAAGGTGAAGCGCGTGATCAGCCGTGCGATCGACCCCCTGCATGAGATGGTGCTCTCCTCGATGGGCGTGACGGACATCGTACACCCGGAGGAGAAGGCCGCGGAAAGCCTGGCCCGGAAGCTCAACCTTCGTCGTTTGGTGGATCAGTTCGAACTGCCCGGTGGTTTCGTGATCGCGGAGATCGTGGTACCCGACCGTTTCGTGGGCAAGCCATTGGTGGGTTCGGAGGCCTTCGTGAAAAGCCAGCTGGGCCTGGTCACCGTGCTGCGCAAGGAGACGGAGACCGGGTTCATGGGCCGTCGTTCGGTGAAGCTCGGTTCACTGGGTGTGCTCGAACCGGGCTTCGCCCCGGAGAAGGGCGATATCCTGGTGCTCTTCGGCACCAAGTCCGAAGTGGAGCGCTTCACCGGCACCAACGACTGATCCCCGTCACACCATCGAGTGGATCGAGCACGGACATTCGTGCCATGGCAGGGGCCACCGACATCACCTCAGTAGCGGACGTGCTCCGGCTGGTGGAGGCGTTCTACACGCGCGTTCGTCCGGACCCGGTGATCGGCCACTTCTTCACCGAACTGGACTGGGAGCACCACATCCCGCGCATCACCCGCTTCTGGTGCATGGTGCTCTTCGGGGATCACCGGTTCGAAGGCGATCCCATCACGGCACACAAGAAGCTGCATGCGCGGCTTCCCATGAGACCTGAGCATTTCGCGCATTGGATCGAACTGTTCCATGCCACCGTGGATGACCTGTTCACTGGTCCGAAGGCTGAGGAGGCGAAGCAGCGTGCCCGCACCATCGCCGGCGTGATGATGCACAAGGTGCTGTGATATCCAACCGGGAATTGAGGGGAACGGCGTGGATGAGGTCCTGCGGCAGCAGCGTTCATTGACGAACGTTGCGCTCTACTACTTCCGCGGCTTCTTCAGCGCGATCCGTTGACCGGCGCTCAGGCTGGCATCCGGTGCCAGCCCGTTGTACCTGGCGAGCTTGCTCAACTTCACACCATACTGCTGGCTAACGTCCCACAACGTTTCACCGGCCACGGCCACATGCTCGCTCTGGTTCCTGGCCGCGTTGCGCTTCGGCTGGATGTAGATGCGCTGTCCGGCCTCGAGCTTCGCGTTCTTGTCCATGTCGTTCCAGCGGGCGATCATGCCGTGCGTCATCTCCAGGTCCTGCGCCAGTTTGCGGAAGTCGTCACCCTCCTTCGCGGTCACGTACTTGATCCGACCTTCGAAGCTCTCGACGGTGCGACCAGCGCTCCAGGTGATCACATCACCTTCGCTCTTCCGGCCGGGCTTGCGGCTGCTCGGCTTGTTGGTGGCCGGCTTGTTCGTGCTGGCACTCGTGGTCGGCCGGGGCTTGTAGGCCACGTCGATGCCCTTGTCCAGCTTGTCCAGCTCGTAGCGCTCGATCAACGCGATCAACTTGCTCGGATAGTTCGGATCGGTGGCATAGCCGGCCTTCTTCAACCCCTTGGCCCAACCCACATAGTCGGTGGGCTTCAGCTCGAACAGGGCGGCATAGCGTGGTTTCTGCAGGAACTTGGCGTGGTCCTCGTAGCTCTGCGCGGCATCCTTGTACTTCCGGAAGCAGTCGTCCTTCTTGTCGTCGTCGTGGTAACTGCGGCCACCCGTCCAATCGGGGGTGCACTTGATCCCGAAGTGGTTGTTGGCCTTGCGCGCGAGTTCGCTGTTGCCATTGCCGCTCTCCAGCAGGCCCTGGGCCAGGGTGATGCTGGCCGGAATGCCATGTTCGCGCATCTTCTTCACGGCCACCTCCTTCCACTCCCCGATATACTCCTCGGGGGTGAGGCGCTGGCCGGGCGGCTGTCCTTGGGCGCAAAGCGTGGAAGCCAGCACCAGAAAGAGCGGGAGAAGGCGTGTTTTGAACATTTCAACAAGGTCCTACCGCCGGAACGGGCGGTCTCCGGCATGATGCGAAACTACCGGGGTCCGAACGGGTTATCCACGATCATTCCACGGAGTAACGCACCGGTCATTGTGGAAATAACGTGCCAGAAGCACCACTTCGCATCTTAGCGGGATGGCCGCCGTTCCGGAACCCACCGAATTCCATTACACGCCGGAGCAGCAAGCGCGAATGGAACGACTGGGCCTGACCCACGGAGACTGCTATTTCACCCCGGAGGGTTACCTGGTCTATACGGGGCAATACCACCGGAAGCGGGGTTATTGCTGCGGCAACAGCTGCCGGCATTGCCCCTATGGGCACAAGGCGGTGCGGAGGGCACAGGGGTGATCCTTCGGATCAGCTTTCAATGATCGACCCTTCGCGGGATCTCCTTCCCGGTAATTCTCCAAGACAACGCGGTACCCGTTCGAGCTTATGCTTCTGCTGGGACCGACCGAACTCTATAGCATCCGAGCATCCTCTCCAAGGTGAACGGCGAAAGGCAGCACCACTCGATCAGCCAACTAGACCGAACTTCGCGCTGATGAGCACCGCCACCGCTTCCGACCTCGCCCACTTCCAACAGATCCTCCGCGAAGGCATCCCCGATGTCCTTCCGCCCGCCCGCCCGCTCGACCCCAGTGTGAGCCACGCGCCCAAGCGCAAGGACATCCTCACGGCCGAGGAGAAGAAGCTGGCCCTGCGCAACGCGCTGCGCTACTTCCACCCGAAGCACCACGCCACCCTGGCGCCCGAGTTCGCGCAGGAGCTGCAGGAGCACGGCCGCATCTACATGTACCGCCTGCGTCCGGAGCACGCGATGCACGCGCGGCCCATCGACCACTACCCTGCGAAGAGCCGGCAGGCCGCGGCCATCATGCTGATGATCCAGAACAACCTGGACCCGGCCGTGGCGCAGCACCCGCACGAGCTGATCACCTACGGCGGCAACGGCGCGGTGTTCCAGAACTGGGCGCAGTACCGCCTGGTGATGCAGTACCTGAGCGAGATGACCGACGAGCAGACGCTGGTGATGTACAGCGGCCACCCGCTCGGCCTCTTCCCCAGCCATCCCGATGCACCCCGCGTGGTGGTGACCAACGGGATGATGATCCCGAACTACAGCACCCCCGACGACTGGGAGCGCTTCAATGCCCTCGGCGTGACGCAGTACGGCCAGATGACGGCCGGTAGCTACATGTACATCGGTCCCCAGGGCATCGTGCACGGCACCACCATCACGGTCCTCAACGCCTGCCGCATGATCAAGTCCTCACCCGGCACGAAGGGCAAGCTCTTCGTCACCGCAGGACTGGGCGGCATGAGCGGCGCGCAGCCCAAGGCGGGCAACCTCGCGGGCGTGGTCACCATCTGCGCCGAAGTGAACCCCGCTGCTGCACACAAGCGACACAGCCAGGGCTGGGTGGACGAGGTGATCAGCGACGTGGATGAGTGCATCGATGTCGCGCTCGCCTGGCAGAAGAAGGGCGAAGCGCACAGCATCGCCTACCTCGGCAACGTGGTGGACCTGTGGGAACGCCTTGCCGCCCGGAAGATCCACGTGGACCTCGGCAGCGACCAGACGAGCCTGCACAACCCCTGGGCCGGCGGCTACTACCCCGTGGGCCTCAGCTACGAGGAAAGCAACGCGCTCATGGTGCAGGACCCGGCCGCCTTCAAGCAGCGCGTGCAGGAGACGCTGCGCCGCCACGTGACCGCCGTGAACACCCTCGCCGAGCAGGGCATGTACTTCTTCGACTACGGCAACGCCTTCCTGCTGGAGAGCAAGCGCGCGGGTGCCGATATCGCCGGCAAGCACGGCGAGGAATTCCGCTACCCCAGCTACGTGGAGGACATCATGGGACCGATGTGCTTCGACCACGGTTTCGGTCCGTTCCGCTGGGTGTGCACGAGCGGCGATGCGAAGGACCTGTCCACCAGCGACCGCATCGCGGGCGATGTGCTCGAAGCGATGCTGATAGAGGCACCCGCCGAGATCGGCCAGCAGATCGCCGACAACCTGCACTGGATCCGCAGCGCGCAGCAGAACAAGCTGGTGGTGGGCAGCCAGGCGCGCATCCTCTACGCCGACAGCGAGGGCCGCATCCGCATCGCACAGGCCTTCAACGAGGCGATCAAGAAGGGCGAGATCAGCGCGCCCATCGTCCTGGGCCGCGATCACCACGACGTGAGCGGCACGGACAGCCCGTACCGCGAGACCAGCAACATCCGCGACGGATCACGCTTCACCGCCGACATGGCCGTGCAGAACTTCGTGGGCGATGCCTTCCGC
>Ga0116144_10003967_pt1 | contig 14325 bp, 5 predicted proteins | sample AD_UKC035_MetaG_FD_89746 | JGI IMG/M metagenome (GOLD analysis project Ga0116144, IMG submission 89746) | Active sludge microbial communities of municipal wastewater-treating anaerobic digesters from USA - AD_UKC035_MetaG | ecosystem: Engineered > Bioreactor > Anaerobic > Digestate | place: USA... | reverse complement strand
TTCCAATGGTTCCAGTTGGGCTACATACTGCTATCGCTGTTGCTGTTCTTCACGGCATGCACCATCTTCGAGATACCCCACGGTGCCTTGGGAATGGAGATGACCAACGACCCGCATGTTCGCACGCGCCTGTTCAGTGCCAAAAGTTTTGTTGGGAACCTGTTCGCCATGAGTACCCCCTGGCTGTTTGCTTTGGCCAACATGGAGATTTTCAAAGGCCCCGGAGGCAATGAAGCTGATGGGATGCGATACGTTTCGCTCATGGTGGCAGCCATACTTATCCCCCTCTCCGTTTTGTGGTTCTTCTCGCTGCGCGAGCCGGGTTTCCATAGGGTTGCTTCCCAAAAGAAAACTCCGTTCTGGCACGACATGAAGCATGCCATTGGCAACAGGAACTTCATCATGCTCACGCTCACCATTTTCACTCTGGCCATGGGGTTCAACTTTGTGAACCTGCTGGGTTCATACATCCCCATTTTTTACGTTTTCGGCGGTGATAAAGTGGCCGGAGCATACCTGCTTGGCATTAATGGAACCGTGTGGGCGGTTACCGGAGTACTCGCCGTTTTTCCTCTCAACTGGATTAGCCCCAAGTTGGGAAAGAGAAATACCCTAATCGTTGCAATCCTGCTGATGTGCACTGCGCAACTCTCTAAAATAGTGTGTTACAACCCCTCGTATCCTTACCTAATCATTATCCCGACGGTGCTTCTTTCCATGGGAATGCTGTTTTTCTTTACCCTCGGTTCGTCCATGGTGGGCGATATCTGCGATGAGAATGACTTGAAAACGGGCGTGCGCACCGAAGGGAGCTTCTACTCCATCTTCTGGTGGTTCATCAAAATGGGAACAGCCCTTGCCAGCTTCGTAGCGGGTGCCCTCATCGTGTTTACCATGTTCGACCAAACACAGGTTACCAAGGTTGATGCCATTCAGGGGAGCATCAAAGAGATGCACAGCACCGTGGGTGTATGGCTTGACGAGATGGCAAATGCCAAAGATTATGACGCTTTGGCAGGCAAGGCGAAAGAACGCGCCGTTGCAACCATTGAGGAGATGAAAGATTACCATATTTACCTTGAAAAAGAGTTGCAGAGAAGCCAAAAATACAATAACCCCGAGTTGCAGGCTAAGAGGAAAGCCGAATTGCTGAAAGCGCAAACCATTACCGATTCAACGGCAGCAATGCTGAGAAAGATAATGGGGTATATGGACAGCAAGGAGGAACAGGAAAATGTCGAAGCCATACATTCATACTATGAGGAAGTTAATGCTTTGTCCCTTGGATTAAAATTGGAAAAAGCCAAAACCTATACCCAGGAGTTGTTGCTACATCTCGACCAAAAAAATGAAGAATCCAATAATAGTCGGGAGCATTTCCATGATATCTTGCAAAATACTACTGAGCTATTTGATTTGCTACAAAATGTAAATCCAAAGAGTTCCCTCAAAAAAATTGATGAGCAGTTGGCCAACATTGAAAGCAGAATAGCCCCGCTAAAAAAACAAACACCCTATACCCTACTTATGATGAGGGTAGTAGAGATAGGCTTGCCGTTGTTGCTTAGTATTTTTTCCATTTTCTTTATCCTGCGCTATTCTCTTACCGAAGAAAGGACCATTGAAATTAAGAACCTGCTGAGGAAAAGGAATAGGGAAATTGATAATTAAAATAATCCATATATGATTTTTAATGCCAAGGATGATAATTTTTACCTTGATGACCAAAAGGTTTTCCTTAACTCCGGAGAGATTCACTACTTTAGGATAAAGTACGACCTTTGGGATACCCACCTTTTAGCCGCCAGGGAGGCCGGATTAACCACGGTAAGTACGTATGTTCCCTGGGCATGGCACGAGCCGGTTGAGGGATTTTTCGATTTCGAAGGAAAAACCAAACCCGAGCGAAACCTGAAGGAATGGCTTAATAAGTGCACGGAGTACGGGCTAAACGCTATCCTAAAACCCGGCCCTTTCATTTTAGCCGAGTTCCGCGGAGCAGGGCTACCCGACTGGTTTTTGGAAAAGCATGGCGATAGTGTGAGAATGCGCAACAGCAGGGGCGAGAAGGTAATGAGCGACGGGGTAAACCTGTTCCATCCCATTTTCCTTAACAATGTTGAAATCTGGTATGATAATGTAATGCCTTTCATCAAAGGTTTCCAAAGTCCTCAGGGCGGACCGGTGATTATGATGCAGCTTTGCAACGAGATTGGCGTTTTCTCATGGTTGGCTCATCAGGCCGATTATGGCGAGGGGGTGCGAGAGCGATTTATCGCATTTACCCGGGGTAAATTTCAATCCATTGATGAGGTGAACAGGTTGTGGGGAACCGATTACCCAAGTTTCGATGCCATGGAGTTGCCGCCCGATGGTCGGTTGCCCTACCAATCGCGAGGCGACAGAAGCCGCGATTACCATTGGCACTGTTTCTGGCGGGAGTACTACGGCGACTACCTTAAGATGTTAGACAAATTGGTTAGGGACAGGGGTATAACTGTTCCGTTGTATCACAACCTCCCCGGTTGGATTTATGGCCATGGCTTTGATTTTCCGCTGAATATCACCATGTATCAGGAACTCTACGGCAACAAAAGCGATATAGTGTTTGGCATTGACCACATCCCCGAATTCGTATCGTTTAGGAATATGCACGATGATGGGATTATCAACGCCATTACACGGGCCATGCAGGGGCCAAAGCCCCTCTTTGCCGCCGAGTTCCAAAGCGGCTCACGCGAGTACCATGTGATACCCAACCCGAGGGAGATGGAACTTTTCTACAAGGCGAGCATAATCAATGGCCTCACAGGATGGAACTACTATATGTTTTCGCAGGGCCGAAATCCGGCGCGCAAAGGGTACTCAGGCGACACCTTTTACTGGTTTACTCCCGTTACTGCCGAGGGCAAATACACGAATGCCTTTGGCTTGGTGAAAAAAATGAGCCATCTGGTGGGTAGTTTGGAAAAGATTATTGTCAACAGCAAGCGCAGGGCCGATGTTTGCGTGCTTTTCTACCCGCCATACTATGCCACCGAGTTGGAGCGACCCGAAGAGGGGGCGAGCAACCTGCAATTTGTGCCTGCCGCCATCCGGCGAAGTGCCTATTTCGATGGGCTACTCAGGGCGTTGCAGGTGCTCAATGTTGACTTCGATATGGTTGACCTTACACAAACCAATGTGGACGAGTTGATGAAGTACCGTCAGGTTTGGCTCTTCAGCACCGACGAGATGAATGCCAACCATCAGCAAACGGCTGTGGATTATGCGAAGGCAGGTGGCCGTTTGGCCATTTTCCCTTACCTCCCCGATAGGGAAATGTCGCAAAAACCATGTAGCATTATCCGAGATGAGTTGGGCATCTCCCCCTTGGGGGCTGAAACCATCGATTCGCCCCTTATCGACATCCTCAAACTGAAAGATGTAAAGTGTGCCAATCCTCAGGTAGTATACTCTTCCGAAAAGTTTGCTGATAGCGAGGTGATTGCTTACACTCTACAGGGTTCCGTTTGCGGTTTTACCAAGCCCATGGGTAAAGGCAAAGTGCTACACCTAGGAACGTGGCTTGGTTTCGACACCGAAAGGCACAAGGAGGTATATCAAAGCCTATTGGACAAATTAGGAGGAGTTACCCGCCACGCTACTTCCGACAACGAGTTTCTGTCTGTAAAGCAGAGATATACCGAGAGTAACGAGGCACTGCTGTTTGTGGGCAACTACTTCAACGAGGAGCATTGGGGCTGTGTACGCTATACCCATCCCCAAACCAATGAGCAGATTTCCCTGCCATACTCAGGCCGGGACATATTATGGCCACCAACGTATGCCCTGCTGTCGCCAATATGCCTTAGTATTGCCGAGAAATTGAGCATCTTGCACACTACCTCTGATATCCAAAGGGTTAAAGCAAATGGTGAAACCATAGATATATTTGTTGTGGGCGACCGCGATTTGGCGGGTGAAATGGTTTTGGAGGGGAAGCGGGTAAACGGAATAAAATCGGTACAAATAAACCACGAGGAGATAATGGCCAATAGATATCCAGACAGAATTCTCATCACCTACAGCCATGCTCACAGAGAACCGGTTCGAATCACCATAAATCTTTAGGCTATGACCCTTGCAAACAAGCTTGGACTTTCGGTGGACTTTTTGGAAAATGGCACTGTGAAGGATATTATGGCTCATCCCATCAGGATAAGCATGAAACCGGCGACACCATACTCCCGAAACGGAACCAATATTTACCTGGGAAAAAGGTCGGGGGTCATGGAGCTCATCCCTCTTATCGGGCCCGGGAGCAATAGCCGGTTTGCCATAACCTCCGAAGCCTTTTTTGCCCGGGGAAGTTGGAACGGCATCGACTATTCATGTACTTTACGCCTGTCGGAGCAGAGCCATAGCTGGGAGTGGAACATCGAAATTGTTGGCAATTCGGACGAGGAAGCGGAGCTGGACCTAATCTATCTGCAGGATGTGGGGCTCAAGGCTGCCAATTCGGGATTGGTAAACGAATACTATGTAAGCCAGTACATTGAAAGGATTATTTTTGAGGATGAAAGGTTTGGCAATGTGGTTTGTTGCAGGCAAAACCAAAAGGAGGGCAACGGGTACCCCCGGCTGATGATTGCCTGTGTGGATGGTGCCCTATCGGCCTGTACCGACGGGATGCAGTTCTACGGACCTGCTTACCGGGAGAATGCCATTCCCAGTGGGTTGACTGCCCACAGGCTCGGAGGTGAGTATGCAGGCGAATCATCGCTTGTGGCTATCCAACGAATACCCTTTGTGGTACGCAAGGGGGGCACTTACCGAACCCGATTTATAGCAAAATTCCAACATCATCACCCCCTGGCATCATCGAAGGATGATGTGCAAATGCTCGTTAACACCATTGAAGAGTTTAACCGACCGCTTCCCATGCCGCCTCTCACGGGTTGGGTGAAGCCTAAAAATAACCTTTTTAACCCGGTTGAATTTTTTGCAACTGATGACCTTAACGATGAGGAACTAACACGTTATTTCGGCAAAGAGCGTAGGCATGTGGAACGGAAAAATGGCAGAATACTCTCCTTTTTTGCCTCTGCGCACAATCATGTCGTGCTGAAGGAAAAGGAATTGCTGACCGACAGGCCGCATGGCCATATTTTGCAAACGGGCAACGGCTTTCTTCCTAACGAGGACATTGTTGCCACCAATCCCTTTGCATATGGGGTGTTCAACTCGCATATCTCGCAGGGCAATACCAACTTCAACGTTTTTCTATCCATCTGCTCCAACCCGTTCAACCTTGAGCCGGCAACAGGCCAACGCATCTTTGTCAATATTGATGGGCAATACCATTTACTGGGTGTACCCTCGGCCTTTGAAATGGGGCTGAACCATTGCCGATGGATTTATAAGCATGGCAATCGCACCTTTCAGGTGCGGACGTGGACTTCCAAGGATTTGCCACAGGTCAACCTCGATTTTAAAGTGATTGAGGGTGAGGCGACTGACATTATGATCACACACCATCTTGATGAGTCCAACGGTTGGCAGATAACAACCGACGGGTATCAGGGCGAGTACACGGCCAAGCCCAATGCCAATAGCATGATGGCCGAAAAATTTCCCAAAGCCCAGTTTAGGATTATTGTCAATGGAAAAAATACCAGTGCCCGATGGCAACCCCTTGATGAGAGCCAAAATCTCTTTGCTTTCCAAGTGGCACAAACTGCCCATTTCTGCATGAGCTTCGTTGGCGAGGTAAACAATACGGTTACCCCCATTGCCATTGAAGACCCTGACCAACAGTGGCAATACGACTGCCAAAAGGCAGTGGATAGCTGGATAAGCCAAAGCCTTAATTTCAATATTCAGGGCAACGCAGAAGACATTGGAATCCTCAACGAGATTATTCCCTGGTTTGGGCACAACGCGCTGGTTCACTATCTCACTCCCTTTGGACTTGAACAGTTTAGCGGAGCAGCATGGGGAACGCGCGATGTTTCGCAGGGCCCCATAGATTTGCTTTTATCCCTGGGAAAATTCGCAGAAGCCCGGGAAGTGATTAAAACCATCTTCTCAAACCAGCACCCCGACGGGAGTTGGCCCCAGTGGTGGATGTTCGACTGCTATGCCCACGTGCGCGCTCCCGATGCCCATGGCGATATTGCCTACTGGTGCATCCTGGCTCTGTGCAAGTACATTAGAGTTACCGGGCATATTGATATTCTCCAAACGGTACTCCCGTACCATAAAGCCGATGCAGAGGCTTCGTCCCTGAGCGAACACATCGAAAGGCTGATAGCCATGGTTACGGATTCGTTTATCCCCGGAACCTCGCTGGTTGCCTATGGTGGTGGCGATTGGAACGACTCATTGCAGCCGGTTAGCACCGATATGGCCCAACGCATGGTTTCCAGTTGGACTGTCGAAATTTGCTATCAGGCCCTTGGACAGTACCAAAAAGTTTGTCAAATGGCCAATGATACTGCCATGGCAAATCGTTTGGAAATACTGTGCCAACGAATAAAAGAGGACTTCAACAAATTTTTGGTAAAGGATGAAGTGGTGGCAGGGTATGCCATTTTTAGCGATGATGGCAGCGTAAAGCTTATGCTCCACCCATCCGACAGCATCACGGGAGTGCGCTACAGCCTACTCCCCATGGAGCGAGGCGTGCTCAGCGGTATGTTCAGCCCCGCTCAAGCCAATCATCATCTTCAAATCATCGAGAAGCACCTAAAGGGCCCCGATGGTGCAAGGCTCATGGATAGGCCCCTGAGATATAAGGGTGGAATTCAGCATATCTTCCAGCGTGCTGAGAGCAGCACCTTTTTTGGACGAGAAATAGGTTTGATGTACATGCACGAGCATATTCGCTATGCTGAAATGCTGGCCATCATGGGGAAAACCGATGAGTTTGCCCGGGCGCTCAGGCAGATTATCCCTATTGGCTATGACGAAGTTGTCCAAAATAGCGATTACCGCCAATCCAACTGTTACTACAGCAGTTCCGATGTGGTTTTCAAAACACGTTACGATGCCGATAATCTTTACCACGAGGTGCTGAGTGGCGTAAAAATGCTGAGGGGAGGATGGAGAGTTTATTCCAGCGGGCCGGGCATATTTTTAGGGCTCATCATCGGATATCTCACGGGGATACGCATTGAGAATGGCCACGTAATTATTGACCCGGTAATGCCCCTATCCTTTGATGGTACGGAATTGCACATGCAATTCATGGGCTATCTGACCCGCTTTGTCTATCACGTAGGGGAAAAAGGGTATCATCCCGCAAAGATTGTGATAAATGGCGCCCCTATGGATTTAGCATACCAAAACAATCCCTATCGCCCCGGAGGGGCATCAATCTCGCAACGTACCATGCTGTTAGCGCTGACCGATGGTGATAATAGGGTAGATATATTTATATAGCATGATAATATTTGGTAAACCCTACCTTTTCCGTAAGGTTAATCGTGTATGAGAAAAAACGGAATAACATGGTTTGGGGAAAGGAATCTTCTTTACCCAGATATTTTCAACTAGGCAAGGTATTTGGCAATGCTTTTTAAGAGCATTTCGGGGTCTATCGGTTTAATTATTAGTTCGTTAAACCCCTGTTCGACAATCTCTTCCACCTCATTGTCAAGGGCAAACGCTGTTTGGGCAATCACAGGGATATTAGGATTCAGTTGCCTTATCAATTTTAGCGCTTCTATACCGTTCATTACAGGCATTTTAATGTCCATGAGTACAAGGTGAATACCCTTGGAATCTCTTTTGAAAAGGTTCACCGCTTCCAATCCGTTCTCGGCTCGAATGAGAGTAACCTTTGTTTTTCTAAGGAACTTTTTGAGAACGGTGAAATTGGCATCTTCATCCTCGGCCACAAGAATGGTGTAGTTGTGCCAATTGTATTCGTCGGCAAAGCTCAATATGTGTTTGCTTTTTTGTGGTTGCGTTTCAACAGTTTGTGATTTGTGGTAGGGAATTGTGAAATAGAATGTTGAGCCAATATTTTCTTCCGACTCAACCCAAATATGACCTCCCAACAATTTTACCAAATTTTTCGAAATGGATAATCCCAATCCCGTTCCGGGATATATCTTGGTTTTATCTTCCTCAATTTTGGTGAATCGAGTAAAAACTCTTTCCTTGTTTGGTCCAGATATTCCGATTCCCGTGTCCTTTACGAAGAACTCGAGCATCTTTCCCTTTACTTCGTAGCCAAACTCCACAAATCCCTTGTCAGTAAATTTAATGGCGTTGCTAATGATGTTCGAGAGTATTTGGCGAAGCCTGTACTTGTCGGTTTCAATGTTTCTATTCTCAATATCAAAAGGGCGTAGCCTTAATGCAAGTTCCTTGGCTTTTAGAATCTTATCGTTTTGGAATGTTTTAAACAGTTCTGTTAAGAATCCATGCAGATCGAAATCAGCAGTGTTGATGCTGAGCTGGTTGGCTTGGATTTTTGAGATGTCAATGATATCATTGATAAGGTTAAGCAGTGTTTCGGCATTGGAGTTAATCTGCTCTATGCATTCCTTCCTGTCATCTTCGTTGCATTCCGGATTGGTTAGGAAGGTGGAAAAACCGACGATAGCATTCATGGGCGTTCGAATCTCGTGGCTCATGTTAGTCAGAAACGCAGTTTTCAGCCTGTTGGCCTCTTCGGCTTTTTCCTTTGCCAATTCCAGCTCGGCAGTTCTGTTTTTAACCAACTCTTCCAGATTGTTGCGGTGAAGTTCCAACTCCTCATTTTGAGCAACAATCTCCTCTGTCTTCAGAAGCAACTCATTTTGTGCTAAGATCCGTTCCGTAACATCAGTATCAACGGCTACCAGTTTGTCTAAATTCCCCTTATCATCGTATATAGGGGTGAGGGTAGTCTGAATCCAAAGGGTTGTATTGGGAAAGGAGTGTTTCGTTTCGTAGGTTACGCTTTGCCGTGTTGTCAGGCATCTGTCGTAATACTCCTTAAAGTCAGGGTTATCGCTGCAGTCTAAAATATTTTTCCCCTTAAGATTTTCAAAGCAATCGAAATCGGAACCATGAAGTTTTTCAAAAGATGAATTGTACCACTCAATATTCCCATTCTTATCATAAATACTCACTCCATTGCTCGTTTCGCTGGCAACAATGGACAGTTTTTTTAGATCTTCGTTGACACGCATCAGCCAGTCGGCTTGCGATACAATTTTTTCCTGTCGCATCTCCAGCTCGGCCTGTTGCTCTTCGAGTATGGTGTTTACCTCGTGAATATCTTTTATTCTCAATTCAACTTCCTTCTCAAGGTTTTCCTTGGCCACTCTCAATGATTTGAGCCTTAACCGCACAGCCAGATAGATTATGCCCGTTAGAGAGATGAGTACTGCTATGTAAAAGACTTTTGTTTTCCACCAGGGAGGAGTAACAACAATGCGGATTGAACGGCCCACCTCATTCCAAACCCCGTCATTATTCGATGCTTTTACCCTGAATGTGTATGTATTTGGTGGGAGTGTGGAGTAGCTGGCAGTTCTTATCCCTCCTACGTAGTTCCATTCTTTCTCAAGTCCCTCAAGTTTATAGGCATAGCTATTTCTTGTGGCGGAAACAAAACTCAATGCTGCATACTCGATGGAGAAGATTTTATGATGATATGATAGTACTATCTCCGGTGTCTCATCAATGGTGTTGGTGAGTATCATTTTTCCGTTAACAGGAACTCCGGGCATTACGGGTTGATTGAAAAGCATGAGTTCGGTGAACATGACCGGAGGGCAGTAGGGATTGTTGGTGATATCTTCAGGATTGAAAAGTGTGAACCCGTTGGTACCACCAAAGTAAAGTTCGCCCGTACTGCTCTTTTGGTAAGCACCATAGTTAAACTCGTTACCCTGAATACCGTCACTCACGTCGTAGTTCCTAAATGTGAAGGTATTTGTATTAAATTTGCTGATACCCAAGTTGGTGCTTAACCAAAGGTTGCCACTATTATCCTCAACGATGCCATAGACTGTATTATTGGGGAGCCCGTGCCTACCCGAGAACCGTCTAAGGGTGTTCTGTTCCCTGTTGTAAAGGTTAAAACCCTCGGTGGTGCCAATCCAAATTTTACCCGATGAATCCTCGAGAATTGACATGATACACTCCGATTTGATGGTGGTAGTGTCGTTTGGGATATACTTTAATACTGTAAATTTCTTGGTGTTCCTGTCAAAAATATTCAGCTCGTTGAGGGTTCCAACCCAAAGTGTTCCGTAACTATCCTCCAAGATGGCACGAACAGAAGCGCTGGATATACTGGTGGAGTCACCTTCTATAGGCTTGAATGCGGTGACCGAATGGTTTTGTCGGTTGTAGAGGACCAGCCCTTCCGTTTCGGTACCCAGCCACAGATTGCCCTGCTTGTCCTCATACAGCGTATTGATGATGCTTTGAGAATTGTTCCCGTTGCTGTTTCTTTCAAAATGGGAGTATGTGTAGAACTTTCCATTGGCATGGTCAAACCGATTAAGCCCTTCGGCTGTGCCTATCCACAAAACATTATGACTATCGCGAAGCACGGCATTAACCGTATTGTTGCTCAGGCTGTTCTTATCATTTGGGTTGTGGCGGTAGGCAGTAAAACTCTCTTTGTCCCTATTGAAAAGGTTGAGGCCGCCCGTTGTAGTACCCACCCATAAAAGATTGGGGGGCAGTGCGGGGTCGTCGTATATACACCTCACAATGTTGTCATTGAGGCTATTGTGCCGGTTGGGTTTTTGCCTCAACGTGATAAAACCCTTGGGTATTACCGGGGTATTGCAAAGGCCGTTATTTTCGGTTCCAATCCATACCACCCCCGATTTGTCCTCACTAATGGATATGATGTGGTTCTCCGGAATGCTCAACGGGTCAAACGGGTCCGAATAGTACCTGCTGAATTTGCCCGTTTGGGGCGTAAAAAGATTGAGCCCATCCTGCGTGCCCACCCATAGCCTGCCAAGCCCATCCTCGTGAATACAGGTTACGATATTGTTGCTGATAGTTGTTGCTACGCGGGGAGCGTGCTTATATGTTTTAAATAATTGATTTTTAGGATTGTAGTGATTGAGACCAAGGTTGGTTGCTATCCAAATGGTTCCATCGGATGCAATGATTAAATCGTTGACCACACTGCTCGACAGATTTCCCCCGGTACCGGGAGTATCGTAGTAGTGTGTATATGTTTTGCTCACAGGGTCGAAACGGTTTAGGCCATAATGTGTGCCAACCCACAGCATGCCATCGTTATCCTCTGCAATTTTGGTAACATGGTTGTTGCTTAGACTATTGAGATTGTTTTCGTTATGGTTGTACTGTGTATATGTTTTACTATCCCTATCGTAGTAATACAGCCCCTGACCTTGGGTACCAATCCACAATTCACCCTTTGCCGTTTCGGCAAAACAGCCGGCCCATATTATTTTGCTGCCATCCTGGTGAGGATGATGTTCAAATTGTCCCGTTTTTGAGTCGAAACTATTGATACCCCCAAGGGAGGTGCCAAACCATAAAATACCCTTGCTGTCTTGGATGCCTGAGATTACATGCTTATTGCTAATGCTAAAGGGGTAATTTGGGCTCCCCCTGAAAACCATAAACCTATATCCGTTGTAGAGGTTGAGGCCGTCCTGTGTGCCAATCCAGATAAGACCTTTGTGGTCGGGGAGAATGAAGTAAACAGTGTTTTGCGAAAGCCCATTTTCCCTGTTGATCCGTGAGAATTGCAGATTATACGGATTATGACCATGGGCAAACCGTAATCCAAATAAAAAAGTCAAAAGAAGTAATCCGTATATTCGTTTTGAAAGTAGCATTTAAACCCCTGTTTTTGCAACATGTGTGTGCCCAAATATAAAGTATTTCCATGTTCTCGCATAGTTTGAGAATCAAAATAAAGGGTGATTTTGATTAACATGTTATTCTGTTCCACTAAGTGTTACGATTTTCAAGTAAGTGTCATAGAGGATTTTGAATTGTTTTACTAACCATGTTAATTTGTTATTTGCTTTTCCCGTAATGCAATATGTTTGATAGCAGTTGCCAGGGTTGCTACAGTTATTTTTGTCAATAAATGTATGTGTACATTTTTTTCCGGCTAATCGGGCAAGTATTACCTGATGTATCGTAGAACGATACAGGTATCGTGTAATCCATAAGGGTGAATCAATGGCATTATATCCTTTTTTTATTTCTGATATTTTAACGGGGCATTCAACTTTTTTTATTCATTCTCCTAACTTTTACGCAAAATGCGGCAACTTTAAAAAATTCAATCCAATGACAAAAAAGGCTCTACTCGTAGCGGTATCATTTTTTCTATGATTCGCGGTTACCTTCGGCCAGCCCTTTATTGATGACATCAAGAGGTTTCAGGAGATGGATAGCCAAACGCCACCGTCCGCGGATGCGGTTCTTTTTATTGGCAGCTCATCGTTTACCATGTGGTACGATGTCAAGGATTATTTTCCGGATTATACCATAATAAACCGGGGGTTTGGTGGGTCTACCCTCGAAGACCAAATCAGGTATGTTGGTCAAATTGTATACCCATACTCACCTAGGCAGATCGTGATTTACTGCGGTGAAAATGATTTTGCAGCGGTCGATACCCTTAGCGTAGAAACAGTTACATTGAGGTTTGTAACGCTTTTTGATTCAATTCGCCATGAGATGCCCCATGTGCCAATATCTTACATCTCCATGAAACCTAGTCCTTTGCGATGGAGTTTGGCGCATTGCAGGTGCTCAAGGTTGACTTCGATATGGTTGACCTTACACAAACCAATGTGGAATTCAGCATATCTTCCAGCGTGCTGAGAGCAGCACCTTTTTTGGACGCGAAATAGGGTTGATGTACATGCACGAGCATATTCGCTATGCTGAAATGCTGGCCATCATGGGGAAAACCGATGAGTTTGCCCGGGCGCTCAGGCAGATTATCCCCATTGCCTATGGCGAAATTGTGAAAAATAGCGATTACCGCCAATCCAACTGTTACTACAGCAGCTCCGATATGGTTTTCAAAACACGTTACGATGCCGATAATTTTTACCACGAGGTGCTGAGTGGCGTAAAAATGCTGAGGGGAGGATGGAGAGTTTATTCCAGCGGGCCGGGCATATTTATAGGGCTCATCATCGGATATCTCACGGGGATACGAATTGAGAATGGCCACGTAATAATAGACCCTGTAATGCCCATATCTTTTGATGGTACGGAATTGCACATGCAATTCATGGGCAATCTGACCCGCTTTGTATATCACGTAGGGGAAAAAGGGTATCATCCAACTAAGGTTTTGGTAAATGGCACCCCCATGGAATTGGCATACCTAAACAATCCCTATCGCCCCGGATGGGCATCAATCCCCTGCCCTACTCTACTTGCGCTACTGGTTGAAGGTGAAAACAGGGTTGAGATATTTTTATAGTTCTTCTCACAGTTTCGACAACACATCTTTCCAAGTTTTTCTATTCAAAACCTCTCCCGCTGCAAAACATTTAGTATATTGTAGCCTGAAAATAGTGTAGTATCCACAATTGGAGTAATCAGACAAGTATCCACAAAAAAAGCCTAACCATGAACAGAATAAACTCATCCGTTTCAATACTCTCATTCTTTGGCCTTATTGCCATAATCGGTTTATGCACCTGCAACCGTCTGGCAAAGATGGAAGAAAGTATTATTCTCGAACTGAAAGAAAAAGGGCTAACGGCTGAAGTGATAAGTGCCGAGCAGCTTTTCAAGGGTATCGCCCCACACAACTTCGAAGCCACGGCTGGTGCATCATACAAACCATCGCACAACGAAAACCCCAAAATCCCTGCACAGTGCTGGGTTGAAACCGGATATGGAACACAAAATGCCTGTAAATACTGCCATACCGATTACCTTTCGTCCATTGGGCATGGAAACTCTTTCCCCATTGCTGAAGACCAGATTTTTTACAGCTTTCCAAGTTCAAACCTTAACCGTATTCTTTGGCAAAACATTATCTACCCGCAGAATATTGAGTCCCGGCTGAAAGCCGATGGCATTGAAATTCCCCATATTGACGATGTGGAGTACGTGCGGGTTGACAATTGGCTGCCTACCTACAGCAAGGTGCGTGGGGATGGGAACGACAACTGGTTGATTGACCATGACCCTGCAAACAGCTTTGTGCTGTTCCCGGCGCTCAACCCCAACCACTTGTTCCCCTACAATGCTGACGACCCAACCCATGGCAATGCTCATGGCTACATTGATGAGGAGGGTTTTATTCGCAACGAAAGGGAGGAGTACACCGGCTGGCGTGCCGTCAATTTCTTCCCATACGCCATA
>Ga0116144_10003966_pt1 | contig 14326 bp, 10 predicted proteins | sample AD_UKC035_MetaG_FD_89746 | JGI IMG/M metagenome (GOLD analysis project Ga0116144, IMG submission 89746) | Active sludge microbial communities of municipal wastewater-treating anaerobic digesters from USA - AD_UKC035_MetaG | ecosystem: Engineered > Bioreactor > Anaerobic > Digestate | place: USA... | reverse complement strand
GCAGCTTCCAGCGCGGCTAAAAAATATAGAAATAAGTTTCTGCAGGTAGAGAAGAAGGTGCCCCCAGAGATCGATAAGGATGAGGTCAAGGCGCTGGTGGTGCGGGGCTATTCCATTGAAAACGCCATAGCAGAACTGGTCTCCCCACCCCACCCATCTCCACCGGCAAGGCCCCCTCAGGCAGAGGCGGATTCATTGCAGGATCTCTCTCCTGATTCGGCTGCTCTCCGGCAGCACAGCCAGCAGCTGGCCGAGCAGGTGAGAGTCCTGCGCTCCTATGTGGATGAGCTGAAGGCGGGATTGAGTGAGAAGGATGCCGCCCTGGCGGCCATGAGCAGCAAGCTGGAGAGGCTTCGGGATAAAGCCGCCCGGGAGGTCAAGCGGCAGCATGAGATAAAGATCCGGGACAAGGAGATCGAGCGGCTGCGCTCTGTGCTGCGCTCGGAGAGAAAGCATATCAAGAAACTGAAGAGGTCCCTGGCCCGGCAGAAGAAGGTGGAGGCGATAGAAGACACCAGGGGTCTTGTGCCTCTCAAGCCCCTCTCTGCCTTCTCCCGGGAGGCGGTGATCCTGGGGGCAGAGCAGTTCGGATTGCAGAAGGGGGACCTGGTTTTCCTGGAGAAGGCCTCCGGAGGGGGAAGGAGCACCATTGAGCTTCTGGGGGAGATGGGCATAGCCGGGGTGGTGGCGGAAGAGGAGACGACACCGGCCCTGAGAGAGCACTTCCTGGATCTGGGAATACCGATCTACTCCAGCCGAACTCTGCCGGTCGTGAGGATAAACAGCCTGCCCTTCCTCCGTCCCGATGACCTGGCCGCGGCCAGGGAGGCCTGGGAGGATGAGGTTATAGCACGCCGGGCCAGAAAGGAGGCGGAACGGCTGGAGAGCCTGTTTCAGGAGTACCGGGTGGAGAGGAAAAAGGAGGAGAAGAGAAAGCAGAAGCCGAAATAAAAAAAAGAGAAAAGGGCTTTTTCCAGGCGGCCACTTGCGCCCTCCAAAATGTTTGAGCTACGATCCGGCCAGGTCGAAGCGGTCCAGGTTCATCACCTTGGTCCAGGCCGCCACGAAGTCCTGGACAAACTTCTCCCGTGCGTCCGCGCTTGCGTAGACCTCGGCTAAAGCCCGCAGCTGGGAGTTGGAGCCGAAGATCAGATCGACGCGGGTGGCGGTCCACTTGGCTTCGCCTGTCTTGCGATCGCGCCCCTCAAACAGGTCCTTGCTTTCTGATACCGCCTTCCACTCCGTGGCCATATCCAGAAGGTTGACGAAGAAGTCATTGGTCAGAGCCTCCGGCCGCTTGGTGAAGACGCCGTGCCCGGTCTGCCCGAAGTTGGTGTTCAGGACCCGCATGCCGCCCAAAAGTACGGTCATCTCCGGCGCAGTTAATGTCAGCAGCTGAGCCCGATCGACCAGAAGCTCCTCTGCCGATACAGAGAACTTGCCTTTGAGGTAGTTTCTGAACCCATCCGCCACCGGCTCGAGCACGGCAAATGACTGGACATCGGTCTGCTCCTCCAGTGCGTCCATCCTTCCCGGAGTGAAAGGAACTGTCACACTATAGCCGGCATTCCTCGCCGCCTGCTCTATGCCGGCCGATCCGGCAAGAACGATCAGGTCCGCCATTGAGACCTTCTTTCCGTCTGACTGGGAGCTGTTGAAGCCCCTCTGAATCTCCTCCAGGCTCTTGAGGACCCGCGCCAGCTGAGCGGGCTGATTGACCGCCCAATCCTTCTGCGGCGCTAGGCGAATTCTTGCCCCATTGGCTCCGCCCCGCTTGTCCGAGCCACGGAAGGTGGAGGCAGCCGCCCAGGCGGTCGAGACCAGCTCAGATACCGACAGCCCGGAAGCCAGGATCTTGGCCTTAAGGGAGGCGATGTCCGTCTCGTCGATCAGCTTATGATCGACGGCAGGGATGGGGTCCTGCCAGATGAGCTCCTCAGCGGGAACCTCCGGGCCGAGATAGCGGGAGCGGGGACCCATGTCCCGGTGCGTCAGCTTGAACCAGGCCCGGGCGAAGGCGTCTGCAAACTGATCAGGATTCTCATAAAAGCGCCGGGAAATCTTTTCGTAGACCGGGTCAAATCGCAGGGAGAGGTCGGTGGTCAGCATACCCGGAGGGTGACGCTTGGATGGATCGTGAGCATCAGGAACCGTGCCGGCGGCCGCGCCTCCTTTCGGCGTCCACTGGTATGCACCGGCAGGGCTCTTGATCAGCTCCCATTCGTTGTTGAACAGTATGCGGAAGAAATTGTTGCTCCATTTGGTCGGCGTGTTGGTCCAGATGCCCTCCAGGCCGCTGCCGATGGCGTCCCCCCCTTTTCCTGTGCCGAAGCTGCTCTTCCAGCCCAGGCCCTGATCCTCGATGCCCGCTGCCTCCGGCTCAGGCCCCACATGGGTGGCAGGGCCAGCGCCATGGGTCTTGCCGAAGGTGTGGCCGCCGGCGATGAGGGCCACCGTCTCCTCGTCATTCATGGCCATGCGGGCGAAGACCTCCCGGATATCCTGGGCCGCTGCGACCGGATCCGGATTGCCGTTGGGTCCTTCCGGATTGACATAGATCAGGCCCATCTGCACGGCAGCCAGGGGATTTTCCAGATCCCGCTCCCCGGAATAGCGCTTCTCGCCGCCCAGCCACTTGTCTTCAGCGCCCCAATAGACATCCTGATCCGGCTCCCAGACGTCCTCCCTGCCCCCGGCGAAGCCGAAGGTCTTGAATCCCATGGACTCCAGGGCCACATTTCCCGCCAAAATCATCAGGTCGGCCCAGGAGATCTTCCGGCCGTACTTCTGCTTGATGGGCCAGAGCAGGCGACGGGCTTTGTCCAGATTGACATTGTCCGGCCAGCTGCTGAGCGGCGGGAAGCGCTGCTGGCCCCTGCCGCCGCCGCCCCTGCCGTCGCCGGTGCGATAGGTACCGGCGCTGTGCCATGCCATGCGAATGAACAGAGGGCCATAGTGTCCGAAGTCCGCCGGCCACCAGTCCTGGGAGTCGGTCATCAGCGCCTCCAGATCATTCTTCACCGCCGCCAGATCCAGGCTATCGAACTCTCTGGCGTAGTTGAAGTCCTCCCCCATGGGGTTGGACTTGGAGGAATGCTGGCGCAGGATCTCCAGGCGCAACTGGTTCGGCCACCAGTCCCGGTTTGAGGCACCTCTGCCGGTCATGCTATCTTTATCCATCAGTGTTCACTCCTTTTAGCTCGATTATCGAATGCTCTGTTAGAATATGCAGTTTTCTCTGACCAATGGCCAATATTCTCAATACGATGGAATAGAACTCACATGAAAAGGAGATCAAGAGTAGTCCAGGATCAGGGTGTTTTTAGCGCTGCCATCTGCGTATAAAACCTGACCGGGCGGAAAGGAAGCCTTTTGCTTGCAGGCTCTGCAAGACAGCTCCAGCGAGTGCCTCCCTTGCGGCAGAGTGGAGGAGGGAGAGCGAAGGGAGGATTAAAAGACATGGTTGGAGGGAACATTCCTTCGCTCCATCAATAATTATCATCCATTACTAATCTTCTTTTCGGGTGGATTAATAGGGTTGTTCCCGCCGGATGTGGCTAAAAAGGCCGGATGGCGGGCTCATGCCTCCACCCAGAGCTCCTGCGGCCAGCGCCCATCCTCCAGCTTAGCTTCACTTCCGGCCTGAAAGCGGCTGCTTATCATCTCTTTCACCTCCGAATGCCCAATCCCGAAGACCTCCGCCAAAATCTCTATTGCCGCCTCCAGCTCCATTTCTTTTCGGTCATATATTGCCGTCCTCTGCCGCCTGAATAGCTGCTCAAAGACTTCTGCCATGATAGCTCCTCTGCGTATAAGGATAAGAATCTTTGCAGGAAAACAATATCAATAAACCATTTTTACATAATAGAAAGTATGAATAAGATACAAATGAAACAATAGAGAATCCCTGGCGGGGCAAAGGATGAGGTGTGGCTTGGATTTGAATCCCGGGATAAAGATCTGGAGTGGGCTGATGCACCTTCTGCGAAGCTGTGCCTTGGATCGGTTAAAAGCCTCAAACTATGATGGAAGGAAAAGGAGGGAGGGGAAAGTCGCTAGGGAAAAGGGATGTAGGAGGGAGATACAACGACTTTCGCCGAATACTATATAGTTAATTGCCGAGATATATAGTTTTCGCTCAGAAGCTATAGGATCAGATATAGAGTCATTCCAGGTCCTGTCGCTCTGCCCCAAGGGCCCGAGCCTGCACTATCATGCTCAGGGCTAGGTGGCTCTGTATTGCTGATCTGCTACGACAGAGCGACGGATCAGAGAAAAGATAAACTCCAGAATAGCAACGAGATCAGATGCCTAGCCTACTCATCTCTCAGCCTGATCTCCAGAGACATCAGATCCTCTGCCACAGTGCTCTTATCAAATATGGATCTGGCCTCTCTCAATAGAGCCGAGGTATCCTCGGAGTAGCGGGAGCTGATGTGAGTTAAAACCAGAGCCGCCACCCCGGCCCGCCGGGCCGTCTCCGCCGCCTCCGCTGCAGTGCTGTGCTTGGTCTCCCTGGCCCAATCCGCCATATCGCTGCCCAGGGCGCAGTCATGGATCAGCAGGTCTGCCCCCCGGCTGGCTGCTTCCACCGAGGCGCAGGGCCTGGTGTCCCCGGTGTAAACCACCTTCCTCCCCGGCCGGGGCGGACCCATGACCTGATGCGGCTCTATCCGCCGGCCATCGATCTCTATGCTCTGGCCACGCTGCAGCCTTCCAAAGAGCGGCCCGGGCGGAACGCCCAAAGATACGGCCGCCTCGCGATTGAAGCGTCCCGGACGCTGCTCCTCCTCCAGAGAGTAGCCCAGGCTGGGTACGCTGTGCTGAGTGGAGAAGGCCGTCACCTGAAAGCCCTTCATCGGCACCGTCTCTCCCGGTTCAAGCTCTACCGCCCGGACGGGAAAGTGGCGGGAGAAATAGCAGACGGACTTGAAGCAGTCCAGAACGCGGGAGGTGTGAATGGGTCCGGCGATGGTGAGGGGCTCCTCTCTTCCCTGGAAGGCCATGGTCTCCAATAGGCCTGGTATGCCCAGAATATGGTCGGCGTGCAGATGGGTCAGGAAGATGTGGGTGAGGCGCATCATTCCCGTCCTGGCCCGCATCATCTGCCTCTGGGTTCCCTCGCCGCAATCAAAGAGAATCATGTCTCCTTCCCGGTTTACAAGCACGGCAGAGGGATTTCTCTCCGGGGTGGGAAGCGATCCGGCGGTTCCTAGGAAGGTCACATTGAGCATCTTTGGCCTCATTCTTATTTTGCGCTGCCTAAGACATTTTTCTACCATATCATCCTTTGCATCTCTTTTTCAGCTGCAGAGCCTCGAAGAGCACGCCTATGCAATTCCTATTAAATAGTCCTATCAGACCAGATCAGGTATCCAAGGAAAACCGAAACAGTTGATTTTTCTGCAAGGCTTTATATGATTTTATCAAAAATTATTGTGCCATTAGTAGTAAAATAACCAAAAGATTTATTACTTAATAGGATGAAGCCTTAAGCTAATAAATCCCAGATAAAAGGAGTGTGTAACATGTCAAACGATGTCGGCGAATCATCGATCAGCAGGGTAACGATTAGAGATGCTGCAGTGCCCTTTATCGCCCGAGGGGGAAGGTTATTCTCTGGACAGGTGATGGCATCAGATCCAGGAATCGAAGATGGCGAGAGGGTGATGGTTGTAGACCGGAAAAACAATCCCATTAGAATGATTCAAGTCTTTAGAGAGACATAGGAGATGATCAGGGCAAGCAGATATAGCTTCTCGGCCATATCCTCCGCCCTGGTTTGCCATTATTAAAGATCCAGGCCTTGATTCAAACTTTTGCCTCAGAATCATGGCCCGGGTTCCTCTTCTCAAGATCAATTTCAATGTAAGATTTCATTGGCGGTCAATTACATTTTCTGCAGGCTCTTTGCCCTTAATCACCTAAAATACAGGAAAGCTCCCATCTCTTCCCTTACTTGCCCGATGCCCTCTCCACCAGCCCCCAACCCCGATCTTTGCTGTAGCCCTTCAGCACCTCCTGCACCATGACCATGAACTGCTCCTGGCTGTAGTTGAGCTGGGAGGCCAGCCTCTCCACCAGAGGCTCCACATTCTTGACATCATCGCTCTTGATGCTCCGGAGCACCACCGCAGCCGTGGCCATGAGCCTCAGGCCCACTTCCATCCGGTCCTGAAGCACGGCCAGGGCTCCCAGCTGGAAGAAGGATCCCGCCTCTGCCGCTTTATCCCCCAGATCCTGGTTGATGGCCAGGGCCTCCTTGAAGCTGCTAATGGCCAGCTCCTTCTCCCCGGCCTGGGCCTGGATCAGCCCCTGGCTGTGCCGTATGGCGGATACTGTGGCCCGGTCCTCCATCTCCCTGAAAAGCGGCAGAGCCCTGGCGTACTCCTCTGCCGCTGCCTGGAAGTCCCCCCTCTCCAGATCCAGGCTGGCCAGGTTGAATAGGGCGAAGGCAGCCCCCCGGGGGTCATGGGATGACTGCAGCAGCTCCAGGGACCTCTGCAGCCTGCTCCGGGCAGAATCGAAATTGGAGAGCATCATATCCAGACGGGCCGTCTCCTGAAGTGCCTGCGCCTCTCCTGGCAGGTCTCCAAGCTGCCTCATGATCCCTGCTATGCTCTCCATCTTCTCTAGAGCAGCCTTCGTCTCCCCCTTCTTCATGTCTATGGCCGCCAGGCTGCTAAGAGCCTCCATCTGGCGGGAGAGATCGTTCGCCTGCCTATAGGCATCATACGCCTTGTTCAGGTTGCTACTGGCCAGGTCGAACTTCTCCTGATGCATAAGAGAGAGGCCCAGACCGAGATAGCTGGCCGGCTCAGGAGAGATCTGCAGGGCTCGTTCATACCACTTTTCTGCCCTTTTATAGTCTTCCTGATCCAGATATGCCTGCCCAATCCTTGCCGCTGGCCCTGTCTGGATGGAATTGGGGATATTCAGTTCTAAAAGCTCCCGGTTCAGCCTTACGATCTCCCCATAATGGCCCCGCCTTCTCAGATAGCCGCTGATGCGTCCGGTCGTGACCTCAGCCGCCTCCCATTTTGCGGCAGCCATATAGTGCCCCCTGGCTTCCAGCAGAACATCCAGCCGGGACAGGCCCATCTCCTGAGAGCGTCCCGCCTCGGCCAGGCCTTCCAGAAAGTCGGCTGCTGCCCCATGGGCGGACTCAATCTCCTCCGGGGGCAGCATAGCCAGAAGAGAAGGGCGAATGGAGGAGGGCACCGTCAGGAGCCCGCCTGAAATACAAGCCAGGGAAAGAGACTGCCAGATCCGGGCATAGGATTCCGCCTGCTTTGCGGCCAGATCGCAAACCGCAGCAATGCCGGCGGGGCTGAGGGCTATGTGGCAGACGGAGGCCCGGCATAAGGCGGCAAGAGAGTCCTCTTCCAGACGGCTGGTTAGGACAGCCAGGGCGTCTCCTCCTGCTGGAATATCCTGGAGGCTCAAAGCTCTGGCGGTCTGGTCCAGTCGGAGGGGAAGGCCGGCTGCCAGGCGATGATGCATGGCCAGAGCAGCAAAAGAGATCTTCCCCTGACGATAGCGATCTGCTATGCCAGGCATGTAGAGAAGGCGCCTGACAAATGCCCCTGGAGAGAGCCCTTCCGCCTTCCACTGCCAGGTTTTTGCGGGCAGGGTCAGAGCCTCTGCAGGCAGTTTGTAGCTAGTGATGATGGCCCGTCCCGCGCCCATGCCCCGGATCATCATCAGATAGAACTGGGAGAGATCCGGGTCAGGGATCCTGCCGCCCTGATCCAGCTCCAGGCCGTCCAAGAGAAGAAGCAATCGGTTGGCTTTCAACACCTGGATCAGGTCGTTCATCCTATCTTTGGGTGCCTTTGAACTGATGAGATCCCTTGCCTCGGCCTCCTGGCCAACGGCCTTCAGGTGAGACGCCACCGACTCCAGCAGCCGGGTCCAGGTAATGGGATTGCTCGGAGAGCTATAGAGGGGAAGAACCGAATATCCGGCATGGGCCAGCAGCCGGCAGAGATAGACTGCCAGAGCGCTCCGGCCGGAGCCGGTCGAGCCGGTGACAACCAGAGTATGAACCCCGCCCTCCCGCAGGGCTGGAAAGAGCCGGGCGATTTCGGCTCTCCGGCCAACAAAACACTCCATCCATCCTTCCGCCAGTCCGGGCAGGGCCGGGATCTCACGGCAGGCTCGAAAGCCTGATGCCACACTCTTCGCTCCGGAGTCGATCAGGGGGCCTATTAGATCGGCCCGAGAGTATAAGGCGGGAAATGGCAAAAGGGCGTCCTCAGTCCCGTACAGCTCTGCCCCCTTTTTGGGCGGGGAGAGCAGGGCATCCTCCAGGCTCGCACCCTCCGCCAGGGCCTTATAGAAGGGCCGGAGCCCTGCGGCCGGCGCATGCCAGGCCAGAGCCAGGGGCATCTTAGCCGAGAGCCTCTGGCAGAAGAGATGAAGGGCCTGGGCCGAGTTCATTCCGCCCCGGCTGAGAATTACTCCAGAGACGGAATCTTCGAGGTCACGGGCAAGATCCTCGGCAGAGATCTCCTCCCTCACCCCGCTGTGAGCCGACGTGGTGATGGCTGCGCCTCCTGTTGAGGCCTTGACCGGGACGGCCAGATACAGCAGATGAGGCCGGAACTGCTCCGCCAATCTTTTCAGCTCCGAGCGGCTACCGCTCTCGCAGATGACAACCTCCATCTCCAGGGCTTCGGCCGTCTCCAGAACGGCCTTCTCCTCCTCCTCCCGGTCCTCCATGCCAGAGGCCAGGAAGAGCAGACGCAGCGGCCCGGCGGACGGCTTGGGCAGGGAGGCTGAGACGGCCTCCGGAATGCCAGGGCGTCGGACAACCCTGAGGCCTTCATCTGCTGATGGCGAAAGCTCCAGCAGCTCCCAGGGAAGCTGCAAAACCTCCGGGATAGAGGAGGATATAACCAACCTGGCATCGGAGGCTATGCTCTCTCTCCATCCCTGCTCTGCTTTTTCCAGAAAAAGGCGGTCAAGGGCATCCCTCAGCAGAGGCAGATAGCTAGCGGCCTTCTTCTGGCCCACTGCCACCCAAAGGGAGAAGTACTGGGAGCCGATCTCATGCACCTGCTGAGACTGAACCGGAGTGAGCGCTCCCTGGGCGATGACACGACCATCCACAGTTATCTCATAGGCAAAGGTGCGGGCAGCGGCAGTCCCCGCCTCTGACACACTAATAATGATATCCTGCATCTTGGGGCTCTCCTAACACATTTTTTTGAAAACTTAATCTATGACCGGTCTGTTGATCAGATAGGGATCTCCTTATTGTCACAGTAATCCTTTGGCTCCAGATGCACCACCACATCCCTCACCTCGGGAATCCTGCCCTTTATGGCCCGCTCCACATCCACTCCCACCTCATGAGCCAGCTCCATGGAGAGCGAGGCATCAACTTCTATGTGCAGGTCCACATATATCTCCTCAGCCATGCCTCTGGTACGCACGGCATGGCAGTTGCATACCCCCTCTACCGATCTGGCCAGATTGACTATAACCTGCTCATCGATCACTGCCCGGTCCAGAAGAGCAGTAGAGCTCTCCCTGATTATCTCCAGACCGGTATGAATGATCAGGGCGCATATGAAAAGGGCAATAATCGGATCGGCCAGGGGATAGCCCACCCTGACTGCAAACAGGCCCAGGATCACTCCCAGGGAGGCAAAGACATCGCTCCTGGTGTGAAGAGAGTCCGCCACCAGAATGCTGCTTTTTAGCCTGCGGCCCAGGATGTACTCATAACTGGAGACGCCGACATTGATGATCAATGTCAATGCCATCACGACAAAGGACAGCCCGGTGACATTCGGCGATCCTCCGCTCTGCAGGCGACCAGCAGCGGATACGATTAACTGAAGACAGCCGGCAAAGAGCAGTATGGCTATGCCCATGGCGGCGAAGCTCTCATACTTGGCATGGCCGTAAGGGTGATCCCTGTCCGGAGGACGGGCGGCCAGGCTTATCCCCACCAGGCCGATGATATTGGCGGTGCTGTCGAAAAAGGAATGCAGGCCGTCTGCGCTCATGGAGAGTGTATCGGTGTAAAGACCGTAGATCCCCTTGGCCAGAGCGGTGAGTATGTTGAGGACGAATATGATCATCAAGATGCGACGGACGGCATCATAGTAGGCCATGCCGTTTTATATGGGTGGGAAGCGATAAATAATTATGGAGAGGACTTGATTCCATCTTATGATTGCCACGGTCATCCTGAATTTTCATGCAAAAAAGGACGAGGTCAGAAATATCACAGGGGAGGTGCAGGATGCCCTGCAGAGGACGGGCCTTCAGTCGGGTCTTGTCACCGTTTTTGTTCCAGGAGCTACTGGAGCCGTTACCACAATGGAATTCGAACCGGGATTGATTGAGGACCTAAAGGGGGCCCTGCAGAGGCTGGCACCGGATGATATCGACTACGCCCACAACCTCCGCTGGCAGGATGGAAACGGCCACTCTCATATCAGAGCGGCACTGATCGGGCCCAGTCTCGGCATTCCCTTCTCCCAAGGAAGACTTATTCTGGGAGACTGGCAGCAGATAGTCTTCCTGGAACTGGATGCCAGGTCCCGGCAGAGAAGGCTGATCCTGCAGATCATGGGAGAATAGACCGGGAAGAGCTATCAAGAGACGGTTATGGCAGTGGGCAGGCCCAGACTCTCAATCTCAGTTCCTGAGAAGGTCCTCCTGTTGCCTTCCCGGTCTACAAGGGTCATATTCTGCAGACGCCAATCACCGCTCATATTTCCAGGCAGGCTGATCTGGCTGGCATAAAAGCCGTCACTTTCCGTTCCGGAGGATCTATTATGGGATGAGAAGAGCGCGGTTATGCTCTGGCCACCCGGCCCGGAGAATGCCGCCTCCGCCGCCCATATGGCCTGATCATCGATGAGATGGGCGGTGAGGTTGACCGGCTGGGGAGAGGCCAGGGAGATCTTCAGGGGCTCTATAAATAGGCCGGCGATGCCAGGAGCCTGGTCGTCGGATAAGGGTCCAGCAGGACCGTTCCCTGGCGGCGCAAGGGGATCGGAAGACTCCTCCGAGGAGAAGCATTGGCTGCTGCTTCCTATCTTGATCTCCTTGCTTATGGAGAAGACCCCCACCAGGTCCTCCACGCTCTTGCCATAGCCCGAGGCAGGATATGGTCCGGCCAGCAGTAGGAGAAAGACCAGAATAAGGATTTTAAGAGTCAATCAGGATTTCACCCTTGAGCCAATGGGCTATTGGCGGACAAATATCTTTCCCCATCGTTATGCCGCTGCAGAAGTGCTCTTTGTTCAGGCGATACTGGCCACAATCAGAAGAGACGGTTTATGACCGCTTTCCAGGGAGAAAGTAGATATTCTAGTAGGAAATGGGAATGCGTTTATGAGTGAAGCTAGAGACCGAAAGATGAAGCGCAAACGCAAACTCGATGAATTGAAGGCCGAAAAAGTCCTGAGAGCATGCCGCAGCAGGAGGGCCATAGCCAACCAGCTTTAAAGGCTAGGTCATATCAGGGCGGTCTCGCCTCGGCTCGATGAGATTTCGCCCATTCCCTTTTTTTATCAGCAGACCTATTCACGTCATCTTCTTCTACCTGGAGAGCATCTCTCCGTTCGAGGTCTTCAATTGTTCCCCATAGTCAGGCGCAGGGAGATGGCAGGTGGAGCGATCATCCTCAATGAGATCGCCGCCCCCAGGATCGCTCGCGTTGCTCAGCCGGGACAGTTTGTGATACTTATGGCCGGCGAGAAGGGTGAGCGAATACCCATGACCATCTCGGATATAGATCCGGTCAAGGGGACCATCACCATCATCTATCATGTGGTGGGCCGCTCTACAGCCGCCTTCAAGAGGCTTCAGGTGGGCGAGGGCTACAGAAGCTTGGCTGGCCCATTGGGCCGGCCCACTGAGGCGGAGGGCGTCGGCTTGGCCGTCTGCGTGGGCGGAGGCACGGGCCTTGCAGTAATCTATCCCATAGCCAAGAAGCTGAAAAGCCAGGGCAGCAGGGTGATCAGCATAATCGGGGCGCGGACGGCAGATCTGGTCATATTGAAGGAGGAGATGGCTGCCGTATCCGATGAACTGCTGATCTGTACCGATGACGGATCTCTGGGAAGAAAGGCCCTTGTGACTGAGCTGCTCAAAGAGGTCCTGGACAAGGAGAGGCCGGATCTGGTGGTGGCCATAGGGCCGGTAATAATGATGAAGCTGGCGAGCGAGATCACCCGCCCTCAGAGGATCAAGACCATCGTCAGCTTGAACCCCATCATGATCGACGGCACGGGCATGTGCGGCAGCTGCCGGGTGGAAGTAGGAGGGGAGACAAAGCTGGCCTGCGTGGATGGGCCGGAGTTCGATGGCCACAGGGTCAACTATGATCTCCTAACGGCCCGCCTTCAGTCATTCCGAGAGGAGGAGCGTGAAGCTATGATGCTGCATGAAAAAGAGGAGATGGAGCACTGCCCCATGAAAAAGGAGATGGAGATGGAGGGAGAGTGAAGAAGCGATTAATGGTGGAAATGAGTTCAGAGTTAGAGAGATAGTACCGAAAAATGAGGCCTCTGCGCCCCAATGACAGGCCTCAGCCTATGGCGGAGCGCAAAGCACCTCTGCTGGTGGTTTTGAACCGATAATTGCCTAGACCCAGCCGCGGGTCTTCATGGCATCTACAACCCTGGCCACGGCTACGGTGTAAGCTGCCTGGCGCATATTGATATTGTACTTCTTGGAGGCGGCCAGTACGCCCTGGTAAGCCATGGTCATCCGCTCGTCCAATTTCTGGTAGACCTCATCAAAGGACCAGCAGTAGCGCATAATGTTCTGCACCATCTCAAAGTAGGACACGGTGACGCCGCCGGCATTGGCCAGGAAGTCGGGTATGATGTGCACCTTGTTCTGGAAGAGGATCTCATCCGCCTCAGGTGTGGTGGGGCCGTTGGCCAGCTCCACAATGATCTTGGCCTTTACCCGTCCGGCATTCTCCTTGGTGATGACGTTCTCTAAAGCTGCAGCTATGAGAATGTCCACATCCAGCTCTAGTAGCTCCTCATTGCTGATCTTCTTGGCTCCGGGAATGTTGGTCACGCTGGCGCTCTCCGCCTTGACCCGAGCTGCTTCATCGGGATCGATGCCGGAGGCATTGAAAGCCCCTCCCCGGGAGTCGCTGACTGCAACTACCTTGCCCCCAAAGAGCTCCTTGGCCAGGCTGTGAGCGAAGCTTCCGGCATTGCCGTATCCCTGAATGGCAAAGGTGGCTTTGGAGAGATCGATGTTGAACTCCCGGGCGGCCTCTCGCAGAGCATACATTCCGCCTCTGGCCGTCGCATCGCCTCTGCCGCAGGAGCCGCCCACGCAGAGGGGCTTGCCGGTGATGCAGCCAAAGTTATTGGAGCCGGTCAGTTTTGAATACTGATCCATCATCCAGGCCATCATCTGGGGGGTGGTATAAACGTCGGGCGCCGGCACATCCTTATCCGGGCCGATGTTCTGCCAGATCATGTCCATATAGCCACGGCATAGCCTTTCCAGCTCGCCGCTGGACATCTCCTTGGGATTGCATATGACTCCGCCCTTGCCGCCGCCCAGGGGCAGGCCCAGGAGCGATGTCTTCCAGGTCATCCAGGCGGAGAGAGCCCGCACTGTGTCGATGGTCTCATCGGGATGATATCTTATGCCGCCCTTGCAGGGGCCCAGTGCATCATTATATTGAACCCTGTATCCCTGGAAGATCTTCATTCTGCCATCATCCATTCTTACCGGTATGGAAAAATGGAACTCTCTTCTGGGGTGGCGCAGAAACTCATGCACTCCGGCATCGAGGTTTAGAATCTTGGCGCAATCGTCAAGCTGCTTTTGGGCTATCTCAAATGGATTAGGTTTGGACATTTAATGCATCTCCATTCTACCGAAATCTTTATGTTTGACTGGTGGATGCAAAGCACCACACTTGGCTATATAACAATTCTGAGTTAGATTTATAAGTAATAAAGGAGGCCGGAAATGTCTAGTTGGTATATATAAATATTATCTATAATTTGATTTCAAAACAGATATGAAGCTATCCGTGCTCTTTAGAGTCCAATTTTGAGCTACAATTTACGATTTCATAAATAATCATAAAATGACTTAACAAATAATTTTTTAGCCCCCTGCGAATCCATCTCAAACTAGAAAGCCTCATTCGCGGATCTCTGGAATGGGCCAGAATTCCATAAAAAATGGGCTGCAATCGGCATCTCTCGGCAGATGTATCAAGAAGCCCATCTCACTCATATTGTATCATAATTCGTCATAACATATATGAATAGATAGAACGGAAAAGCTTTTCCGGTAGGCCGTTTAGGAGTTGCTG